>OGJX01001296.1_pt1 | contig 15693 bp, 17 predicted proteins | sample 1572381 | NCBI WGS metagenome assembly OGJX01 (sample SAMEA2582085, study PRJEB24529) | metagenome | biome: Human gut stool | place: China | collected 2011
AAATGTAGTATAACGTTTTTTTTTTTTCGCCCACCCCCTCCTTAGCACTTCTCTCACCTGAGTGCCAGATACCTATCAAAATGTAACCACTTTATGAAAACATTTTCAACTTGACATATCACTACCAATATGCACTACCAATGAAAACAAGCTTTCATATAACTAATAAATAAATATCTATGTAAGTGTTTTCTGAAAACAGTTTCATGTTGACTATGTTTCCTACTATTGCTATAATATATATGTAAATAAGAAATAAAGAAAGTTGGTAAACAACATGAAAGAATATCAAATCAATGTGTATAACGTAAAAACATCCGAAATTATTGACTCATTTATCGCAGAATTTACAAGCATTGATGAACTTAATAAATTTATGGAAAATGACCAACACGAATATGACGAACAATACTTAAATATATGTTATGATTTTACTTTACTGTAATACAAAGGAGCAACAAAAATGAACAAACAAAAATTAATTAATGAAATTGAAAAAGTTAAATTTAAAATACCAAATAATGAATACAAACAAGGTTATAATAATGGTCTGAATAGTGCTATTCTTTGTGTATATGATATGAAAGAACAAACAATGAACAACACAAACACTCCCATTCACTACCAAGGCACTATTCAACCTATCGACCTTATCAACGCCCAAGACTTAAATTTTAATCTTGGTAACGTTGTCAAATATGTTTGTCGTGCTGGAAAAAAACAAGGTGAGAACATTCTAACTGACCTTGAAAAAGCAAAAGATTATATCAATTATGAAATTGAAAGAGTAAAACAATGAACAAACGTCAACGCAAAAAACTAGCAAAAAAGCAAGCTATAAAAACTGGTGCTTATACTCCACGCAACACCTTTCGATCTACAATGTCAATAAAAACGACACTTTTTGACCCTAATCACCCAAAAAACGAAAAAATGATATATCTAGCTGAAAGAAATTTGAACCGATTAGCATTCGTTATCACTAAGCCTAACATCGTAAATCTAACAAACCTAACTGAGGACGATGTTAAATATATTCAATCACCAAAATTCACGCAAACAGTTTCAAACATTCAAGAATATTTCAACTATGACAGAGCAAGATACCGAGACCCTGAACGAGTTGACAACATTACACGTCATGTTATGACAAAATATTTTTATCAACGTGATATCGAAAGCACAAGGGCACTTGATATTGCTATTAAACGACTTACAAAACAACTTGAAAAGATCACCAATAAATACTCAAAGGGAAAAGATAGACGGGCAACAAATAACCCCTTTGTTATCGTATATTATAATGACTTGGAGCTAAGATAATGAAATATTTAATCACATATCACACAAAACTAGACAACGGATACATTGATGAATGTCAAATAGTTATAAAAAATAAATACAATGCTAAAAACGTATATAATAAAATTGCAGGCGAAAAAAGAACAATCAACATCGAACTGGAGGAACTACATTGACCACTTACCGTGTTTCAATCAACTACAAAGATAAAATTATTCTACTATCGAAACCTTTAGAGACTTGTGAATATTTTAAAGATAAAACGTCATACATTGACGGTACTTATACTATTTTAAATAGACTCGTTGAAATTCATAAAGATCCAAGTCAATATCGTGAAAGCCACTATATTAAAAGCTACAAAATGGCTAAAATCCTATATAACAATTTTAAGAAAACCAAAAAAGATTATTTTTTTTACAATTCAATAGAAAATTAGCTTGACTTTTAACTAAAACTATTATATAATTAATTCATAAAACGAAAGGAGCCAAACACATGGCATTACAATTTAACACAATCGGATTTATCAACTTTGACAAAGAGTACAATAAAGTACTTAAATCAGGTGCTATTACAGTATCATTCACAGCATCAAGTAAGAATAAAGAAGGTGAATATGAAACACAATACTTTCACGGACTAATCCCTGCTAAGCTAGCACAACACGTTAAACCATTCTTAAATAAAGATCTAGTAAAAATTTCAGGTATCGCATCACCTTCTAAAAAAGAATACATCAATTTTACAATTCTAGAGGTTGAGCAATATAAAAAAGAAACAAAATCAGATGAAACTGAAATTAATTTACCATTTTAATAAATAAATGTTGGTAGGGTTAGAGACCTACCTTTTTTAAATTAGAAAGGAACAAAAATGGCAAAAAAGAAAACTTTACCTAAAACCCTAAAACAAAAAGCGGTGTCACTTTTTGCAAGTGAGAAAGATGAATACCTTTACTACCTAAAAGAATACAAAGAAAAATACTTACCATCTGAATTTAACCAACTGGAATTATTAGATGAACTTTGTAACGAAGATCTTGATCACTACATGTCAATCACTTCTCGTGGAGACGGTAAGTCATTTAACTATATATCTGCTGTAGGTTACCTCTGCTATCACCTTAATATGGGTTGCACTCTCTTGGTTCGCCATTTTACCCTACAGGACAAAATGAGAGAGCTTGTCGAAGATATTTTGCAAACTATAGGCTGGTGTAATTTCTCTACTGACTATCACTATCGCTCTACATCAGATTACCTTATTATTTCAATCGGCGACAAAGATGTCTTTTTAATCACTGATATCAATAACGCAAGTGACTTAAAACAGTCATCAGCAGTCTTAAAAAACTTTCCAATAATGTTATATGATGAATTTCTAACATTACCAGACGATTATTGCAAAAATGAATATGAAAAGATTCGTACTATCTACAAATCTATTGACCGTATAAAAAACCGCCCTTATATTAAAACCCCAAAAATGATATATTTGGCGAACCCTGTAAACTTCGATAGCCCACTACTACCATCACTCAAAATTTACAACAAATTACAAACCCAAGAAATTAATACTATTAAGCAATATGACAACGTCTTACTAGAGCTAAGGCGAAACGATTCACGTAACGAAGGTAAAAACTTGCGTGCCTTTCCTGATACTGATGACGCTGACATTACAGGTGAATTTCAATTTTCTAACCACAAGTTAGTCAACGAAGACGTGTATTATAATATTTACAATCATGCTAAATCTGTGAAAGTTAAATTAGACGATAAATTAATGTTGCATATCGTTGCAAAAAATGATAATATAGTATTATCAGTTGAGCGAAGTGACAACGATGAACAGTATTGTATCAATTTACATGATGAAACTGAAAATAGTCAATATTTAAATGACAAATACTATAAACAAAGTTTTATTAAAAAACATGAAAAAGGTATGTTTCTTTACAAGGATAGCTTTTCTAAAACATACATGGAACGGGATACAATGCTTATGCAATTAAATTTGTTTAAGCTTATACCATCAGCAAAACAAGTCACAACTGAAGAAACATACATTAAAATTAAGGAAAATAATTTCCTTAAAGCTCTAGCAAAAAAATATGAATAACTAAAGGAGTCTTAATATCATGCACAATCAAAACGAATTACTTGACTTTTTAAAAAAGTTTAAAGGTAAAAAAGTCTCGTTATACGCTGATATTGAGACTTTTACTTGCAACAAAATAGAGGGTATGGAACACCCAACAAAATATCACTCTTTTACGTATTCACTAGCTATTGCTTATTTTAATGATAATGACTTTCCAAAAGTAGCCGTTTTTAATAATTTTTATGATTTCTTTGAAAAAGTTAAAGAAAGAAAAATCAGAAAATCATTATCTTTTGATTTTGTGTTTCACAATGGTGAAAAATTTGACAACCATTTTTTTATTGAAGAGATGCAAAGTTATTATAATTTACCTGTTTACACCGAACATAACAAAAGCGCAAATAACACGGCTAATAAAAATGCTAGAAAAATGTCAACTATTGGCACAGAAGAGAAAAAACACGGCATTGTATTAGAAAGCCGTGTAAAGTCATCAAATAATGTTAGTGTCAAAGCTTATGTTCATGGTAGACGTGTTGAGTTTATTGACTCATTTAAGAAAATGAATACCAGTATAGCCGTTTTAGGTAAAATGCTACTTAATAACAATTTAATAAATGAAGAGTATTTGAAAACTGATTTTGATTATACTTGTTTTGACAAAGATGAAGATATTGAAAGAGAAACAGTTAAAACATATATTAAGCGTTGTTTTGAAAGCTTAAACGAAAAACAACTTAAATATATTCGTAACGATGTCATTATTTTGGCTTTAGGTGTTAAACACTATAAAACCTTATTTTATGGTTTTGACTTTTCAAAAATGACTTTCACGCAAAACATTAAAGAAGAATATTCAAATTATAACAAACTTGCTGAATTCCAGTTATTAAAAACAGATGGGCGCTTTTCTCATCTAAAATTAAATGATTATCAAATTTGTGGGATGTCAGGTTTTGACTATTTCCGTTCGTTTTATAAAGGTGGTCTAAATTTATATAATGATAATTATATAGGTAAAATAATAAATAAAAACGGTTTTTCAATCGACTTAAATAGCTCTTATCCTACAGTGATGTACAAAGAAAAGTTACCAACCTATCTAATTGCGTTAAACGAAAAAAAATCGATTGCAAATTATGATTATAATAATAATGATATCATGTCATTTTTTACAATGACAATTGAAAACGCTAATAAGTATATACTTTCTAAAATAGAAAGTAAAGTGTTAAGGAACGCTATTGTTAAGTATTACAATTCAAAAAATGGTATAGTATACTATAATACAGTTTTATTAAGATTGTTATCTAAAATAACTAAACATGATTTTAATTCCCTCCCAGTTGAAAGCTCAGCAACATTTAAGTGCGAATATTTTGGGGCGCGTGATGTGATAGCTCGTAACTATTTCATCAAAACGCAAGGGAAAATGAAAAACAAGCTAAATTGTGAAATTGATACTATTGACCCCCTTAATATTCAAATGACTAACGAGCCTAAACCATCTAAGTATAATTTTTCAGACGAGATGGTTCAGGGGTCTAAAGTACTTTTAAACGGTATTTATGGTGTTCCTGCTTTGCGTATTCATTTTGATATTTTCAAGCGTGTTGGCAATGACTTTGAAAATGTAAAAAATGGTTTTACCAATAAAGAAAGAAATATCGTTTTTTCTGCTGGTGTGACTGCCTTTGCTTTTCATAACTTACTATCACCACTACAATACCTAACACCCAAAGAAATTGATAACTATTTCTGGTATGCTGATACCGATAGCTTATACATGGATAAACATGCTCTTGATAAATTTCCAAAATCTATGTTCCATAAAATGAACCTAGGAGGGTGGGATATTGAACATGAAAATATTACAAAATTTTATGCGTTTAATCATAAAAAATATTGTTTATATGATGACGGCATTGTGGTTCGTTGCGGTGGTGTTTCAAAATCACTTATCAAAGAATGGATAAAACATTCTCATGATGACTTTGAATTTTTTGTTAAGTGCTATTTTTCAGATGGAACCATCGTTCCTGCTACACGTTCCATAAGGAACGAATATAACACGATTTCAATTTATAACACTTGTGCTAAACTTGAAAAAGGATACCCCTACTTTGATAGCTACATTTTACAAAATGAAAAAGAACTTGATAAAATAAAATCAAGAATAAGGGAAGAAATTGCTAACCAAAGCTCAAATGAACTCTTATACGTTGAAACACCCTACGGGGCTATCGGAACGAATGACGTTATACCTAACCAAGAAATACCAGAAAATAATAACATTCGTGAATTGATTGAAGAATATAATAATTTTAAAAGACACAACCAAAAGGACTTATTCTAAGAATAAGCCCTTTTTTTCATATAATAGATTTGTAGTGAAGTCACACCATTCCAGATTATACCATGCATTATTAGTCTTATCATGGTCAATATGATGCACAGTATTATAATTGTGTGGATTAGGTATAAACGTTTCAGCAACAAGCCTATAAATATAGACGGTTTTACATATACCATCTTTACATAGGTTAACCCTTTCACGTCCACTTTTATCGTATCTTGTTTTAAGAATTTTACCCGTTTTCTTATTCTTGACAAGTCCACCGTTTTGAATGAGGTAGTTTGTGAAATATGGATGCTCTTTCCATTCAATAGATACAGCTTTCAAAACGCTTTACATCTTTCTCACTGATATTTAATTCAGGCAAACCAAACTTATCTTTTAAAGCGATAACCGTTTTAATGTCTGCAATGTCTAGACGTTTACCATTCAAACAAGCTCTGTAACCGTAATTAGTATCGAAGTATAGACAATCATAAGGGTTACGCTTATCTTCCATATTAAAATTAATTTCACTCATCTTTTTTCTTCTCCTTAATCATTTTTAAAATTTCAGGGTCAACAGTCTTAACTGTTTCTTCCTTAACAGTTTCTTTTGTTTCAACTTGTTCATTATCAAGCATGTTTTTTAATTTATCAGGTACAGGGATGAATGCGCTAGCATTTTCAAGAATGGAAACAATTTCCATGATTAAATAGTAACCAACGATATATGTTGTTAAATCTGTTCCAAGATAAGCGCTTAAAATGATAGAAACAACCACCACACACCAGATTGAAACTTTTGCAAGTGCGCCATGTTTCATTTTTTTGCTTGATACGTTTTTTTGGTCGTATGCTTTAATAAAACCTGTGACAATGTCTAAAATATTACAAGCAACTAGGTACTGCATAAATATAGTCATAAGTATAGTCCTCCTTTCTCATAATATTATACCATAAAAAAAGCACCTTTAAAAGGTGCTCTTTTTCTAGTTACCGTCTACAATATTCTTAATAAATGGGTACCATTTTTCACCCCCTGCGTATCGTGTTGGAAGAGAGTCAGGCACGTTAGCACGTTCCCAAAATCGATAGACATTGTCAACACCCTCACGCACACTTTCAGAATTTACTAAGCATTTTTTAAGGGTTTCTGTTGTTGCGCCCTCTTTAAAAGCATATTCCATTTGTGTTTGAAGTGAGTACCAACCTTTACCGTTTTCTTTTCCGTATTTTGCAAGCCCCTCACCTCGTGGACCAGTCCACTGGCCTAATCCTAGTCCACAATAGTGACGACCATCGCTACCTTTATACGCCTGTTCATTTAAGGGGATTGAGTAAAGACCCAAGAAAGATGACCATGATCCGAAAAGTGTCTCAACAGTTGGGTCATTTCTCCAGTCTTCACCACCATCAACCCAATATGTTTTAGCCTCAAAGGTGAATGGATTAATACCGCTTTCACCTACAAAGTTTCCGACTAGTCCAGCAATTCCATATGCGTTAGCATTCCCACAATTGGCCAAGCATACTTTAGTTATGTATCTAACTTTATCCTCATCACTCATATTTTCTTCATCAGGTGCTTCAGGGTTTTGGGTTGGTGCTCCTTGTGGTACTTTGTCACCTTGTGATTGTTGTGAAGCTTTTAACAAACTTTCTAAGGCTTTTTTGAGTTCATTTATAATCTCGTCAAGTGCCTCATCTGACAGTCTTACACGCCATAAGTTCATATTTTTTGTTAATTTGACAACTTTATTAAACATGTATTGTTCTGATGCTGTGTATACATTTTGATTAAACATATCTTTTATTTTATCCATTAGTTCGTTTAATGTTTTTGTCAAATCAATTTTAATTTCAGTGCTAGGTTTTTCTGAGCCTGGTTGAGGTGATGAGCTTGTTGACCCTGTAGGTGATGATCCACCCCAACCGTCATCGTCTGATACAATAGCGCCAAGAAAGCCAGCAGACCCTTGCGAACACAATTTACCCATATTATAATAATGGGCAGGCACTGTTGGTCTAGCTCCATCTTGTTGAATGGTATCATAATCTTCGCCCCAATTTCCTGCTTTGATTGAAATATGTCCCGCCCATGAGTATGCGCCTGTTGTTTCCCAACAGCAAATGGCACCGTTTGGAAGAGAGTTGTAAATTCTAGCAGATTCGGCATCATCTCTAGGGTTTCCAGCTACTGTGTGCCAACCTGGTGTTGATAGTGTTCCATTAGCATAATCAATATACATGTTTTTGGCTGCGTTTCCACGAACAAAGGTAGTCAATCCAGCACCTAAAGCACGATTAAGTCCATTTATTAAAGCGATACATTGATAACCAAAGCCGTCATCATTACCTTTATTAGAGTCTGCCCATGTTTTAGCTAAATCATAAAAATCTTTACTTGTTACCATTATTTTTCCTTTCTAAGCAATAACATTATTATCAGCCATATCACTTCGTTTTGATAAGTCGTTGTAATTGTGCCACAATCTAACACCACCCTCAAATAGCGTTTTGAGCTGATCAAATAGCTCTCTGTCAATGTCCTTAATCCAATAATTACCCTTAAACTGTACCCAATTAGCTTTGGACATTGAATTGACATTATAAATTTGATTATCATGTGGCATTGCCTCATGACCGAAAGCACCATAATATCTGCGCAAGGTATTCAATTCCTCATAATTAATGGTTGACACTTTTAACCAGATTCCCCAATCTCCTTTTTTTGATAGTGGGGCGTTTGAATAAGACCCCTCTGAAATAGTAGGCGGTGAGATTTTCCACTGATTCATTTGTGCCTTTTGGTTTCGATAGTATTCATATTCATCAGTAAACAAACCTGCACCCTTTGCTGGTGCTGATGCTAGCCCCCCGCTAAACACGTTTGAATAAACTGAGACAGCGTTGAATAGTCTATCTTTTACTGAATTGTTAGGATTTGTGATGGCATCAATGCGCCCGCTAATGGTTTTAGAATTATCAAGCTGACGAGAATAAGCTGTATTTGCTTTATTTAAAATATAGTTATTAATCATAACAGGAACATTGTCAAATGTGTTAATCGTCATTTGATTATCTCTATAAAAGCCGTGTCGTATCTCGCTTTCGCTACGTTGTCCGTATTGAAGAGAATACACGTCAATTTCGTTAAAAGCACCAAACACGCATGTCGCAACAATGTCATTTGTGTTCGTGATTTTTCCAGTTTCAAAATTAAGTTGATTACCCCTATAATCTGTTAAATAAAAATTGATAACGTTGTCACGAATTAAATAATTTTCGTATTCTTTCAGGTGAATGGTCTCTTTTATTTTAGGTTTTGTAATGTTAAAAGGTAAATAAACGTCTTTCGATGTTGCGCCTGCCGTCATCATATAAAGGTTGATACCTTTCACTGTTGTTGGTAAAAGGTAGTCCATTTGTATAAATCGTTTTGGGACTTTCACAATAGTTTTAAAGTTTTGGGTTATCCATGGATAGTTAGATAATTTTGATAAAAGCTTATCAAGGTTATCTGGCTCTACTAAGTAAAGGTTAACAGCTGAGGTTATCCCGTCATACGTCCCACCTGTGGATGTTTGCATTTTAGGCTTATCCTCTGTACCAAAATCACCATCCAATTCGACAGCGCTTTGAATAATGTAAACAACTTCATTAAAATCAACACCAGCAACGTAGTCATCAGGACTCACACCGTCCGCCTGCTTGACCCATGCTCTTGGGTCAACAAATCGCATTGTAGTTGTTGGAAGTGTGTCGTTGTTGCTCCTTAAAAATTCTTCACGGTCATTTAATTCTTGAAGTGGTAAGTGCTGTCTGATAACTTCAACGTTTTGAAGATTTTCCAAAACACTTCCTTGTGTGTAAGTCATAACAACATCGATAACCAAATCTAATTGAGTTGTTTTATCATTCATATAAGTCGTTTTAACAATAAAAGCATAGTATGCTTTACCGTCCCAACCATCGATAAAACGGCAATAATTAAAACCTTGCAATGTTTCCATTTCCATAGGTACGTTAACAGTCCCACGGTCATAGCGATAATTAAAACGGTTAGGAAATTCAATGGTGTTGTTACCAGTAAAATAACTGTTAAACCATTTATCACGCTCAGCATTAGAATTAAAATGCAAAGTATTTTGCATGTCGGTGAAATTAGTATTTTTGAATAATTTGAATGTTGATAATTTCATATGCTCTCCTTTCTGTTATTATTATAACACAAAAACACCTGTGTTTAAACAGGTGTTATTATTAGATGATGTCCGAGAATGTGATAACATAGTTTTGATCTGTGTTGTTTGTTGTGGACACTGTTAATGTAGAGCCTGACAACGTGAACACACAACCGCTAATACGTACTGTATTATTTTGACCGTAAGTAGTCATAATGTTGTTGAATTTTGCAGTGTCGTGCTCATTAAGTGTGAAGTTAACTGATGGAACACCTTTATCAATTTTCGCAATAAAATTGAATTCCTCTTCAGCTGTTGAAACACTTGTATTTTGTGCCACACTTTTAACGTGTGTTTTTAGTAAGCCACCACTAACGTTATAAGTTTGTTTTAAAGTGTAAAGCTGTTGTAAACCTGAACCGTTTACACCGATAGATGTATTGTTAGTGATGGTGTTTTGTTTTTGAGCTAGTAAGCTATCGATAACAGACTTGTCCCCAACCTGTTCACGCCATGGCCCCCAAACTCCATCCTGTCTAGTTCGTCGGAAAGTTGTATTAAGATAGTCGGTTAGCTTGGTTGCTTCCTGAATGCAATATGTGTATTCACTGAATGAAGACACATAATAAAAATCGCTTGATGGTGCGTTCGATAAGTTAGCACCACGAATACGACCATTCAATAACTCATTTAAGTCAAATCTGTCTGCTTTAGTATATTCAAGAGCTAATTTTGTTGTGTTTCCTGAAGTTGTTTTACTAATACCATAATTGACTTGTAAATTATCATGCTCCAAAACTTTTTGGGGGTTTGTTTTTAGGTTTACTGTTCCATCGTCACTTTTTTCAACGATGATTGTGCTATTTGTTGAATTTACAGATGTAACACCATCTGTTAGTTTGTAATAAAATTCATTTTTTCCTTTTTTCGTGTGAACATAGGTATTCTCACCATCTGAAAGTAAGTCGTTAACATTCGTTAGTGACTTGTCAAAGCTTTCAATATCGTCAACACCTGTCACACCACGTACAAATTTTTTTGCCATAATATTTTTTCCTTTCCGTGAGTTGCGTTAGTGTTTTCAGGTACGTAGTGACGCAACAAACACTTACGAACCTTACGATGCGATAGCTGTCGAAAACTTGTTTTCGGTAACAGCGAACCGCTCTATACATATATTATAACATAATTATAAATAAATTAGAACATACCTTCCTGTTTCCACAATGATGATTGTCTGCGTCTTGTTTGACCCTTGTTCTCACGTCCAATATATGCAATTTGTTCGTGGCCTACATCGCTCCAATTGTTTGACGTTCTGAGCCATGTGGACTGTTTAAGAAATTGAACGGCTTTCCATTCGTTAGATTTTCGAAGTCCGTTTGGTTGATACATTGGGATAACGTTTGTTACCTTACCACCAACATACACGGCACATTCATCTGAAACAACTGCTCTAGATAACCATTTAAAAGCCCTTATTTCTGGAATTGTGATTTCACCGTTTGGCGGAACAACGTAGTGTTGTCTAGGTTGTGTGGTTACTGATATCCAACCGCTGTCAAAGGGCAATCCGATATCGCTGTTTAGGTTCCAAACACGTTGCAAGTTACCATTATCAAGGATTTTTTCAACGTTGTAACCTCTCGAATATGTTGAATGTGTTGTGTAAGCCCGAACGGATTGAATGCCACCATAATCGAAGGAAACAGATAAATCATCGTGAATAGTAACGTTAGTAAGGTCAAGACGTGCCTCGATACGGTACTTAGATACTAGAGTGCCAGCTGGATAATAGTTATTATATTCAATATAAATGGAGTCGTTAGATGAGCTTGTGCCAGCTAAGTCACCCCCCTGAATGATTTGAGGTCTCAAATTAAAACTAAGCTCAGCCATATGTTACCCCCTTGCCCCGATTGTAGCATCGTTTTCATTTTGTCCGCTTGTTGTTCGAATAAATGTGTTTCCGTCTGTTGTTCCAGTAAATAGGTTGACGTTACCTGTTGCGATATGTCGGTTTGGTGTCATGGTACCTGTTAACACATTATCTCCTGAATTCCAAGCACCTGAAGCTTTCAAGTCTGATAAAATTTTAGTTAAAGCAGATTCAAGAACCGTGATGCGATTTGATAGAGCGTTATCGGTGTTTAGGCGTGTTGATGCTTCGTTGTCGATACGTTGCCCAAGAGCAGTGTCAGCATTTTGGCGTGAGCTTGTTTCATTATCAATTCGTTGACCTAGAGCAGTGTCAGCGTTTTGGCGTGCGCTTGTTTCGTTGTCAATGCGAACTCCCAAAGCGTTATCAGCTTGAATACGTGCGTTTTTTTCCGCTGTAATTTTGCGGTCTAGCTCTTCATCTGCTGCGATACGGTCTAGGATTTCTTGATTGATTTTTGCTAAAAGTTTCTCCAAAAATGGTAGATAATTAGGGGCATATAGTCCAGATGGTAAGCATTCGATAGCATTTTCAATATTATAGCTTTGTCCGTCAAATTGCAGTGCTTTTTGATAAGTTGATAGAATAACTTCGGCTTTCAAAATAATTTCATCGTGCCAAGTGTGACAATGGTCACCCTCGTCAATCCAGTCATTAATTTTAGTCATGTCAATGCAATTTGTGTCTTCCACTTTGACGTTACGGCGTGCGACACGGTTTAATAATTCTACAATTGACTTAATAAGCTGATTAAAGTTTGCTAGATAGTCATAATATGATGGTGCGTTAGTGTTATAGTCACGTCTATCATCGTACCAAGGTTGCCAATGTCCTTCCAATGAGAATGGATAATGTGGGGCGTTATATGGTTTATTTTCTTCAAAATCAATTTTATTAATATTTTCCATTGTTTTTCCTTTCTGATTAAAAAATTTGTGAAAATAAGATTTTGTCTAAGTCGTTAAATAGGTCATTATGAAACATATATAGTTCCCTCATGCGCCCTACTTCATAAGTTTCTTGTTTGCTAAAATCAATGCTATCAATATCGGATGTATTTGTTGCCCTAGATTTTGAATGCGCTGTCGTGTCAGCATAGTCGTATGTTTCCTTATCAAGTGATAAATCTGTGTTATCTTGTGGTAAGGTTACGGCTAGATTATTATCACGGGTTACCGTTGAACCTGTTGAAGTTGATGCTGAATTTCCATAAGTATATACTTTATTATTTAAGTATTTCTTACCGTTGATGTAATAATCATTGATAACGTCTTTTATCCCACGAATAAAGCTAGCTAAGCGCCAATTAAATGTTTCATATGTTTGAAATTTAATGGTACGGGTTAAGAATTTTGCTAAAAATTCCGATTCAAATTCGTCTCTGACTTGCTCGTCTAGAAAATCAAGTCCATAAAAAATAGTGTTACGGCAAACAGTTTTGACTTCATCATCATACTGTAATACCTTATGTGTGAATTGTAATTCAGGATTGTAATACACAATTTGGTGACGTTGTAAGAAGTCGCTATAAATGTTGTTATAATGTGCGTAAATAATGTCATAAAGTCGTGTTGTGGTCTTCATTAAATACCCCCGTCTAAGATTTGGACTTTCTCAAGGCTTGAAAGTTCGCTAGCAATTTCATCTCTAAAACTTGCTTTTAGTTTTGTTTTGAATTTGTCGTTATAATGTTTCAATTTCTCATTACGTGCCTGTAAGTAAATACCTGCGTTAGCTTTCTGATAAGCTTTATTACTTTCCGCCTCAGATTGTGAAACACCGCTTTCCTTGTCAACAGCAAGAGAAGTAAGCCCCAAAATATTGTTAAGCTCAGCAATGTTGTTTTGGTATTCACGTTTTAGCTCAGGTAAAGCACTGATAAGACCTTGTCCCTCGTTAATTGATAAGATGCTTTCATCTGGGTCAAAAAATTTTGTTGTTTTAATAAATGGGGCACCGTTGTATAAATCTTGTGTAATTTGCTCAACGTCCTCATCGTTTGCTTCGCCTCTGATAACAGTAGAGATTTTAGCTTGCATGTAAATGCTAAACCGTGACATAGCAATCTCGGCAATACGTTCGCTATATGTTTCAATAATATTAAAGTCATTAGTTAGCTGAATTGGTTTATTCCATAATACAACAAAGTTACCTGTTTCATATCCGTCATGATATGTAATTTCTTTGTAAAATTTTTCTTTGATTTTATTAGAAATAAAAAAATTAATATCGTTACCTGTAAGTGGTCTTGTGCCATAAGTTTGAATATTTGATAGAGTGTTTGACTGGTTGACTGTTCCTAAAATCATTGTTCCTTTTTTAGTTTGACCAATTGCCACACCGTAACCCTGTCTAAGCCATACTTCAAGCTGAATTGGGTCAATCAAAACATTTTTATCGTTTAAACCCTCATAAGAAATTACTGATGGTAGAAATTCGATATAACGATTTTTAAAAAACTTGAAAAAGTTATTTCTTTGTGAGATAACTCTCATTTTGACTTTCTCGGATAAGGTTTGCTCAATATTTGAATAAAAGTGACTCATGTTGATCCTTTCTTATAATAAAATAAAAGCATGGGCGAACCCATGCGTTTGGCTATTCGCCTTGAATAACGACCTTGTTGTAAAATGGTGAAATTGCTTTGAATGAATAGTAGTGGATCCAGTAAGTGATTTCATCAAATTCTCCGTTGTAAAACGGTTGTTTAAGCATTCCTTTTGTATAACGTTTGTAACGAATAGCACGGGCATCAAGTACCATTGCAAACAAGTCTGATGTTGGTTTAATTTCTTCAATGTTTGACTTGATAACGTCAGTTACATCATAAGTAAATACATAACCTTTAGGAATTGTGTCGCCTACCTGTACTTGATAATCACCGAAAAGTTGCAATTTATTTAGAATTGGTTGTGTTACTGTAATATCTGCTGTTGTGCGGTATGCTCCACCCAAGTCATCGAATGAGATGATAATCTTAGATAAGTCAATTCCCTCTGCGTGGAAAGTATTAGCCAGGAAAGTATTCAAAAGATAGCGTTTTACCTTGTCAGTAGTGATAATAATCATGTCTGAAAGTTTGCTGTTAGTAGTGAAACGACCAAGGGCGCCACCTGAAGCAGTAGATGCCTCGTTATGTTTAGCGCTGTTGTTTTGAAGATTAAGAATAGCCTCTGAAAGTGTTTCAAACAATTCTTCCATGCTTGTAACCGTACGTTTGTCAGCAACGTGATTAATACCATAGTCAACTAACATTGCTTTCACCTCTGCCTCTTCGGCTACGTTGATATCAGTGATTTTCTTACGGTATACAGATACGGCGTAAGTGATAGCGTCTCCGATTGTTAAGAAGTTCAAACGTGTGTCGTTGTTGTTTAAAGTGAATTTTAGTTTCTTAAGAATACCTTGACCATACAATTTTGTAGCCATTTTAGGGTAGTTACGTTTGAGCATAAGTTCAGCATTTTTTGATAAGTCAAGTTCAATAGGTACACTATCCAAAATAACATATTCTTCAGAATATTGACCAATAAAATCAACTTCTTTTGCTAGCCAGTTGAAACGATTTCCAAGAATGCTTTCAATAATAAGTGTCTCGTTAAGTTTTGGGAATAGGTATTTATTTACATATGTTTCAAATTCTTTGCCTTGATTGTCCCAATTTGTTCCAAAAGTCCAAGCGTGACCAGTTTCACCGTTGTGGGTGATAAGTGAGGCTTGGACTGCTTGTGATAGTGCATCAGCCATTAGTTGTTACCTCCGATGTTCCATAGTTTTGACTCATAAGCGTCACGTCCTTGAGCAGTGATGCTCATTGATTCATT
>OGJX01001301.1_pt1 | contig 15632 bp, 12 predicted proteins | sample 1572381 | NCBI WGS metagenome assembly OGJX01 (sample SAMEA2582085, study PRJEB24529) | metagenome | biome: Human gut stool | place: China | collected 2011
AAACCAAACCTTATTTCTACGGCACTGGTCGTCGTAAGGATTCCGTTGCCCGCGTTCGCGTTTACACCGGCACCGGTAAGATCACCATCAACGATCGTGATATCGACAACTACTTCGGTCTGGAGACCCTGAAGCTGATCGTCCGTTCTCCGCTGGTCCTGCTGGGCCTGGAGGGCAAGTATGACGTCGTCGTCCGCGTTTCCGGCGGCGGTGTTTCCGGTCAGGCTGGCGCTATCCGTCACGGCCTGAGCCGCGCCCTGCTGCAGCAGAGCGACGAGAACCGTCCTGTGCTGAAGAAGGCTGGCTTCCTGACCCGTGATCCTCGTATGAAGGAGCGTAAGAAGTACGGTCTGAAGGCTGCACGTCGTGCTCCCCAGTTCTCCAAGCGCTGATTATATCTCAGTATGCACTTTTACGGCTCTGCTTCGGCAGAGCCGTTTTTTGCTGCCCCTTTCCCGGAGAACTGGGGAGCACGACTGCGCATCTCCGGCGGTTGCCCCGCAAGGGGCGAGCCGGAGGCGCTTATAAATCTTTGCTCAAGCATCGCGTGCAGGGCTGTGCCCTGCCAGCGATGCTCCCCAGTTCTCCAAGCGCTGATTTACCTCAGTATGCACTTTTACGGCTCTGCTTCGGCAGAGCCGTTTTTGTTTTAAGAGGGAATCCGCCGCAAAAAGGTGCGTTCCCCCTTTTTTTGCGCGGCAGACTGTGCTATACTATAATAGCATTGGTGCGTGCCGCAAGGGCAGCAAACCGGTGCGTTTTACCCAAGGTAGCGTATCCCGGGCAAGGTGCACGGAAAAGGCTGTCTTTTGAAAAAAGGATAAAGAGGTCATTTATTATGCTTACTGCAATTACGGGTATCAACTGGGGCGATGAGGGCAAGGGCCGCATGGTCGACCTGATCAGCCAGGAGTACGATATTGTTGCACGCTATCAGGGCGGCAACAATGCTGGTCATACCGTCAAGAACGAGCGGGGCAAGTTCGTGCTGAACCTGCTGCCCTCCGGTATCCTCCGTCCCAATGTTGTCTGCGTGATGGGCAACGGTATGGTCATCGACCCCCACCATCTGGACGGTGAGATCAACAAGCTGCGCGAACAGGGTATCTCCATCACCCCTGCCAACCTGAAGATCTCTGACCGCGCCACCATCACCATGCCCTACCATGTCGATCAGGACGGTCTGGAAGAGGCACGTCTGTCCAAGACCGGCGCACAGTTCGGCTCCACCAAGCGCGGCATCGCCTACACTTACGGTGACAAGTACATGAAGAAGACCCTCCGCATGGGCGACCTGCTGCATCTGGACGACTCCGTCAAGAAGCGCCTGGTCACCATGGTGGACTCCAAGAACCTCGTCATGGAGGGCAGCTACAACGCCGCTCCCATCAGCGTGGACGAGATGTGGGCATGGCTGGAGAAGTATGCCGCCATCTTCAAGGACTACATCTGCGACGTGGGCCAGTATCTGGCTGACGCCGATGCCGCCGGCAAGAAGGTGCTGTTCGAGGCCCAGCTGGGCGCTCTGCGCGACATCGACTTCGGCATCTACCCCTACACCACTTCCTCCAACACCATCGGCGCTTACGCCCCCATCGGCGCAGGCATCCCGGGCCACAAGCTGACCAACTCCGTCGGCGTCATGAAGGCTTATTCCTCCTGCGTCGGCGACGGCCCCTTTGTCACTGAGCTGGCCATGACCGAGGAAGAGAAGCACGCTCTGCGTGAGGCCGGCCACGAGTACGGCGCTGCCACCGGCCGTCCCCGCCGCGTCGGTCCCATCGACCTGGTGGCAAGCCGCTACGGCGTCTTCTGCCAGGGCTGCGACGAGGTCGCCCTGACCCTGCTGGACGTGCTGGACTACATGGAGAAGATCCCCATGGTCACTGCTTACAAGCTGAGCGACGGCACCACCACCACCCGCTTCCCCATGGGCGAGGCTCTGGACACCGCACAGCCGGTGGTGGAGTATCTGCCCGGCTGGCACTGCGACATCACCGCCGCCCGCAAGTGGGAAGACCTGCCCAAAGAGGCCCAGAACTACATCGAGTATCTGGAAAAGGCCGTGGGCTGCAAGATCACCTATATCTCTGTGGGCGCAGAGCGTGAGGCATACATCCACCACGTGGTCTAAACCCTGAATTCACCGGAAAGAAGGATGCCGCTAATGTTTGACATCATCGCCGACAGCGCCTGTGACTTTACGCCGGAAATGGCGCAGAAGATGGGTGTGGAGATCGTGCCGTTCTATGTTTCGCTGGACGGTGAGCACTACCGCAAGGAGGGCAAGGAGATCGCTGTGCGGGATTTCTACCAGTTCATGGTGGACAACCCCTCTGCCTACCCCAAGACCAGCCTTGCCTCCATCGAGGATTTCGAGGAGGTGTTCCGCCGTCAGGCTGAGGCCGGCCGCCCCACCCTCTGCCTCTGCTTCACCGGCAAGATGAGCGGCTGCGTGGGCAGCGCTCGCAACGCCCGGGAACTGGTGCTCGAAGACTACCCCGACGCGAAGATCGAGGTGATGGACTCGGCAGCGGCTACTGTCACGGAGGCGACTATGGTGGAGAACGCTGTGGCCATCCGCGACGCAGGCTGCACGCTGGACGAGGCGGTGACCTGGCTGGAAGCGGAAAAATCCACCAACAACATCTTCTTCACGGTGGGCAACCTCGATTACCTCATCAAGGGCGGACGCATCGGCAAAGTCTCTGGCCGGGCGGCGAACTTCCTGGGCATCAAGCCGATGATCCTCTTCAAAGACGGCGAGATCTTCTCGGGCGGTGTGGCCCGGGGCCGTCAGAAGAGCTTTGAGAAGGCCCTTGAGCAGCTGATGAACTATCTGGACGCCAACGGCGGCACACCCGACGACTACCGCATCATCGTGGGCTACGGCTACGATGAAGAAGAGGGCAAACGGCTCTGGATGCAGACCCGTGCCGCCCTGCGTGCCAAGTACCCCGCCGCACAGTGCGAGGTGGGCCTGCTTCAGATCGGCTGCACCATCGCGGTCCATACCGGCCCCTATGCGCTGGGCATGGGCATCATGCGCCGCTGGAAAAAGCAGTAATCGCTGGATCAAAAAAATCCTCTCCCATCGGGAGAGGATTTTTTTGTGTGTTATAGAGTGTTATCGGCCCTCAGTGCGTTGCGCCAGACGGGAAGAGCGCTTGTCTTTGTCCTTTTCGTCATCCTGCGGGGCAGGTGCGGTGTGGGTGAACCGGACTTCGGTGACGCGGCGGCGGGCCGTGCGGGTCACGACGCCTTCGTAGTCGTTCAGCTGGAAATGGTCGCCCACCTTGGGCAGATGGTGGGTCTTTTCCTGTACAAGGCCGTTCACGGTGTTGGAGTCGATGTCTTCATCCTCGGGCAGGTCCAGCGTCTCGTAAAGGTCGTCCACGCTGGCCGAGCCGGACACGAGCCAGCTGCCGTCCGACTGCTGGCAGAAGTCCTCGGTGGCCTCGTCGTGTTCGTCCCAGATCTCGCCCACAAGCTCTTCCAGAATGTCCTCGAGGGTGATGATGCCCTCGGTGCCGCCGTATTCGTCCACGACGACTGCCATGTGATGGTGCTGCTCCCGCAGGGTGCGCAGCAGCTGGGAGATCTGGGTGGAGCCGGTGGTGTAGAGGGTGGGGGCGATGAGGTCTTCCATCGTGACGGTCTTTTTCAGACGGGCGATGTAGAAATCTTTCTCGTGGACGACGCCGATGATGTTGTCCACGGTGTCGTGATAGACGGGCAGGCGGGAATAGCCGGATTCTGCGAAGGTCTGCGCAAGCTCTTCCAGCGAAATATCGTCCTCCACGGCCACCACGTCTACGCGGGGCGTCAGGATCTCTTCCACCTCCACGTCATCGAACTCGATGGCACTGCGGATGAGCTGGCTTTCCCGGTCGGTGAGCTCACCGTCGTTCTCAGCCTCGCTCACCATGGTGATGAGCTCACCTTCGGTGATGGTGTCGCTCTCGCTGCTGTGGACGAAGTGTCCCAGCAGCTTCTTCCACTGGCTGAACAGCCAGGTCAGCGGGGTGAAGAGGGTCAGGAGCAGACTCAGCGCCGGCGATACGGCGGTTGCAATCGTCTCGGGCATCTCCTTGGCGAGGGTCTTGGGGGTCACTTCGCCGAAGATGAGGACGACTACCGTCAGCACGATGGTGGAGGTGGTGGCGCCCCGCTCTGCACCCAGCCACTTGGTAAAGAGGACGGTGCCGATGGAAGCGGCGGCGATATTCACGATGTTGTTGCCGATGAGGATGGAGGAGAGAAGCTTGTCGTACTTCTCGGCCATCGCCAGCACTCGGGCGGCGGAAGTGTCGCCCTCCTCAGCGCGGCTTTTCAGGCGTATCTGGTTCAGGGAAGAAAATGCGGTCTCGGAGGCGGAGAAGAATGCGGAAAACGCGATCAAAACGATCAGCGCCACCAAGAGCGTTATACTGCCATCGTCCATAATAAAGGTTGATCAACTCTACTTTCTTATAATAATATGTTAACCCAAAAGTGCTTTCCACCGTTGCCTTCGACGATGAAAAGCACTTTGTTCAACGCCTATAATATCATATTCCACCCGCCGGTGCAAGCGTTCCTGTCAGGAGGAGGGATAAAATAGGTAAAAAGTTTGCGGTTTTTAGCGGAGCACAAGGCCCGTGCCGTCGTAGTCCACCGTCAGGGTCGCGCCCTCGGGGTAGCTGCCCTGAATGATGGCCTTTGCGATGAGCGTCTCCACACGGCTCTGGATGAACCGCTTGATGGGACGTGCGCCGTAGACGCTGTCATAAGAGGAATCAATGATGAAGTCCTTGGCTGCCGTGGTGACGTCCAGCTTGAGGTGCTTGCCCTCGTCCATCCGCTTGCGCAGATCTTCGAGCTGCAGGTCCACGATCTTGCGGGTCTCGTCCTTGGTGAGGCTCTTGTAGTAGACGATCTCGTCCAGACGGTTCAGGAACTCGGGACGGAATTTGCTCTTCAGCAGCAGATCGATCTGCTTGCGGGCATCCTCACTCAGCTCGTTGGAGCCCTCGGCGCGGCGCTGCTCCAGGTCGTTCAGGATGATGTCACTGCCGAGGTTGGAGGTCAGGATGATGACGGTGTTCTTGAAGTCCACCGTGCGGCCCTGACTGTCGGTGATGCGGCCATCGTCCAGCACCTGCAGCAGGATGTTGAAGACGTCGGGGTGAGCCTTTTCCACCTCATCGAACAGCACGACGCTGTAGGGTTTGCGGCGGACGGCCTCGGTCAGCTGGCCGCCCTCTTCATAACCGACGTATCCCGGAGGCGCGCCGATCAGGCGGCTGACGCTGAACTTCTCCATATACTCGGTCATGTCGATACGCACCATGTTCCGCTCGTCGTCGAACAGAGCCTGTGCCAGAGCTTTTGCCAGCTCGGTCTTGCCGACGCCGGTGGGGCCGAGGAAGAGGAAGCTGCCGATGGGGCGGTTGGGGTTTGCGATGCCGGCGCGGCTGCGCAGGATGGCTTCGCTCACCTTGGTGACGGCCTCATCCTGGCCGATGACTCTCTTGTGGAGCACATCGTCCAGATGCAGCAGCTTCTCGCGCTCGCCCTCCACCAGCTTCTCCACGGGGATGCCGGTCCAGCGGGCCACGATGCGGGCAATCTCCTCGTCGGTCACGCGGTCGCGCAGCAGGCTGTCTTCCTTCTTGGCGGCGGCGATCTTCTCTTCTTCTTCCAGCTGTTTCTGCAGCTGGGGCAGCTTGCCGTATTTCAGCTCAGCGGCCTTGTTCAGATCGTATTCGCGCTGTGCCTTTTCGATGGCGGCGTTGGTCTGCTCGATCTGCTCGCGCAGAGACTGCACCTTGCCGATGGCGTTCTTCTCGTTTTCCCACTTTGCCTTCATGCTGTGGAACTTATCCTGCAGCTCGGCCAGCTCTTTTTCGAGGTCGCGCAGACGGCTCTGGCTCAGGGCGTCGGTCTCCTTTTTCAGGCTGACCTGCTCGATCTGCAGCTGGGTGATGCGGTGGGCGAGGTCGTCCATCTCGCTGGGCATACTGTCCATCTCGGTCTTTATCATGGCGCAGGCTTCATCCACGAGGTCAATGGCCTTATCGGGGAGGAAGCGGTCGGTGATATAGCGGTCGGAGAGGGTGGCGGCGGCGATCAGTGCGTTATCGCTGATCTTCACGCCGTGGAACACCTCGTACCGCTCTTTCAGGCCGCGCAGGATGGAGATGGTGTCTTCCACGGTAGGCTCATCCACCTGCACCGGCTGGAAGCGGCGCTCCAGAGCGGGGTCTTTCTCGATATACTGGCGGTACTCGTCCAGCGTGGTCGCGCCGATGCAGTGCAGCTCGCCCCGGGCCAGCATGGGCTTGAGCAGGTTGCCTGCGTCCATGGCGCCGTCGGTCTTGCCGGCACCCACGATGGTGTGCAGCTCATCAATGAAGAGGATGATCTTGCCCTCGCTCTTCTTCACCTCATTCAGGACGCTCTTCAGACGCTCCTCGAACTCGCCGCGGTACTTTGCGCCAGCCACCAGAGCACCCATGTCCAGGCTGAACACGGTGCGGTCTTTCAGGTTCTCCGGCACATCGCCCCGGACGATACGCTGGGCCAGACCCTCGGCGATGGCCGTCTTGCCGACGCCCGGCTCACCGATGAGGCAGGGGTTGTTCTTCGTCTTACGGGACAGGATGCGGATGACATTTCGGATTTCCTGGTCACGGCCAATGACGGGGTCCAGCTTCTGCTTGCGGGCCAGGTCAACGAGGTCCTGACCATACTTCTGCAGGGCATTGTAGGTGTCCTCGGGGTTGTCGTTGGTCACCCGCTGGTTGCCGCGCACGGCGGTGAGCTGCTGTAAGAACTTATCCTTCGTGATACTAAAGGCGCGGAACAGCTCGGAGGTGTTCTGGGTCTGCTCGTCCAGCAGGGCGAGGAAGACATGCTCGACGCTGACGTAGTCGTCCTTCATGGCCTTGGCCTCGCGGGCGGCGGCGCTCAGCACCTTGTCGGTGGCCTGCGAGATATAGACCTTGTCGGGGTCACGGCCAGAGCCGGATACCCGGGGCATTGCGGAAAGCTTTTCGGCCACAGCGGCGGAGAAGCTGCCTGCGTCCACATTCAGTTTCTGGAGCAGCTGGGGGATCAGGCCCTGCTCCTGTGTCGCCAGAGCGTGGAGCAGATGCTCCGGCTCCAGTGCGTTATGCTGATACTCCACAGCCAGCTGCTGCGCTGCCTGCAGAGCCTCAAGGGTCTTCTGGGTATATTGATTGGTATTCATAAAGTCAAGCCTCCATTCGTACCGGAAGTTGAGATTCAGGCGGTGGGCCGGAGTGCTGTTTTAGCACTCTAGCTCATCGACTGCTAAAAATATACTCCAAACACGCTGCAATGTCAATAGGCAAAACCCGGAAGAGCCTCGGATTCACAAAAAGTTTGCAAAAATGCAAAAAATCACACCATATCGTCTCACGAAGGCAAACAAAAGGCCCCTGCCGGGCGGAAAGCCGCAGCAGGGGCGGAAGGAATGAGAGGATCATTCAGCAAACAGCGGGGTGGACAGATAACGGTCACCGGTGTCGGGCAGCAGGACGACGATGTTCTTGCCTGCGTTCTCGGGGCGCTTTGCCAGCTGGATGGCAGCCCAGACGGCAGCACCGGAAGAGATGCCCACCAGAACGCCTTCCTTGTGGCCGATCAGGCGGCCGGTGGCAAAGGCGTCGTCATTTTCGACGGGGATGATCTCGTCGTAGACCTTGGTGTCCAGCACGTCGGGGACGAAGCCTGCGCCGATGCCCTGGATCTTGTGCGCACCGGCGGTACCCTTGCTCAGGACAGGGGAGGAAGCAGGCTCAACGGCCACGACCTTGACGCCGGGATTCTTGCTCTTGAGGTACTGGCCCACACCGGTGATGGTGCCGCCGGTGCCGACGCCGGCTACAAAGATGTCAACCTTGCCGTCGGTGTCGTCCCAGATCTCGGGGCCGGTGGTGGCGATGTGCGCCTTGGGGTTGGCCGGGTTGACGAACTGGCCGGGGATGAAGGAGTTGGGGATCTCTTTTGCCAGCTCGTCGGCCTTGGCGATGGCGCCCTTCATGCCCTTGGCACCCTCGCTCAGCACCAGCTCTGCGCCGTAAGCCTTCATCAGCTGGCGGCGCTCGACGCTCATGGTCTCGGGCATCACGATGATGATGCGGTAGCCCTTGGCAGCTGCCACGGCAGCCAGACCGATGCCGGTGTTGCCGGAGGTGGGCTCGATGATGACGGAGCCTTCCTTCAGCAGACCCTTGGCCTCGGCGTCATCGATCATCTTTTTGGCAATGCGATCCTTCACAGAACCGGCGGGGTTGAAGTACTCCAGCTTGGCGATAACGTGGGCGGGCAGCTGCTCTTCCTTCTCAATATGGCTGAGCTCCAGCAGCGGGGTGTGACCGATCAACTGATCTGCGGCGGTATAGATCTTGCTCATAATACTTGTCCCTCTTTCTGATATCGTTACGGGGTGCATGGCCCTGTCTTGTGCCGGTGTGCCCGGCTGCGATTCCCTCTAAACCTTTAAACCAACATTGTTTGTGGGTTTGATGGCATTATAGCCCTGTTTTCCCTGCTTGTCAAGGGGTTTTTGAAAAAAGTGGGATTGAAAAGTGATTTACCCTGTTGTATAATGGGTTATAATAAAATTTAACCGGAAGGAAGTACGGATCATGATCGTTTCGACCAAAGGACGCTATGCGCTGCGGGTGATGATCGACCTCGCGGAGCATCAGTCTGAAAAATATGTTCCCTTAAAGGAAGTAGCCACCCGGCAGGAGATCTCGGAAAAGTATCTGGAGAACATCCTCAAGGTGCTGGTGCAGAACGGCTTTCTGGAGGGGCTGCGCGGCAAGGGCGGCGGCTACCGGCTGACCCGCAGCCCGGACCAGTACACGGTAAGCGAGATCTTGATGCTCACCGAGGGCAGCCTTGCCCCGGTAAGCTGCCTGACCCCCGGCGCTTCTGCCTGCGCCCGGATGGCCAACTGCCGCACCTACGAGATGTGGAAGGGGCTCAACGACCTGATCTCGGACTACTTTGGCAAGATCACACTGGCAGACCTTGCCCTGCCGGATCAGGCCGGCAACGATTATGTGATCTGAACTTTGCGCACCGGAACTGCACCGGTGCGTTTTTTATAGGAAGAACACTTGCAACCTCTTCATTAAAATGATAAACTGTAAATGGAAGGTGATACGATGATTTTTGAGCCGTATATCGAATTGAAAGACGGAGATAAAATATCGGTCATCATTCGGATGATGCAGCGATCAGATGCAGAAAGAACGAAGAAAAAACCTGTCTGGCAGACAGACTGGACGAGCGAGTATATTGAAACGTCCCTTTATGAAAAATATGCAGTGGAAACGGCAGACGGAGAACTGATTGCACTGGGAATGTATGAGGTGTTGGAAAGAGCTCTCGTTGTCCGGGTCGTTTATATGGAAAGCCAGCCGGAGAGCAATCCGACATTGGCAGGTGCAAAACGTAAGTACAGTGGAATTGGAAAACTGATGATCGCTTACGGCATAAAGCTGTCAATAGATCATGGTTTTGGCGGAGATGTGATACTGGAAGCAAAAACGGATGCGCTGGCCGCCCATTATCAGGATGACTTTGGCGGGATAGAACTGCCTGCTTTTGATGGCGGCGCACCGCGATTTTTGATACAGGGTGAAGCGGCAAAGCACATTTTTTTCAGTTATTTGAAATGAGGGATTGAGCATGAAAGAAAACCTGTGCGGTGCTTATATGAAGGATGCGGGGAACGATAAGCAGTATTATGAAATCCTTTTTGAGATGTGCCGCAAGTTCCGTATCGACTGGGCAACGGCAGACGAAAAGGAAAAAGCGTTTATTACAGAAGTAACACGGGTGACCTACGAGCGTGAACGCGCTGCGCAGGAGGGCATTTCACCTGAGAAGGTGCGTCCGGCGTTTTCGGCTTAATGAAAATATGATTTGCTTGCGCACCGGAACTGCACCGGTGCGTTTTTTTGTACAGTTCTGCGCAAAAGGTGTAGAACTTCTTGGCAAGAATTACGGTTGATGGAGCGGGCAGTCCGCGGTATACTGTTACCTTGTGTGAGACAGAAAATTCCGGGCGAAAAGCCCGTTGTCTGTTCGTTATAAGACCAGAAAGGGGAGTTCTGACACGAAGTATATTTTTCAGTTCGGGCGCATTCTTGCGTTCTGTTTTCTGGGCGAGGTGCTGCACGCGGTGCTGCCGCTGCCGGTGCCTGCCAGCGTGTACGGTCTGGTGCTGCTGCTGGCAGCCATGATCACCGGTGTTGTAAAGCTGGAGCAGGTCAAGGAGACCGGCACCTACCTGACCGGTATTTTTCCGCTGCTGTTCGTGCCCGCCGCTGCGGGCATCATGGAGCTGTGGGCAGAGATGGGGCAGCTGCTGCTGCCCATTCTGATCGCCATCCTGCCGGTGACGGTGCTGGTGATGGCGGCCGCAGGCCGCACCACGCAGGCGCTGACCGCCCGCAGCAAAAAGGAGGCTGAACATGACGGAACTGCTGAATGATTTTCTGACCGGCTCTGTGGCATGGGGCGTGCTGCTTACGCTGGCAGCCTTTGGGCTGGGTGTGCTCATCAACCGAGTGACCGGCAAGGCCATCTTTAACCCGCTGCTGCTGGGCAGTATTTTCGTCATCGTTTTTCTGTCGGTGTGCAATATCCCCTACGGGGACTACAAGACCAGCGCCGCGCCGGTAAGCTACCTGCTGCTGCCCGCCACAGTGGCGCTGGCCATCCCGCTGTATGAAAAGCTGGATCTGCTCAAAAAGAACGCGCCCGCCATCATCGCGGGCATCTCGGTGGGCACGCTGGTCAGTCTGGGCAGCGCCTTTGCGCTGGCGCTGGCAATGGACCTGACCAAGGAGCAGTACGCTACTCTGCTGCCGAAGTCGGTGACTACTGCCATCAGCATGGACGTGGCCGCAGAGCTGGGCGGCATTGCCGCCCTGACCGGTGCCATCGTCATCCTGACGGGCATTGTGGGCAACCTGCTGGCCGAGACGGTCTGCAAGGCGTTTCACATCACCGACCCCATTGCAAAGGGCGTGGGCATTGGCACCTCAGCCCATGCCGTGGGCACCAGCAAGGCCCTGCAGATGGGTGAGGTGGAAGGTGCCATGAGCGGCCTGTCCATCGCTGTGGCCGGTGTGCTGACCGCAGTGCTCTGCCCGGTGTTCGTAAGCCTTATTGATTGATCGCATAAAAACACCCCTCTCCGCTGTGCGGCCGCACGGACGGAGAGGGGTATTTTTATGCGTTCTCTTTTTTCAGAACTCTGGTCACCATGAACACACAGTAGAGCAGTGCCAGACCCCAGGCAATGGGGTTGGCAATGCAGATGCCGAAGTAGCCCAGACTATGAACGGCCAGCCAGCCGCAGAGCGCGCGGCCGATGAGCTCGCCCACACCGGAGATAACGGCCTGCACACTGTATCCCAGACCCTGCAGGGTGTTGCGGAAGACCATCAGCAGGCCGTTGATGCAGAACAGCACGCTGATCACGGTCAGGTATTCCACAGCACCGGAAGTCACGGCAGGGTCGGCATCGCCCAGAACAAGGCCCACGGCCCAGCCCTTGACGAAGAAGAGCACCACCCAGGCAGCCGCGCAGTAGCACAGCTGGAGGATGCAGCCATCCCGGATGCCCTGCCTGACGCGGTCAGTGCGGTGGGCACCGTGGTTCTGGCCGACATAAGTTGCCATAGCCGTGCCCACGCTTGCCATGGGCACGGTGAACATCTGGCGAATCTTCTCACCGGCGGTCTGGGCGGCCACGGCGGTGCTGCCCAGCAGGTTGATGGCATCCTGCATGATGAAGGCACCGATGGCAGAAACGGAATACTCAAAGCCCATCGGAAGGCCGATATAGGCCAGCCGCCCGCAGTGCCCCGCCGAGAGGACACAGTTTTCCCGGGTGAAATGGATGCCCTCCACCCGGGTGAAGAACCACCAGGTGCAAAGCAGGCCGCTGAACAGCTGGCTGACAACGGTGGCGATGGCTGCGCCCTCCACGCCCATACCCAGCGGTACGATGAACAGCCAGTCCAGCCCGATGTTCAGGAAACTGGAGATTAGCAGGAAATAGAATGGGTGCTGGGAATCGCCCAGACTGTGCAGGACGGTGGAGGTGTAGTTGAACAGCATCGTGGCCGGAATGCCGAGGAAGATGATGCGGATGTAGGCCACCGCGTCCGGGAACAGCTCGGCCGGGGTGTGGATGAGCTGCAGCAGCGGGGCAGCAGTGAGGGTGGTGACGATGGTGAACACCACGCTCAGGACCACGCAGAGGACCGCGCCGTTGAACAGATACTTGTGCATATCCTCGCTGTCCCTTGCACCAAAGCTCTGGGCCACCGGGATGCCAAAGCCCGTGCAGGAACCCAGCACAAAGCCTAAAATGAGAAAATTCAGAGAGTAGGTGGTGCCCACCGCGCCCAGTGCATCGGTGCCCAGACAGCGCCCCACAATGACGGTGTCCACAAAGCTGTACAGCTGCTGGAACAGGGTGCCCAGCACCAGCGGCAGGGCAAATTTCAGGATCTGGGGCAGCGGCCTGCCCACCGTGAGGTCGGTGGTGCCGGAACCCTTTTTGGTTTTTTCCATAAGTTTTACATGCTCCCTCCGGGTTTGATCTGCCACTAAGGATATCATGGCATCCGCTCCCGGTGTTAGCATTATTTTATGGAAAACCCGGATAAATTCTGCTTTTTCTCACCAAAGGGGCAGGGAACTGACTTCATCCCGGAGCTCCAGTGCCTGGGTGTGGGTCAGCTTTTTGGCGCGCTCCATCCGCTCCACCACCACAAGAGCGCGCCTGCGGGCCAGCTCCCCGTTGGCGGCGTAGACCGAGGGCGCGTTGGGCAGGCCGGCCAGCACCACACACTCGGCGCGGGTCAACTCCCGGGTGGGCTTGCCAAAGTAGCCCTGCGCAGCCTGCGCCACGCCGGACCACTGGTTGCCGAAGTAGCAGCTGCCTGCGTACATCTCAAAGATCTGCTGTTTGGAGTAGTAATCCTCGATGTCCCTGGCGGCAAACATCTCCGCTGCCTTGCGGGCCATCTGCTTTTCCTGGGTGAACAGCTCGTTCTTGGCCAGCTGCTGGGTCAGGGTGCTGCCGCCCTCGGCCAGAGAGCGGGTGCGCAGGTCGGCCCAGAGCGCCCGGACAATGGCTGCCGGGTCGATGCCGTGGTGTCTTTCAAACCGGCTGTCCTCCACGGAAATGACCGCGTCGATATAGGTCTGGGGCAGCTGGTCACAGCTGGCAAAGCCGGGCCGGGAGCTGATCTCATCGTAGAGGCCGGCAATGGGCTTTTGCGCCGCTGTGGCGCGGTAGAGCCGCCAGCCCTGCACACCCAGTGTTCCGCCAATGACCACCAATACAAACAGCGCCGCCAGCAGCAGGCAGCTGAGCAGCCGCTTTACAAAACGTTTCAGCATCTTCACGTTCCCCTTCGGTTTTGATTCAACGTTATCCTACCCGATTTGACGGCAGAATGCAAGTTACATTTTTGTGAATACGGCTGCACAAGAAAAAAGCGCCCTGCCGGGGCGAACCGGCAGGGCGCTTTTACGAGTTATGGAAAGGGGATGCAGAGGCGCTGCTTACAGAGCGAAGTAACGCTTTGCGTTGTCGAAGCAGATGCCCTTGATGATCTTCTCCAGAGCCTTCTCATCGTTGGGATACTCGCCATCCTCGACCCACTGGCCGATCAGGTTGCACAGGATGCGGCGGAAGTAGTCGTGGCGGGTGTAGCTCAGGAAGCTGCGGCTGTCGGTGAGCATGCCCACGAAGTTGCCCAGCAGGCCCAGGTTGGCCAGGCTCTTCATCTGGTTCTCCATGCCGATCTTCTGGTCGTTGAACCACCAGGCAGAACCGTGCTGGATCTTGCCGGGCACCTCGCTGCTCTGGAAGCAGCCCAGGATGGTGCCGATCTGCTCGTTGTCGGCGGGGTTCAGGCTGTAGATGATGGTCTTGGGGCACTCGTCGGTGTCGTTCAGGGCGCTGAGCAGGGCTGCAATCTGGCCGCCGCAGGTGGCGGTGTTGATCATGTCGTAGCCGGTGTCGGGTCCCAGCAGGGTGTTCATCTTGCGGTTGACGCCGCGCAGGCAGTTGTAGTGGAACTGCATGACGATGCCGAGGCGGTGATACTGCTTGCCCAGATGGATGAGGATGTAGGTCTGATACTTCTCGGCCTCCTCGGTGGTAACGGCCTCGCCCTTCATGGCCTTCTGGTAGATGGCGTTCACCTCGTCCTTGGTGGCCTCACGGTAGGGGATGTAGTCCAGACCGTGGTCAGAAGCGCGGCAGCCCATCTCGGCAAAGAACTCGATGCGGTCGGTCAGAGCGCTGGTGACGCAGTTGATGCAGGCCAGCTTCTCCTTGCCGACAGCAGCGGCCAGCTTGCCCATGTACTCAGCAAAGCCGGGCTTGTTGATGTTGAGGGCCTTGTCGGGGCGGAAGGAAGGAGCCACGGTGAACTTGATGGTGGGGTCTTCCTTGATCTTCTTGTGCCACTCGAGGCTGTCGATGGGGTCATCGGTGGTGCCGATGAAGGCCACGTTGCTCTGCTCGATGAGGCCGCGGACGGTCAGCTTGGGGTCGTGCTGGAGCTTGTCGTTGCACAGGTTCCAGACTTCCTCAGCGGTGTCGCCGTTCAGCACGCCGTCGTAGCCGAAGAAGGTGTGCAGCTCCAGATTGGTCCAGTGGTACATCGGGTTGCCGATGGCCATGGGCAGAGCCTCAGCGAACTTCTGGAAACGCTCGCGGTCGGGCTTGTCGCCGGTGATGTACTCCTCAGGCACGCCGTTGGAGCGCATGACGCGCCACTTGTAGTGGTCGCCGAAGTAGCTGCCGTCCGGGTTGCGGCCGCCCAGCCAGACCTGAGCGATGTTGTCGAAGCGGCGGTTCTCGTAGATCTCACGGGGAGGAATGTGGCAGTGATAGTCACAGATGGGCATATCCTCAGCGTAAGCGTGGTACAGGTGCTGTGCGGTGGGCGACTGGAGCATGAACTCCTTATCCATAAATGCTTTCATGGTCAGAACTCCTTTTTTCAATGGTCATGACAGTTTGAAACATTCTTATAGTAGGGGATCGGCCTGTTCCGTGCAAACAGGCCATTCCTGCTTTTAGTATACCGGAAAATGCCGATGTATACAACTGAAAAACTGCCCAAAAATCTCGTGCGGACTTGTACAATTCGCTGGTTTTTATAAAAACGACCCCGTTTCCGGCAAAAAACTGTTGAGAAGCACTTGACTTATTTGTATACAACAGCATAAAATAGAGGCAGAGAAGGGCGCAGCTCAGGCTGCCCCCCGTGAAAGGCAAAGCAATCTGATAAAAGGAGACACTCAAATGGAAACTTTGAATTACAAGGTCCTGGAAAGCACCGGCTACAACGGTTATATCCTCAAGGACGCACCCGTCAAGGTGATGCAGTTCGGTGAGGGCAACTTCCTGCGCGCATTCGTGGATTACTTCTTTGATATTGCCAACGAGAAGGCTGGCTACAACGGCAAGGTCAAGCTCGTCCAGCCCATCGCAAACTTCCCCCAGATGGCGGACTGGATCAACGAGCAGGAGGGTCTGTACACCCTGTACCTGCGCGGCAGCGAGA
>OGJX01001306.1_pt1 | contig 15600 bp, 11 predicted proteins | sample 1572381 | NCBI WGS metagenome assembly OGJX01 (sample SAMEA2582085, study PRJEB24529) | metagenome | biome: Human gut stool | place: China | collected 2011
CTACATATAGACGAGTTGGACTTTCACTTTTAACCTGTTCAGCCATAGACATAATGGCTCCTGGCTTTTGAACCGCCGTCAACACATCATCAAAGGTAATAAGTGGTTCTTGGTCTGACTCGATAAAGTTTACAAACGCCTCGGCAATGAGTTTACCTACGTTACCGCGGATAACATTCATAAATACATCGCGACTATAGGCTGAACCTTCTTGGTTTTTATAAATTGTATACAGCCCAGATACGCGTTCAAAGGAGCGTGGTGTAGCATCAATATCATCTTCATGTCGTTGATTTAAATACTCTGGATAGGAAGAAATGAATTCGATAACTTTTTCCTCAATACCAGCACTTATAGCCCAGTCAATCCATTGCATATAATCAGCATTCATATAGAGCCATACAAAACGGTTTTGTTGTGCCGGGTCCATGTCGATAGTTTGGTAGTCAAAAGAATCCTCAGGGTTCATAGCGGCGATGATACGCACTTGATCACTTAAAGAAAAGCCATTGATTTCACGATTCAAGATAAGATTCATTAACTCCTGTTGCACTGCATGTTCAGCACGGTTAATTTCGTCGATAAATAGCAACACTTGACGACCTTTATCCACAGCTTGAGCCACATGCTCCAACGTATGATGTACAGCATACACTGTAGTCTTTACAGAATGTGTGTTACCACGACCATCTGTATGTGTGACAGATTCTACAGTTGGTAAACCACCAATTTCACCTTCTTTTAAAAGATTTCCATCAATGGTTACCAATTCCCAGTCATGCACAGTAGCTACGCGTGCTGCAAGAGATGTTTTACCAATGCCCGTTTCACCAACGAGCAAAGGCACTTGATTAGCAGCAAGCACTAATTCTACACTTGCCATTGTATCTATAAAGTTCATTGTGTCTCCATTTCTAATACTTCAAATATTCACTGACTGCAATTTTCTTAACAGCCCTAGTTCCATAAGCGTCTATAAGTGACAATAAGTCGATATGCCATTTAGATTGGCGACCACCGATAGCTTGGTTGTTAATCAATTCACGAATATAGTCTTCATCAGCTGTATCACTAGAGATGGCGCTAATGATGATCGATTTAATTTCGTCCACAGTGACACCTAAATTATTTGGTATATACCCTAGTGTGGCAGCACTTACACCAAATAGGTGCAATGCCAAATCCTTTGTAAGCTTTGTAATTTGCCGCATTGCTTGAGAATCTTGTTTAACTGCTGCTTCTAATACGGCTACGCTTGGCTCATTAATATAGCGTAACGCCAAGTAGCTTTCCTGTACGGCTTGTAATTGAACAGCTTCACTTGGCTCCTTGATGTACTGTAACGCATCATAATTGGCTCGTACAGCCTCTAATTGCAACTCTTCTGAGGGATTTGCTATATAGCGAATGGCCCAGCCAGATTGCGCTAATGCGCTTCGAATTAACGAGTCAGACGGATCATTAATATATTCTAAAATAGCCCAGTCCTTTTCAACTAAGGCACCTAACAATTCCTCTGTAGGGTTTTCCACGAACTGTATTGCTCGTGGTGCTTGTGAAAGCGCCGTTTCAATAACTTTTTGAGTAGGCTCTTTGATATATTGAAGCAACATACCGTTTTGAGCTACACAGGTAAGTTGCATCGCTTCTGTTGGATTTGGAATATTCCGAATCCCATGGGGGTTATTGGTCAGCGCTGTTATGTATTGTTCCTCTGTCATAATAACCTTCTTTTCTATCTAAAAAGGCCATACGAATACGTACGGCCTATACTGAATTCTATTCCTATTGTATCATAATTTTTCGATATAATTATATCTGTTTCGTATACTTACTACACTGTTAATGCATCTAAATCAGAATTATTCCCAATAACTAATAATTTATCATCTTCACCGAGGATGGTAATTGGGTTTGGTGGAACTTCTAAATCCTCACCGCGTCTTATGCCTACTGCATTAAGATTATATTTCTCACGCAAATTAGAATCCTTTAAGTTAGACCCCACCAAGAATTTTGGCACCTTAATTTCTATGAGACTAATATTTTTAGATAGTTGTAAATAATCCATCACATGGTCTCTAGTTAAAAACTGTACAAGGCGTAATGCCATATCGTATTCAGGGTAAATCACTTGATCTACACCTATTTTATGAAGCATTTTGCCTTGTATATTATTTTCAGCCTTAGCCACAATTTTAGGTGCATCTAATTCTTTAAGAAGCATAGCTGTCATTAAATTAGCTTGAAGATTTCCACCTATAGCCACAATAACCATATCAAACTGGCTTAGGGCCAATTCTTTGATTGCCTCTTCATCGGTTGTATCTGCAACTATAGCATGTGTTATAAATGGCGAAATTTTCTGTACAACTTCTGGATCAATATCTACACCTAATACCTCATGATCCATGGAAGCTAACATCTTGGCAACAGTGCCACCAAATTGACCAAGACCTATTACTGCTATCGTTTTATGTTTCATATATGCCCCCTTTTATATTCAATCTAATCTGTTTTTATAACAATACACGCTCTTCTGCATAGCTAATTGGTTTAGTCGGTGCCGTTCTTAGCGCCCAAGTACCAATAACAGTCATAACCCCTACACGACCCGTAAACATGACAAGCATCAACACCCATTTACTACTTTCAGATAAATCAGGTGTAATACCCGTTGTAAGACCTACGGTCCCAAAGGCAGAAGTTACCTCAAAAAGCAGTCGAATAAAGTCATATGGCTCATCCCAAGCCAAATAACAAGTAGCAAATAAAACAAAAAGGATAGATAAAAAGATTATCCCATTTGCCTTAAGTACAGTAATCAACGAAATACGACGTTCAAAAACCTCTGTATCAGGACGGTTATTAAATAATGTACGCGCTGCTAGAAAAGCGACGGCAATAGTACTAATCTTAACACCGCCCCCTGTAGAGTTAGGACCTGCCCCAATAAACATAAAAATGATGGTAATAAACAGAGTTATGGGATGTAAATCATTATAATCTACAGTTGCAATCCCCGCTGTACGAGGTGTAATCGATTGAAACAGAGATGCCATGACCTTGTTCCATATAGGTAAAGGGCCAAACGTTTTGGGATTCGCCCACTCAACCCCCAAGAAAATAATCGTCCCTAAAAGGATGAGCGCCGTTGTACCAACTAACATTATTTTTGTATGTAATTTTAAATCTACAAAACGTCGTAGCTTGCGATGCGACCAAATATCAAAAGTTGCAAGATAACCAAAACCACCTATTACAATAAGGGCCATTGTATTCATATTAAATAATACATCGCCCACCATAGCATAAGGTAGATCATTATCAAAGAATATAAATCCTGCATTACAAAAGCTGGAAATAGATTGCATAATCCCCGTATATAAAGCAGCATCACCAATATAGGGATATAGCTGAATGGTATAGATAATACCCCCAATTATTTCGACACAAAAGGTATAAATGGTTAGCTTCTTCGTAATGTGTAGAAGCCCTTTCATGCCATCTTGCCCTACATCTTCTGACAAAAGCACGCGATTTTTCAGACCTACACGTCGCCCTAATACTAGAGCAATAATAGTGGTAAAGGAAACAATCCCCAAACCACCTAATTGGATAAGGATTACCATGACGATTTTGCCAAACAAGGACCAATGATGATAGGTATCTACTGTTGACAATCCAGTTACAGAAACACAAGATACTGCGGTAAAAGCCGCATCTACAAGCGTTGTACTATGGCCTTGAACATTTGATATGGGCAACATGAGTAATATCGTCCCTATTGTCATGGTAGCAAAAAAGCTAAGGGCTAATAGGCGATAAGGATTTTGTTGCATATATTGCTGAACTTGATTTTTTGAAGTATTTTTCCACATAACTGTAGTCCTATCCTATTAGTTCCTGCACTGACTTTAACGTTGGTAGTGGACTGCGCCCGCCTATGCCTTGTGTATTTAAAGAAGCTACTGCAGATGCAAAAATAGCGGCCGACTCTAAATCGGAATGTGCACAAGCTTTTAGCAACTCTACAGCATGTATAGATGCACGGTCATGCTTAGTCGTCGAAGTTGTGTCTTGCCCCTTCATATGATTAATTGTATGTACTAAATTAGCCAAAAAAGCACCATGGAAGCTATCCCCAGCCCCCGTTGTATCTACTACGGTAGCTTGAGAAAATGGTTCACATCGATAAGATGTTCCATCGGGCCATCCAAAATAACTACCATTAGCACCATCGGTAACACCTGCTATGAAGGCTCCTCGTTCATGAATGATACGACAAGCATCTTCTAAATTAGTTGTGCCTGTATATTTTTCAGCATAGTCTCGAGCTACGATAACGATGTGACTGGCTTCTGTAATAGGCTTCATATCTTCATCGTAACGCTGAGCACCACCATCTAAAGAAATAATAGTGCCTACCTCTTTTGCAACGGCTATAGCAGAGCGCATGAGTTGGCGATGTCGACCATTGATATGCAGAATATAGGCAGATCCTATCAGCTGCTTATGAGTATCTAAAAACTCAGGCTCAGTTGCAGTAGACCGTTCAAAAAATACAGCACGCTCACCAGTACTCTGTTTTACGAGGATCGTTGCCACACCACTGTTAGCACCGCGTTCAACTTGAATTGCCTCTGTATTAACATTGTATTTTTCAAAATCATCTAATATATGACGACCTACCATATCATCACCAATGCTATCAATCATAGCGGTACGGGCACCATATTTTCCTGCCACCGCTAGTGCTGTAGCCACTGGCCCACCACCATCTGTAGTAGACGATACGACTTGTTGTACCTCACGGCCTGTAGGATAATGATCGACGACGATAAATCGATCTAATGTACTGGCACCTATGCCAACAATATCTATATGTTTTTGAGGAAATGTACTCATACTAATCTCTTACCCCTTTAACTATCACCATTACAATCAATAAAACTATAGCAATAATAATAATAACAATAACTATAACTATGATTACTTTTATCTGATTATAGTAGACACGTTCTATGTAAACTAATATTTATAGGTTAAATATTATATGAATTCCTATAATTACAGAATACAATTCGCTGTATAAAAAGTAAACCCCAGACTATTGTCTGGGGCTACTTTGTACTGCATTGTACTGTATGTCACGTAGTTTGTCTTATTTAGTATATGTTGTGTGTGAGAAAGGTTGTTAGATATAAGGTGTAATATAACAGGTTAAGACATCATACGTTCCATCATATATTCAATTTCATCAGCACTTAAATTGTACATAGCCTGTACCATTCGATCTGCTGACTCACCAGAGGCACCGCTTTTAGCAATTTCTGCTTTGGCTTTAGCAATAAGTGCTTCCTTGCGTTGTGCTTCAGAATCTTCATCAGTTGGTACGGAAATATTAGCTTTGCCTTGGCCAATACCGCGTACCTCTTGGTTAGGATTATCTTTAGACGTTGTTTTAGTATCTTGAGCAGCCACCGCTTCTATAGCGAAGGAGTTTTTACCAGTCATGATATACTCCACAGCTTCCAAGGTACTTTGTGTAAGGTTTACAGTCCAAAATTCACCAGCTGCAGTCAATTTGTATAGCAAACCATTATACGCAACGAGACCGCGTTCTTCCCATAATTTATAGAGCCAGTTCAATTCACCTAATCTTGGATCCATTTGTTCTAAGCTCATAATATTTAAGAAGCCTTGTTCAAGTTGACTTACCACTTGATTTACAATAGGTTGTAACTCACTTTGTTTCATCAGTGCCATAAATGGTTTTTCACCGCGGTTCACCATATCTTCGTATGGTTTTAATGCACGATGCAGCATCATGCCGTACCCATCGACATTACCGCCTGCGCCGCTACCAAACGGGAACATTGGTACGCCAGCTTTCGCCAAGATATTATAAAGGCTACGTTCACGATTATTAGCACTCCAGTGAGCAGCACTCAATCGGCGATAGGAACGTTCATCAAGGTACTTACGACCAAATTCGAACATATCCCCTTGCATAGAAGTTGTCGCTGCCGCTGGCACCTTACCCTTTGCAATGTCTTTATTAAGATCACTGCCATCAAATACGTTCAATTGATAAAGGTCAGCACCATCTACGCCAGAACTTACTAAATCAGCTAAGTCTTGTTCCCAAACCTCCATAGTTTGACCAGGCAAGCCATAGATCAAGTCGATAACAACAGAACATTGTCCATACGCTTTTAGCGCAGCTAAACGTTCTAACACGGTTTCTTTCGTATCTAAACGACCTACCATTTGACGTACTTCTGTGTTGAAAGATTGTACACCAATAGACATGCGGTTTACGCCGTTTGCCATCCACACATCGAGATTTTCAGGAATCAAATCGTGAATACGGCCTTCTAAGGTAAGCTCATAATCGTTAGACAGTGGCAAATACTCTTTGATCGCCTTAAGCAATCTTTCAGAGTTCGTTGGAGACAACGATGTTGGTGTACCACCACCGATAAATACGGCGTGGATTAACCCATCTTTCAATCTTGGACGTTCACTAGCCATCTTTAATTCACTAATGAGTCCATCAATATATTGGTCCTCTACGCTTTGACTCGTACCATTTTGGAAGAAGCCACAATATGTGCATTTTGTCTTACAAAATGGAATGTGAATATAGGCGCATTGCATTTCACCCTTTTTAGGTGTGCCATTCATTAAGGTATCCCAAACGGCTTGTGTTTCCTTTGGAGAAACTAAGGTACCATTTAGCCCTGCATGAACAACCCGTTTATGAGGGAATGCACCACTCATCGGATTATCGCATTCTAAACCTAATTGTAGATTGCGTTGTTTCTCCGGAATGGATTCAAAGAAACTTGCTAAACTCATACTCCAATCCCCTTTCAGTTTAGGCTTGCAACTTTGCAAGTACAGATTTTGTAAATTCTTTTGCATTTGCAAAGTCTTGTTCATCTGGATGCGTTTCAGCCGCTTTATGTAACGCATCGCGTTCAGGACTTTGACCATGAGCAGATCCAGGTGGGAACATTTTATACATCATTTCGATGACTTTCGGATCAATTTTACCTTGGCATACGAATCCATCTACAAGGGACTCTTTATTTTGTAGTAATTCAGATGCTTTTTCAATACTTTCACGAGCATGATCAGAATCTGCATACATACCTAATGTAGCAAAGAATACGATGTTAGGATTCTTCAAAGTTTCAATCAACTTAGCTGCTTCTTTATTTGCTGTACCGCGGTCTACCCAGAAGCCTACGAATACTGTATCATAATCAGCTAAATTCTCTGGCGCTTCCTTTACAGGAACGCAAGGTGTACCTTCAGGCATTACGGAAGCCATTGCTTCCGCTACGCTTTTTGTATTTCCCGTGAGGGAAGAATATAAAATAATGGATTTCATAACTAGCTCCTTTAGTTCTTGGATGAATATATTACTAAAATAGATCTATTACATAGATACTTTTATTCTTCCTCATCATCAGAGGATTCGTGACCTCTAAACTCAACTGGTACGTTGACATCGATATCTTCGCCTGTTGGATTTCTATATGGTGTTGCGGCCACTACGGCAGACATTGCCGCATCATTGAATATTTCATTTGTAGAAGATACGATACTTTGTCCAATAAGACTACCATTTGTATCAAGTGTTACTTGTACAGTTACATCACCTTGTAATTTCCTTTTTAAAGCCATGGAAGGCATTTGCGCATTAGCTTGTACTCTTGCTCGGAACCCTTCCGCATCAAATGCGGCTTTTGCTGTGCCATGGTTGTTACCATTGCCATTTCCATTACCGTTGCCATTTCCCTGACCTTGGCCATCACCATTACCAGTGCCAACACCTGTGCCGTTACCACCGCCAGAGCCGCCACCATGTCCGGGGCCGGAACCCCCTGCGGAATTATCGCCAGAGGTATTACCTTTATGTTCGCCGCCTTTTTGGGGTACATCTACTGCATCAGGAATATCTGTTGCAGTAGATGGCTCTATATTCGCTACAACAGCCTTTGTTCTTGCCGCCACTTCATCAGCCGATAGTGGTTTAGGGAATAGGTCTGACCTATTACCGCCACCACCGCCGGCATGACCACTGCCGCCATCATCGAGCACACTTTGTGTGAGGTCGATTTCATAGGTTTCCATTTCTTGAATTGCTGGAACCACTACGAAAAAGATTACGGCAATAAAGAGAGCAATAAGATGAACTACGGCGGATATAATGGCTGCTTTTTTCCATGATATGCCTAGTCCCATAGTTATCCTTTCTGTTCAGCTGCAATCGCCAAGCGTTTAACACCAGATTGCTTTAGCATATCCATAATCGCTACTACTTGACCATGAGCTGCACGTTTGTCGGCTTGTAAGATAACACTAGCGTTAGGATTTTCTTGAATCCGTTGTTTAATCATAGCTTCTGCTTGATCAATACTCATTGGATTGTTATCAATTGTAATATGCCCTTCCGCATCAAGTGTAAATACAACTGGTAACTGAGCTGGTGCAGATGCACTAGTCGCCTGTGGTAATTGTACAGACAAGGCTTTTTGAGCCACTGTTTGTAAGCTGTTCATCATGAAGAATACCAACAAGAAGAAGATGATATCAATCATTGGGATAATCATGAATTCCGGCTTAGTTTTCATACGAAAGCTTTGTAAGTTCATAATTATTTCCACCCTTCTCGCTTAGCACTAACAATGCTCACGCACATACTTTCAATTTGATTAATAATAGAATCTAAACGATGGCTAAAGAATGTGTACACAATGAATGCCATGATGGCTACACACAAACCGGACGCTGTTGCGATGAGGGCCTCACCTACACCACCAGTGATAGCAGATGCGCCCGCACCAGAGTCGAGAATACTGAAAGAACCAATCATACCTGTTACTGTACCTAATAGGCCCAATAATGGAGAGATTGTAACGGTAGCGCTGAGGTAATCCATATATTTACGGAAGCCTACTGCGTCTACACCCATTTGGTCAGCAAAGGCTGTTTTCATAGCTTCCTCGCTAGAAGCATTATGTAAACCTGCTTCTGCAATACGGCTCGCAATAGATGGGTTTTCTTTGATTACTTTATCAATTTCTGTCCAATTTTGTAATTTTGCTAGTTCATTGACTGCATGCGTAACAACGAATGTTTTCCCAGCATATTTGTGATAGTAGAAAGCTCGTTCTGCAGCGATAGCGATAACCATGAAAGACAAGAGTAATAATGGATACATTACATACCCACCGCTATGAAACAAGTGAATGACATAATTTAAGTTTTCCATATTAGTAACCTTTCTGCCTGTTTACAGACTGAACATTAGAACCTGTAGGTCCCTTGAATTCTTGTATAATCGCCTAACTTAAAGCTTTCACTACCATATAAAGTATCTCGTTTATTAGTGCCCTTCGCATCGAATGTGTAGAATGCCTCAAGAAGTAAATCCTTGCGAGGTACATAGCCAGCACCAAATGTAAAGCTACGGATACCGTCGAGATAACGATCCGGCACTGCTCCAGTACCATTGCCGCCAAAGAAGGAGCCATGTTCAAAGTATTTGTAATCGATGAACGCATTCCAAGATTTTGGAATATCTAGGTCAGCACGGCCAATATCGAGACGAGCCATCCAGAAGTGTGGTGTACCACCCATTTGATGACCTTTAAGCGCAAAGTCTGCTGTGCCTCGTTCATGTTCATAAACCGTGTTACCGTTTAAGTAACGACCAAGGTTAGAACGGTTTTGTCCGTAGTCAACGGTAACAGATGCATTAGCACCCAGTTGATATTTAGCGCCGATACCGAATACATGAGCTACATTGGAGAAGCTATGTTCATCATTACCGTTGCCATTTGCATTGAGGTATGTATGCGTTTTACCGCCAAAGGAGCGTAAATACCAAGCTTGTAAACCAAGACGAGAACCTATTTGTTTCTTGTATTGAACAAAGGCTGCTTTATCGATAGCTGGCACAGTGTCTTTTTCAAGAACTACCCCTTCTGTTTGAATTAAGTTGCCAATAATCTTACCAATCGCTTCACGTGGTAATTTATTTTCAGACTCTGCATCATGTACAACCTTTTCAAGATTATACATATAGTTGAACATTGCATTTGGCATGCCCCAACCATAGTACGAACTACCTTCACCCCAATCATTGGAGGCCATTGTAAAGTTCTTTTTATAAATGGCATCTTTAGCGTCATAATCGCTAAATACATAGCGACCACTATCATATTTATACGTTTTAGCACCTAAGTATCCAGTGAACTCATAATCACTAGCTGGTTGTCCATAGTAATCATAAGATTGTTTGAACGTGCCATCTGGCTGTTTAACCCAAACCACATCAAGCTCACTATTGTTATAGTTGCTCCAGTTATCTGTAGCATTATATTTAGCAATTTCTTCAATGGATTGATTAATTTCAGCACTATGTTTATCAACATACTCTTTTGGATTCAACAAAGCATCTTTATTATCAGTAGATACGATAAGACCTTTAGCCTTTTCTTTTAAGTATTCAGGGTATAAAGAAGAGTTCACATTATACATAATGTCCCCAGTCTTATAGAGTTTTTCCCCTGTATTCTTATTAGTGATTTCATACATTGCATAACCACCAGATGGAATATCGAGGGAGAATTTCTTCTCAGCCATATCTGTAGGGTATGCCTTTGTAAGAATATCTTGTAAGCGGCTCATCACTTGAGCTTGTTTTTGTTGTGTTTCTGCGAGCTTTGCATTAGCCTTTTCAATTTCTTGATCCCGATTCGGATTGCTCCAACTTAGATTCAATGTAGCTTTATACGCTTCATATTCATCTTGCAAACCTTTTAGTTGTTGATAGAAGTAAAGGCTATCGGTCTTACCTTTGTAAGTAGAATCATAAATACCATTAGGGCTATCTGGTGCAGCTGCATCTTCACTAGATTTTTTCTCACCATCAGAACCGGTTTTAGTAGCACTTTCAATATCGTATGGGAACTCATCACGGTTAATACCGATCAATTCAGCCGCTGTTGGCGGTCTGTAGATAACTTCATGTACTGCGTGAGTATAGGCAGAATCAGTGATACCTGTACTATGTTTGAAAGTACCAACACCGATACGAACTTGAGAGTCATGACCGTTCCAAACGGCACGAACACCATCATAAGATTGACCAAACCAGTATCCACTAGCCCCCATTGGCTCTGTTAAGCGGCCCACTGATACGTCCCATTTTTTAACCCGTCTTGTAAGATCCACTGTATCGATTCGCTGATGGTTAAAGCCTTTAGAGTCAGATTGAGTCCAGCTTGTATCTACACCACTCATGCCAGTCGCACTACCGATAACCTTAAGGTTTGTAAACTCATTAAGGCGTGCATCAAAGCCAAGACGCAATCGTTGTTCAAAGCTATGACGATTAGCATCGTACATATTCGCTTTCGCAGAACCGATAGCGGAGTTAGCTCTAAATGGAGATTGAGGTCTATTAGAACCATCATGTGCCATCCAGCGTGCTCTATAGTCGCCGACTAATGTAACACCACGCTCTTTAGTAGTATCAAAATCAGAATGAATAAAATCAGTTAAGCGAACTACATCAGCTACGTTTTGTACGCCAGATTCAGCATTTACTACTTCGCCATTAGCTCCATTAGGTGTATTGGCCCCTACTGCATTCACAGTTGTGCCATCCTTGGATTTGCCAATCGCTGTAGTTTTGCTGCTGTCTCCACCACCAAATTTAAGGTTAACTCCCACACGATATACCCGTTCTTGTGTAGCACGGTCATCATCGCGATGGTTAAAGATATTGTTAATACCAAAGTACATCATGGCATTTTTATTGAATCGTTTTTGAACCATTACGTTCCAAATGCCAAATGTTTTCTTTTCATAAGTTTGCTTATTATAAACGCCTGCATCACCGGACAAGATATCTGGCCAATAGTTACCACCGTTATTAAGAGTATTACTATCAAGCATGTTGATATAATAATCACCCCAAATGGAACCATTCCAACCGGATTTAGGATTGTCATAAGTAATACCGATGTCAACCTTGTGCATTGGTTTATCAAGCAATTGACGAGGCATCGAAGGATCGCTCTTGTTGATGGCATGTAAGTATGTATAACCTAACTTACCAGACCAATATTTGCCGAACTTTTGTTGTACTTCCGCTTGAACACCTGTGATCTCTGCTTTACCAATATTTTTAAAGCTGTAAATCATATCTGGTGCCCGTTGGTACTTCGCATCGCCTTTGAGGTATGGCGCAAAGTCCATGAAGTCCCCTGTAAAGTATACGGACATATAGTTCTTGATGCGGTTATGGAATACGCCTACGCGAGCATAGGTATTTTTATTTTCCCCTTCTAAACTCATATCAAAGTTGACAGATTTTTCAGGTTTTAAATTAGGATTACCAGCCCAGTACCAACCGAGTTTTGCCACCCCAATCCCTACAGGATTGGAAGCGTACATTTCCCAGTTATACCACAATTCGCCCATACCTGGCTCAGTATAACCAGTACCTACATTGGCTTTAAACCTACGGTGTGTATTACCCTTTACGTTATAGGTCATACCTAAGGAAGCAGATAGGTTAGAACCAAACAAGCTACTATTGTCAAAACGTAAAATTGGAGACAGTGTTAAATTCTTATTCACTTGCCAAGTATCAGAAATATAAGCGTTTAACTTGCGGATTGAACCGCTACCAGTTGTTAATCGTTGGTCACGACTACGGTACTCTTCTAAGAAGGCTTTGCCATTTAATTTAGGCGCCTTTTTACGCATTTCTGGGTCATTGGACTCGCCATATTTAAAGTAGTCACCTACGATATTGGCACGTGTGGCAGATAATACAGGATTTTCTGCTTTTAAACGATCTTCTAAAGCTTTATAACGAGCTTTAAACTCATCCGTTACAGGTTGATTATTAGGGGATGTACTAGACCAATCACTTAATCGGCTTTCAGATAAACCATAATTTATATAGTCATCATATGTAATACCTGGTTTTTGAGCATCTGTTTCAGCACCATAGTATTCATAATCCATATCCCATTGTGGCATACCACCACCGGAATTGATGAATTTGTAGTCGTGGATGTGAGAGTAAACTTTAATGCTATTATCACCCTTACGACGTACAAGACGGTCAAGTTTATCCACTAGCAAGCTCTTATCGTAATCCCAAGGATCGATGTACATAGTGCTTGTATTAGGAGAGCTCTTTAAGCGGCTACCAGAGCCTTCTTCACGAGCATAGCTTACGCCGTAGCTAAGCAAGTGATTTTTATTGAGTTGTGTATTCGCATTAGCTCGAATGTCTAATTGACGGTGATCGATATTATCGATATAGCGCAACTCATTGGAGCCTTCATAAGCAGAACGACCAGTATAACTAATGAGGGCTACGTCATTTTCTTTGATGCGGGAGTAGTTAGTTTCAACAGTCCAGTCGCTTTTACCAGCTCGAGAAGACCATTGTAAGTTTGCCGTATTACGGTCCGCAGTACGTTTAAAATGTTGTTGTGGTTCTAAATCGGAATCAGAGTGCTTAATATCTCGTACAAGATCTTCTGTATATCGATTTAAACGCATTTCAAATTTATTATTTTTATTAGCCTCATACGTTGCCACAAAGCCAATATCAGAGGCATCACCATAATAGCGAAGCACATTAGGCTTAAAATTATGTTTTGCATAATCAAAGCCCATACCTGATGCACGGCGTTTAACCGATGCAAGGACAGGCATTAAATCTCGTTTACTACCAGATAAGCCAACCTTTAATTTCCCCATCTGCCCCGAATCAGCTCGAATATAAAAGTTTTGGAACGGGAATAAATCGCCATCACTTTTACGGCGCAGCCCTTCGGCATTTACTTGCAATGTTGGTTTCTTAAGAGCCTTCTTAGTGATGATGTTAACGACACCACCCACCGCATCAGAACCATATTTAGCACTCGCTGCACCTTGAATAACCTCGATGCGTTCTACATTTTCGGCACCTAACCGTTGTACTTCGTCCGCTGCACCAGAATACTTATCAAAGTCGCCCAGTACTGGTTGACCATCCACAAGAATCAATGTATGACGAGCCTCTGCACCACGAATAGATACACCGACACGCCCCATGGCATCAACGGTTCTAGAAACACCCGTTTGGGTAAATATAATATCTTCGACGGACTTCGCCTGCTTCTTCTCAATCTCTTTTTTGGTAATGATTTGCACTTGCTGTGGATTTAACTTTGCTTCTTCCTCCGCCCATGTACCTTGTACATGAACTACATCTGTCGTAACGGCTGCATTATCCGCCATAACAACGAGAGGTGCATTTAGCCATAATGCAACCGCACTAGATAGAACTAAATAGCGTTTTGTACGTTCCCATCGATTCACTGTTGCCTCCTCACAATCCTAATTTTCTCAACTAGACATTTAAATTTATAAAGCATATATCCTATATTCCAGGGATATAAAAAATACACTTTGTCAACATAGAAATGACACTGAAAATCATTTACATTTAATATGTTAGCAAAGTGTATTATGTATATCTACTCCGAAAAGACCAAAATTATACGATTTTGATACTTTTGTTAGATATAGTTAAACAATATGAAATTATACTCTACGATAATCACTCGGTGTCATACCGACAAAGTCCTTAAAGGTACTTGTAAATTTACTACCATTTTCATATCCTACAGCATTGGCAATTTGCAAGATGGATTCATCCGTTTCTTGTAGCAAACGTTTTGCCTCATTAAGACGGCACTCTTTGATGAATTGATGAATTGTCACACCATATACACCCTTAAAGCAACGCTTTAAGGTTGATGCAGGGACATCAAAGTCACGAGATAAATCATCAATGGTAATGCGTTTGACAAAATTCTTAGACAAATATTTACTTACTGCTTTTACAATATCTACCTGTTGCTTTCGGTAACTTCCTCGTTTTTCATAGGAGTCTGTAGAAATTACAGATAACAATAAAAATATTTCTACAATCTTGAGCTTAAAATAATGAAATCTAATAGGATCTGGCACATTATATAAACTGGAAAAAATTTGGCGAACCGACTCGGTTTCCTCCATCATCATACCAAAGTCTGTATTTTCACAAAATCGATTGGCTATGGCAGCCAAATCAATCGGTGTATCTGCTACCAAGGTATCTAATACATGCTGTGCTCGTGTTACATCTACTAATAGAACAATTCCCTTAAACGATTTTGTAGGGAAGTAATTTTCATGTTGATAGTCGGCCCTGATATGCCATCCTAACGACATATCTCCGGGGCCCATATACAAGTATTCTCCAGATGCAAACTTGCATTCAATACGTCCCTCTTCACAATGATTAATTGCGAAGGTCTTTGTATGAGATGTGGCGAAAAATTGAATCGTTTCACGCTTTACATCAAGGAACAGCAAATCAATACCGTCAAATACGGTATGTCTAGCCATGCATACTCCCGATTGTAATTTCATATGAGCATGTGGATTCATAATATCACCATATATATAAATTATAAACAATATATTATATAGTAATTATTTTGAGATTAATTGTCAAATTCA
>OGJX01001309.1_pt1 | contig 15571 bp, 10 predicted proteins | sample 1572381 | NCBI WGS metagenome assembly OGJX01 (sample SAMEA2582085, study PRJEB24529) | metagenome | biome: Human gut stool | place: China | collected 2011
GACCCAGTTTGAACGATGGGAAGTGCATCAGAGCCTGGTCGCTGAGGGTAGGACTACCGAAAGGCTTCATCCCCATGGTTACACATTTCTTAATAAGAGGATGCTCAGGATCAATACGGGATGATTTCAAACGGAAACTGTGAGCCTTTACTTCACTCTTCAAGTGCTGGCAGATAAAATGATAGACCTCCTCGTTGTCATAAAATTCATTGGTGCGGATATCTACCAGCATCGTACACTTGTCGGGAATCACATTGTGTTGAGTACCAGCATTCACTACCGTTAATGTCATTTTGGTAGGACCTAAGAACTCGCTTACTTTCTCAAACTTGTAATCACGAATCCAGCGCATATCATCCAGTGCCTCATTGATAGCGTTTACTCCTTCGTTACGGGCAGCATGACCGCTCTTGCCATGAGCGATGACATCTAAGACCATTAACCCCTTTTCTGCTACAGCTGGATTCATGCCAGTTGGCTCACCAACGATGGCGAGGTCTATCTTAGGCAATAGCGGTAGAGCACGGCTGATACCATCTTTGCCCGATACTTCCTCTTCAGCAGAAGCCAGATAAATAAGGTTATAGCTCTGTGGCTTCTCTGTAAGCATTCTGAATATCTGTAGTAGTGAGCATAGACCGCCTCCGCAGTCGTTGCTGCCCAAACCATAAAGAAGGTCGCCTTCTATGGTAGGAGCATAGGGGTGGCGCTGCCATGAGTCTACAGGTTTTACCGTGTCAATATGTGCATTGAGCAGCAAAGTAGGTTTGCTTTCATCAAAGTGCGGGTCAATCACCCAAATATTGTTGGCTTCCCTCTGAGGTTCAAAACCATAACTGCGGATCGTCTGTTCCATGATATCTGCAGCATCCTTTTCATTACGGCTTACAGATGGGGTGGCGATGAGCTTCTTCAGCAGCTCAACGGCATCATTGGTGAATTGTTCTTGTGTCATCATAATCTCCCTCGTTTTTGAATTCTGTGGCAAAGTTACGAAAAAAAGAGCAGACAAAATGGAAAAAATGGCATTTTTATTTTGTTTTGTCCTCTATTTGCCGTATCTTTGCACCCATATAAATAACAAAAGCTTATGCAAATCAATAGTCATCTTTCAGTACTGATTCACGACTTGGCTAAAAAGTACGGTGATAAACCAGCGCTTACTTTTAAGAAGTTTGGCGGTGAACAATGGCAAACTGTTTCGTGGAATCAGTTCTCTCTGAGAGTGAAACAAGTTAGCAACGCATTGCTCAACCTGAACTTGAAGCCTCAGGACAAGATTGCCGTGTTCTCACAGAACTGTGTACATTATCTATATACTGATTTTGGAGCATACGGAGTGAGAGTTTGTGCTATTCCTTTTTACGCGACGAGTAGTGAGCAACAAATTCAATATATGGTCAACGATGCCCAAGTGCGTATCCTCTTCGTAGGTGAACAGGAACAGTATGACAAGGCCCATCGTGTTTTTGCGCTTTGTCCATCTTTGGAACGCATCGTTATCTTTGATTCCAGTGTACGTATCAGTACTCATGATCCCGCAGCTTTATATTTCAAGGATTTCATCAAGTTGGGTGAGAATCTTCCTCGCCAGACTGAAGTGGAGGAACTTTATAAGCAGGCAAATATGGATGATTTGGCTGATATCCTCTATACCAGTGGTACTACTGGTGATAGCAAGGGAGTGATGCTTACATACGGACAGTATCATGCTGCCTTGAAGGCAAATGATGAGTGTGTCCCTGTCACCGAGAAGGACCGTGTCATCGACTTTCTGCCTTTCACACATATCTTTGAACGTGCATGGTCTTACCTCTGCTTGAGTGAAGGTGCACGACTTTTTATCAACACTTACCCTCATGAGATACAGGAAAGCATGCGAGAGGTTCATCCTACTTGTATGTGTAGTGTGCCTCGATTCTGGGAGAAAGTGTATATTGCTGTGAAGGCTAAGATGGATGAGGCTCCTTCGTTCAAAAAGAAACTGTTTAATCACGCTTTGGCTGTTGGCCGCAAGCGTAATGTGGAATATCTTGCCAATGGTAAGCGTCCTCCTTTGACACTTGAACTTGAATATAAGGTAGTCAATAAGACTGTCTTGAGCATGGTGCGCAAGCAGTTGGGCTTGGAGAATCCTAATATTTTCCCTACTGCTGGTGCTTACGTGAGTCCTGAAGTTGAGGAATTCATCCTTTCTGTTGGTATCGGAATGGTGGTAGGTTATGGCTTGACCGAAAGTCTTGCTACGGTTTCCTGTGTTCATCTGGATAAGAAATTCACCATTGGTTCCGTAGGTCGTCCTATCTCTAATATTCAGATCAAGATAGGTGAAGACAATGAGGTCTTGTTGAAAGGTCCTACTATCACCAAGGGCTACTACCATCGTGATACGACAAATGCAAATGCGTTTGACGAGGAAGGTTTCTTCCATACAGGTGATGCCGGCTATATGAAGGACGGAGAGTTGTACTTGACTGAACGAATCAAGGATCTCTTTAAGACTTCGAATGGTAAGTATATTGCTCCTCAACAGGTAGAATCTCTGCTCTTGGTGGATAAATTCATCGATCAGGTAGCCGTGATTGCAGACCAGCGTAAGTTCGTTTCTGCCTTGGTTGTACCTGAGTTCCGATTGGTAGAAGACTGGGCTCGTGAACATCATATTCCTTTCTCTGGAAGAGAAGAACTTTGTGCCAACGAGAAGGTACAGAAGATGTTGATGGAGCGCGTCAAGATCCTTCAGCAGCATTTGGCTTATTATGAGCAGATCAAACGTATCACGCTTTTGCCTCACCATTTCTCTATGGAAGCAGGAGAGTTGACCAATACGCTGAAGATTCGCCGACCAGTTATCAATAAAAACTATAAGGCAGAGATAGACAAGATGTATGAAGAGTAACTTCATGGTAAAGTATCGGAAAAAGAAACAGGAAGTTATTTAAAGGATAAGGTAATAAAAATGATAACAGCTGACCAGTTGAAAGATGTGATGGATCGTGCTGACGCTCTCCATCGTTATCTGAATATAGACCAGAAAAAAGTAGAATTTGAGGAGGAACAGCTCCGCACTCAGGCTCCTGACTTTTGGGAAGATCCTAAGTATGCTCAGGAGCAGATGAAGAAAGTAAAAGGCATCCAGAAATGGCTGGATGGCTATAAGCAAGTACGTCTCTATGCTGACGAACTGCAACTTGCTTTCGACTTCTATAAAGATGAGATGGTGACCGAGGAGGAAGTGGATACTGACTATGACAAGGCTATCAAGGCGATAGAAGATTTGGAATTGAAGAATATGCTTCGCCAGAAGGAGGACCCGATGGACTGTGTACTCAAAATCAATTCTGGTGCCGGTGGTACGGAGAGTCAGGATTGGGCTTCGATGTTGATGCGTATGTATATGCGCTGGGCTGAGGCTCATGGATATAAGGTGACCATTACCGACATGCAGGAAGGTGATGAGGCTGGTATCAAGAGTGTTACCATGACGATTGAGGGTGGCGAGTTTGCATACGGCTACTTGAAGAGTGAGAATGGTGTGCATCGTCTGGTGCGTGTATCTCCTTTCAATGCTCAGGGTAAGCGTATGACCAGTTTCGCCAGTGTCTTCGTTACCCCGCTGGTTGATGATACCATCGAAGTGTTTGTAGATCCAGCCAAGTTGTCTTGGGATACATTCCGTTCCAGTGGAGCGGGTGGTCAGAATGTCAACAAGGTAGAGTCTGGTGTCCGATTGAGATATTGGTACACGGATCCTGATACGGGTGAGGAAGAGGAAATCCTTATCGAAAATACTGAAACGCGTGACCAGCCGAAGAACCGTGCCAAGGCATTGTTGCTTTTGAAGAGTCAACTCTACGACCGTGCCATGAAGAAACGTCTCGAAGCTAAGGCTAAGATAGAGGCTGGTAAGAAAAAGATCGAGTGGGGAAGTCAGATTCGAAGCTATGTCTTCGATGACCGTCGTGTGAAAGACCATCGTACCAATTATCAGACATCGGATGTTGATGGTGTAATGGATGGTAAGATAGACGGATTTATCAAGGCATACCTGATGGAATTCCCTTCCGAGAATGAAGAATAGTAATAATAACCTAATATTAAAAGACTATGAGTAGTAATAAGGACTTAAGAAGAGCAAAGCATGCTGCTTATGAGAAGAAGCAGGCTGCGAAAGGTGAGAAAGTCATCAAGTGGATATTTGGCGTGTTGATAGCTTTGGCTATTATCTTCGCTATTTATGCATCTTCTATCGCATAATTTATGAACCGGAAATGGGAAGTTATCTTTATCTGTGATTTCCTGTTTCTAATATGGAAACTATGAGTGGATTAGAAATTGAAAGAAAATTCCTCGTAAAGAAGGGCGACGCATATAAAAGCGCCGCCTTTTCTAATAGCCATATTCAGCAGGGCTATATTCCTGCTGATGGAGCTACGGTGAGGGTACGTACGCGTGATGACAAGGCTTATCTTACAATCAAAGGCAGGTCTGTAAATGGAGGAATGACGCGTTATGAGTTTGAAAAGGAAATCACCATGGATGAGGCTCAACATCTCTTGCAACTTTGTAAGGGTGGTGTCATCGATAAGCGTCGCTATCTGGTGAAGAGTGGTAAGCATACCTTTGAAGTGGATGAGTTCTATGGTGATAACGAAGGTCTTGTCATGGCTGAGGTGGAACTTAGTGATGAAAAAGAAACCTACGAGAAACCGGATTTCATCGGAATGGAGGTGACTGGTGATAAGCGCTTCTATAATTCACATTTATTGAATTTCCCTTTTGTGGTTTGGCGCAATACTCTACCAGAAGAATATCGTTAAGGGGTACGGTTTCTGTCGCTTTTTCGGAACAAAAGTGATAAAAAAGTATCTGAAAAGGCATAAAATTGCAAAAAGTGAACAAATTTGAGATATTTACTTTCGATTTATACGTTTAAATGCGAATTATTTTATAATTTTGCACTCGTATAAAGAGAAAGTATTTCAAATGACAGAAAATAGTAGAGGAAGTTTTGGTAGCAAGATTGGTTTGATACTTGCTACGGCTGGTGGTGCTGTTGGACTTGGTAATGTATGGCGTTTCCCTTACATGGCTGGGCAGGAAGGTGGTGCTGCCTTTATTTTGGTATATATTGGTTGTGTACTCCTGTTGGGTATTCCTTGTATGATATCCGAATTTATCATCGGTCGTCATGGAGCATCCAATACGGCTCGTGCTTATACCAAAGTGGCCAATGGTAATTCATGGAAATGGATCGGATATCTGGAGGTGCTTACTGGATTCCTGATCACGGGTTATTATGCAGTTGTATCAGGTTGGTGCTTGCAGTATGTTTATGCCAGCGTCATGGGAGAATTGCATGGTGATCCTGCTTTTGTGGCTAATTACTTCAAGGATTTCTCTTCAGATCCAATCCGGCCAGTCATGTGGACGGTGGTAATTTTCCTGATTTGTCATTTCGTGATTATTCATGGAGTGAGAGGCGGTATAGAAAAAGCATCTAAGATCATGATGCCTATTCTGTTTATCCTTTTGCTGATCATCGTGGCAGCTGCTTGTCTGTTGCCAGATGCAGGAAAAGGTGTTGAGTTTCTTTTGAAACCAGACTTTGGAAAGGTAGATAGAGGCGTTTTCTTAGGTGCTTTAGGACAGTCTTTCTATTCCTTAAGTATAGGTATGGGCTGTATCTGTACATACGCATCCTATTTTAGCAGACAAACCAATCTCTTCAAATCGGCATTGCAGATCTCGCTCATCGATTTTCTGGTCGCGATTCTTGCCGGTCTGATGATTTTCCCTGCAGCGTTCTCGGTAGGTGTATCTCCAGATAGTGGTCCTTCTTTGATTTTCATCACTTTGCCGAATGTATTCAATGAGGCTTTTGCTTCTATTCCTGTTCTGGGATGGCTTGTTTCCTTGTTGTTCTATATACTTTTGTCATTGGCTGCACTTACTTCGCTGATGTCATTGCATGAGGTGAATACTTCTTTCTTCTATGAAGAACTGAAGATAGACCGCAAGAAAGGAGCAATTATCGTTACGGTTTCCTGTGCAATTATCGGTGCTTTCTGTTCGCTCTCTTTGGGTGCTACAGATTCATTGACCTTCTTGGGTAAAAACTTGTTTGATTGGTTTGACTTTGTTACAGGACAGATCTTCTTGCCTATAGCCGGTTTCCTTACCTGCTTGTTTATCGGATGGCATGTACCGAAGAAGTTAGTGAAGGATGAGTTTACCAATTGGGGAACCTTAAAGGGAAATCTTTTTGGTATTTATCTGTTTTTGGTGCGGTTCGTTTGTCCGATTCTGATTCTCTTGGTGTTCCTGAATCAATTGGGAATCCTGGACGGAATCTTGTAATTAATAACCCATGAGTACTTTACCATGATGAATATGGAGTACTCTTTAGAATTTTAGCGAAATGGAAAATAGAGGAAGTTTTGGCTCCAAGCTGGGAGTCATTCTGGCTACTGCTGGTTCTGCAGTAGGTTTGGGAAATGTCTGGCGTTTTCCCTATATGACTGGACAGAATGGAGGTGCTGCTTTCATTCTCATTTACTTGGTATGTATCTTCATGCTGGGTATTCCTGGTATGGTAGGTGAATTTATTATCGGACGTCATTCTGCTGCTAATGCAGCGCGTTCTTATCATAATCTTTCAAATGGAAAACCTTGGGGAATATTAGGTGTCATGGGAGTTGTTACGTCCATGATTATCCTGGGTTTTTATGCGGTAGTGGCAGGATGGTGCCTGCAGTATCTTTATGCTTCGTTGTTGGGAGGTATTCATGGAGATGTCAGTTATGTGAAGCAATATTTTGTAGAATTCTCTTCTGATCCCATCAAACCGACTTTTTGGACGATTGCTTTTATCTTGATTACCCATTGTGTGGTAGTCAAAGGTGTGCGCAATGGTATAGAGAAAGCTTCCAAAATATTGATGCCAATGCTTTTTGTCTTACTGATTGTTTTGGTCATCTCGTCTTGTTCTCTGCCTGGTGCATTCAAGGGTATAGAGTTTCTGTTGAAGCCTGATTTTTCAAAAGTGGATGAGAATGTGATGCTGGAGGCTTTGGGACAGGCTTTCTTCTCCTTGAGCCTCGGTACAGCTTGTCTTTGTACCTATGCTTCTTATTTTAGCAGACAAACCAATCTCTTGAAATCTGCCACTCAGATAGCATTGATAGATACGATTATTGCCATCATGGCGGGACTGATGATTTTCCCAGCAGCATTCTCTGTAGGTGTTAATCCGGATAGTGGTCCTTCACTCATTTTTATCACTTTGCCTAATGTTTTCCAACAGGCATTTGGTTCTATGCCTGTTGTGGGGTATGTTATTTCTGTACTGTTTTACGCATTGTTGGTGTTGGCTGCATTGACTTCCACTATTTCTATGCACGAAATCGGTACTGCCATGTTTTATGAGGAGTTGAAAGTAACTCGCAAGAAGGGTGCCTGGGTAGAGACTATAACCTGTTGTATTATTGGTATCTTCTGTTCTTTATCTTGTGGAGCCGTGCCAGAACTGAGTCTCTTTCATTTGAACTTTCTTGATTTCTGCGACCATCTTACTTCTCAGTTGTTTATGCCGCTGGGTTCCTTTGCAACCTGTATTTTCTTAGGTTGGTATGTGCCGAAGAAAGTGGTCAGAGATGAGTTTACGAATTGGGGAACTTTGAAAGGTTCTCTTTTCGGTGTTTATCTCTTTATGGTGCGTATCGTTTGTCCATTATGTATATTAACTATATTCCTGCATCAGTTAGGAGTGTTTTGATTTGAAATCCAAGAGGGTGTGTCATTGGCTGATGACGCACCCTCTTTTAGAATATGATATAGGGCTTAAGTCTCTCTATTTCTGCTGGTGGAAAGTTCTTGAGGAGTTTTAGTTCCTCCAGACTTTTGAAAGGACCTCTTAACCGTCGATAGTCGCAAATTTCTTTCGCTTGGTAGAAGTTTAGGTAGGGGTGACGTCGAAGTTGATTGAGTGAGAGAGAATTGATATTCAACTTTCTCACTTCTCCAGGAGTAATTTTGATGAAAGACAGAGCTTCTTCTGGCAGTCCATCTATTTCCTTCAGCTGGTTAATGGATGCAAAGCCTCCTAATTGTTCTCTGTATCTTGTGATGCTTTTAGCATAATAACTGCCAATGCCTGGAATCTTCTTCAGTTCTGTTGTGTCGGCAGAGTTGACGATGACATGTTGCCCCGGTCTCAGTTTTTGTGGATAACTGTAGATGTTGTTTCCATTAGCATTTGTAGAATTAGCGCCATTGTTTGCTTGTGAATACGTACTTGTGTTTGCACCATTTTTGTATGGAGAATTTTGATAGCCTCTTTCTTTGCCTCCTCTGCTATTTCCATAGTAGTCGGATGCAGGCCGGTAATCTTCACCTATTATAATATAAGGTGCCAGTACTTCGTATTGTTTCTTGGTAAGTCCGTACAGACGGGCAAAATCTGTTTTTTCTCTGAAGATGCCGCCTTTAGTACGAAACCTATAGATACTTCGTACTTGCCATGATTGTAAACCAAGTTTGAGAAGCTGGGTGCTGTCGGCAGTATTAGGGTCGAAAGGAAACAACTCATGAACTGTTCCCTCTACCTTATAATATAAAGGATGCTTTTCGCTAATGTTTTTATCTGCAGTTGATGATTCTTGGTGATTATCGCCAGTCATGCTTTTGGGGTTATTATCTGCAGAATCGTCGTTTCCCAAACTTGATTCTTTCGTATTGACTTTTCCCACAATGATAATGAGAGTAAGACAAATGATGATGATACCGAGCAGAACCAGAATGGCTTGTCGGTCGTTACGCTGTAGATAAAAGAAATCTTTTAGTTTAAGCATATCGTTTTCGCATTTAAAGTTAAAATATGATCTAATGAAGAGTTTACGGGAAGTAAACTCTTAGTATGGTCGGGATTACTGGACTCGAACCAGCGACCTCATCGTCCCGAACGACGTGCGCTACCAACTGCGCTAAATCCCGATATCTGCTGCAAAGGTACATTAAATAATGGATAATACCAACAAAAATAGACTTTTTTATCTTTTTTTGAAAGAAATTTCCCGAAAAATTTGCAGGAACCAGAAAAAAGTATTACCTTTGCACCCGCAAATGATAAATCGCGATTTGTGAAAGTTGGTGCCATAGCTCAGTTGGTAGAGCAAAGGACTGAAAATCCTTGTGTCCCCGGTTCGATTCCTGGTGGTACCACTTCTTATTAGAAGCCGAATCTTCGTAACAAGATTCGGCTTTTTTAATTTCCCTAATGTTTTTATAGATTTCGTTTTAATGGCACATTGACACTTATGAAAACGTTTGCGTGTAAAAAGTGAAACGAAAACGTTTGCTGTATCAGAATTTTGGCTACCTTTGCAGCGTAAAAGTAAATCATAAAAACCAAAATAATATATATCTACTAAACATTTTAGTTTAAAATGAAAAAAAATTATTTACTGCTTTTAGCGGGTATGTTTGCTTCCGTTGTTTTTGCGAACAACAAGCAGACCGTTAAAATTGATGGTAATGTCTCAGACAAAACCGTCACCGAGATCACCTTCGATGGTGATAACGTAACGCTCAATTATGCGGACAATTCTTCTGAAACGAAGGATATGTCGCTTGTGTCTCTTTCTTTTTCTTATGATTCTACTACAGGAATCAACAAGATAGAAGAGGTCAAGAAGTCATTGCAGGGTAAGGTTTTTAACCTAAATGGTCAACTCGTAGGTAATTCTCTTGAGGGATTGTCTAAGGGTATCTACATCGTGAATGGTAAGAAAGTAATTATCAAGTAAAAAAGGAGGAACGTAAAATGAAGAAAATGGTATTTACTTTGGCACTCCTCTTGATGAGCTTGAGTGCAGCCATGGCTCAGACATGGACATTTGGTGCAATGAGCGAGGCTGATAAGGCTTTATGTGCAGCTGATGCCAATTGGGTATTGGGAACTGATCGCTACGGCTATACCTTAGCTTTGGAGAAAGCGGCTCTTGTTGCAAATGGCTCAGAATTGGCTTATACTAAGGGCTTGAAGTTTACTGCTGGTGCTCCTGCTGATAAATCCGAAGGAAAAGCAAAAGTCCGCTTGAACTATGGCTCTTCTCGCTTGGAATTGAACGGAAATGGTGTTTCTTTGATTATTCCAAGTCTGAAGGCTGGTCAGAAAGTAACAGTTAGCTGCAAGACTGGTAGTACTTCTACTGCTCGTTGTTTAGATGCTGCTAACTTGACTTCGGTTTCTGGTTCTTTTGGTACTCCTACAAAAGATCAGGTTACCAACGTTGGAACTGTAACTGCTGATGGTGATGTCGTGTTGAAAACCAATGGTGGTGGTATGAACATTTATAGCATCAAGGTTGAGACTGTAGGTGGCGGATCTACCGTTACTCCTGGTTCTACCGACAAAATAGTTGTCGGTTATGTTACATCATGGTCAAATCACGAGGTGAAGCCGGAATATGTTACCCATATCAATTATGCCTTCGGGTATGTGCAGGGAACATTCCGTGGTATCGGAATCTCCAACGAGGAACGTCTGAGGTCGGTTGTTGCCTTGAAGAAGCAAGCCTCCCACTTGAAGGTGCTCTTGTCGATAGGAGGTTGGGGCAGTGGCAACTTCAGTGAGATGGCAGCAGATGCCGACAATCGCCTCGCTTTTGCTGCCGACTGTAAGCGCGTGATTGATGAGTTTGGTCTCGACGGCATTGATATAGACTGGGAATTTCCTACGAGTAACATGGCAGGTATCTCTTCGTCACCCGACGACACTCGCAACTACAACCTGATGATGCGCGACATTCGTCAGGCTATAGGAAGCAACAAGCTTCTGACGCTCGCAACAGTATGCTCTGCCGATTACATCGATTTTGAAGGCGTTATGCCCTATATTGACTTTGTCAACATCATGGCGTACGACATGGAGAATCCTCCTAAGCACAATGCTCCCCTATATCAGTCTTCAAAATTCCCCGGATGGTTTAACTGTGACAAGGGAGTGCCCGCATCGATGCTTGTGCTCGGTATGCCTTTTTATGGTCATGGAACCGATATTTACGACCACTCCACAGATTTTAAGAATGTAAAGGTGCCCTCGGGGTACACCAACTGTTGGGACGACGAGGCAAAGGTCCCTTATGTGACCGACAAGAATGGACGTTTTGTCCTCAGCTACGACAACGCTCGCTCAATAGGTTTGAAATGTGATTATATTCTCGAAAACGAACTTCTTGGAGCCATGTTCTGGGACGATGCCGGCGATGACAGTAACGACACGCTTCATAAGACTATAGCTAATAAACTTTTTGTTAAATCTAACTGACAACTATATAAGCTATATATATCAGTAGATTGCTTTAATATAGGAATGGTGCTTTCTGGTAGAAAAACGGGACTGTCTAACAACTAAGAAGTTAGATGGACTCTCTTTTTTTAGGCAGTATGCTTTCTGGGGGGTATGATGTATTTTAAACCTTCTTGATAGTTTTTAAACTTATGCGATGTTATGTCGTATTTTAAACCTCAAATGTTATTTTTTACCCGCTATTGGAAAGATTCATTAATACATTTGCAGAAGTTCTAACACTAATGATTTTATTTAATTCTAATTCTAATTCTAATGCTAATGGGAAAGTTATGCAGATTACATCTCCTTTTGTTGGCTTTGTTGCTACCGGGAGTGTCCTTCGCACAAAATCTTTTAAAAGTGCAAGGTTGTGTTACTGACGAGCAGAACGAGCCACTTATCGGGGCTACCGTGCAGACTAAAGACAAGTCGAAAGGCACGATAACGGATAGCGGTGGCAACTATGTTTTGTCGGGAGTTCCCAAGGGTTCAACCTTGGTGTTTTCGTATGTCGGCTACAAGTCGAAAGAAGTAAAGGTGACATCAGCTTCTCTTAATGTTGTCATGGAATCGGATGATGAACTGCTTGATGAAGTGGTTGTCATCGGCTATGGCCAGCAGCGTAAAGTGACGCTGACGGGTTCTGTCTCCAACGTAGGAGGTAAGGAACTTCTCAAATCGCCGGCCGCATCGCTTGGCAATACCCTTTCGGGTAAGCTTCCGGGACTCCAGTCGGTGCAGTATACCGGCGTTCCCGGTGCCGACGACCCTGTTATCCGCATCCGTGGTATCGGTTCGTTCAACAGCGCCGAACCTCTTGTGCTTGTCGATGGTGTAGAGCGTGAGTTCAGCCAGATAGACCCGAACGAGGTGCAGGACATTTCTATTCTTAAGGACGCTTCCGCTACGGCAGTCTTCGGCGTGCGTGGTGCCAACGGCGTTATTCTCGTTACAACACGTCGCGGCGAGGTAGGCAAGCCTGCCATCACACTGACCACTTCAGTAGGTCTTCAGCAGATTTCCAAATTCCTTGAGCCGGCAAACTCCTACGAGTATGCAACGGCTTACAATCATGCTCAGGAAGTGGAAGGAGTAGCCGAGGACGGATGGAAGTTCTCGAAGGAAGCTATACAGCACTGGAAGGATATGGATATGCCTACCGTTTATCCAAGCACCAACTGGTTCAAGTACTTGATGAATGACCACGCATGGCAGGAACAATATAATATTAATGTGTCGGGTGGTACTGAACGTGCCCGCTATTTCGTTTCCGTCGGCATGCTCAATCAGGACGGCCTTTTCAAAACCTTCGACCAAGGCGATGACGCAAACTTCAAATACCGCCGTTACAACTTCCGCGCCAACCTCGATGTGGATTTCTCTAAGCTGAGCACGCTTTCCATCGGTATCGGTGGCCGCATCGGCAGACGTAACTCTATCGGTAATGGTGAGTATAACGGTCAGTCGGGTGTCTTTGGCGTGGAAGGTCTTCTCAACAATGGTACGCCAATGTCAGGCTACGGTCTTGACAGTGAGGGACATCGCATTGTTTCCGACCCTGACCTTGTTGGCGCGGTTGGCTCCGATGGTCTCGGTCTTATCTACCAGCACGGTTATACTGTTCAACGCCAGAATGTCGTAAACCTCGACCTTCAGTACAAGCTCAAGCTCGATTTTATCACCAAAGGGCTTGATTTCCGTATCAAGGGTTCCTACAACTCTGACTATACACAGCAGAAAGCACGTACTACTTCCGGTGGTATCAGCTACAAGGCCACCATCGCTAAGGGTGAATACGAGGAAGACGGTGCTCCAAAGGTGGTTTATGTCCGTCAGGGTGACTCATGGCCTCTTGGCTATGAAGAGAAGAAATGGGGGGGCAGGAACTGGTATGCAGAGGCGAGTCTCAACTATACCCGCAAGTTCGGTGACCACAATTTCGGTGCGCTCGTTCTTTATAATGAATCTAAAAACTACTATCCTGGCGGTGTCTATAATTCTATCCCCCGTGGTTATGTAGGTATGGTAGGCCGTGTCACTTACGACTACCAGACTAAGTATATGATAGACCTCAATATGGGCTATAACGGCTCAGAGAACTTCGCCAAAGGTAAACGCTTTGGTTTTTTCCCTTCTGCTTCTCTCGGCTGGATCATCTCCTCTGAAAAATTCTGGGAGCCTATCCGCAAGGTGGTTTCTTATCTTAAACTTCGCGGTTCTATCGGTAAAGTAGGTAATGACCAGGGTGTCGGCCGCTTCCTCTATCTGCCCGGTACATGGCAGTTCTACACCAACAACGGTGGTGCATGGTGGACCAACGACCGTACAGGTAACTTCGGTACCAACAACGGTGTGTTCATGCCCGGTGCACGCGAATCCAGCAACGGTAACCCCGATGTTACTTGGGAAACAGCCACCAAGCAGAACTATGGTGCCGATGTACACTTCTTTGGAGATCGCTTGAGTCTCGGTGTCGACCTCTTCTGGGAAGACCGCAAGAACATCCTCGTTTCCAACGAAACAACCATCGCGGGTATTTCCGCTCTCAAGCCCAATTCCATCAACTTTGGCCGTGTCAAGAACCATGGCTATGAAATGACCCTGCGCTGGGCCGACAAGATAGGTAAAGTGGACTACTCGATAGCTCCTACATTCGCTTTCGCACGCAACAAGGTGGTGGAAATGGCAGAAGTGAAGAAGGAATTCCCGCACATGTACCGTACCGGTCATCCTGTAGGTCAGCCTTTCGGCTACGACTTCTTTGAGTTCTATGTTCCCGGTGAAACCGAACAGCGCTACAAGGAAGTTTACGGTGTGGACATGCCGGACCAGCAGATTACATTGCGTCCTGGTGACAGCGTATTCGTTGACCTCACAGGTGATGGTAAGGTGGATGCCAACGATGTACATGCTATCGGCTACAGCGATATTCCTGAGTATACCGGTAGCATAAACGCAACGCTCAACTGGAAAGGTCTCGACTTCTCCATGACTTGGGTAGGTGCCACCCACGTCAACCGTCAGCTCAGTTCTTTCTATACTCCGGCCTTCGGTACGGGTAACCAGTCCATGCTCAATAAATGGGTCTATGACAACTCCTGGACTGAGGATAACCCCGGTGCCAGCCTGCCACGTATCTCTCTTGAGAAATCGGCACGCGAGCATAACGGCTCACTTTCAGACCCATGGATGGTCGATGCATCGTATATCCGTCTGAAGAACCTTGAGATTGGTTATTCGTTCCGCATACCCGGTGTGCCCATCAACAACATCCGTGTTTATGCCAATGGCTATAACCTCCTTACTTTCACAAGCTTCAAGGCCAATGACCCGGAGGCACAAGCCGGCTATGGTAGCACACGTTATCCTATGACCCGTGTTTATAACTTCGGTATCAACTTAAACTTCTAACATTCAAGACAATGAATCTTATAGAGAAACTCAAAATAAGAACTGCTACTATTATTATATATGTAGCAAGTATCATGATGGGGATGGGGTCGCTGGGCTCCTGTGTCGATGATATCAACATCGGAAATGGCTTCCTCGACAAGCAGCCGGGTGTCGACGTGACCGTAGACTCCATCTTTGTCAAGGGAGAGAATGCAAAGCGTTTCCTCTGGCACATGTACGGTGCCATGCACAATCCTTTCACCTATACAGGTGCAGTATGGTATTCTCACCCCGATGCTTTGACCGATATTTGCCAGTCGTACTGCGGATGGCACAATCTCGGAAAGTACTACGGTGGTGACCTCACCGAGACCGACCAGGATAACGGTGGTTTCGCCAAGTTCCCTTTCATCGCCAACGGCGACGGCAATAACCGTGCAGGTATCTGGCGTACCATCCGTGAGGGTTGGATTTTTATCGAGAACATCGATCGTGTTCCTGACCTGAGCGAATCTGAGAAGAGCCAGCTCCGTGGCGAGGTGTATGTCATCATGGCATCGCGCTATCTCGATGCTTTCCGCAACTTCGGAGGCCTTCCGAAAGTTGACCGCTCATACTTGGCTGCTGATGTTGTAGACGGTAGGCGCATGAGCGTAATCCAGACAGCAGAGTTCATTGATGAGCTTATCCAGGCCGCCATCGACGAGCCGGGTCTTCCTTTCTTTGTGCAGGATCAGGCCACCAATTCCGGACGTCTGACCAAAGGCTCGGCCTATGGTCTGCGTGTAAGACTGTGGAACTTCGTGGCTTCCCCTCTGTTTAACA
>OGJX01001314.1_pt1 | contig 15545 bp, 20 predicted proteins | sample 1572381 | NCBI WGS metagenome assembly OGJX01 (sample SAMEA2582085, study PRJEB24529) | metagenome | biome: Human gut stool | place: China | collected 2011
AATAACAATCTCAGATTTGATTCCTTTTTGCTCTCCTAGCATTGCAAAAGCCTTCAGCATTTCTTTGCTCATTTTTTTCATTGCCCTGCATGGCTAAGCAGGACGTAATCCTTTCGTTTATATCTAAGTAAAATCAGATTGTAGTTTGTTATAGTAGTTTGACTACAATTTCACTGCCAAACGCGCTTTTGCAACTGTTGAATATGGAATTTCAACGTTTTTCTTGCGTGTTTTGTCCAAATAATCAATAGTCAATGTTTCACCATCAAAAGCTACAAGGTCTCCTTGGAATACCTTAACTTTATCAATAGCTTTATAAAGACTAACATTGACATAAGAACCTAAAGCTTTTTCAAGAGCTTCTTTAGTCTTCAATGGACGCTCCAAACCAGGGCTAGACACTTCCAACATGTATTGTTCTGGGAATGGGTCTGGTTTGATGGCATCAAGTAGAGGACTAATGATTTCAGTCAAATCAGCTGTATCATTTACGGTGATCCCTCCTGGTTTGTCAATCAAGATACTAAGGACATAGTCGCTGCCCATTTTTCCATACTCAACATCAACCAATTCAAACGGCTCTTTAATAGCTGGTGCAACCACTTCTGTAACGACATCAATGATTGTATTTGCGTTTGCGATAAGAATCGCCTCCTTTATCTTTCAAAATCAAAAATAGAAAGTTCACTACGCTCATTCACTTCTAAAAAGTGGATTTGTAGCGTCTCATCGTAGAACTTTGCTCTTAACCTCGTGTAATCACTAGCCTTTTGGGCTAAAATGAGATTTAAGCACCACAAGAGGCGAAGTCACAAACTCCGCCTCCTTCTACTTATTTTATATTATAGTAACATAATTTAAGGTCTTTGACAAGTCAAAAGCTTGATAGAATGGGAAATATCATCCTTTTCCCGCAAGAATATCAGATGTCTTGTAAACTCCTGGAGCATAGGTACGTCCAAAAAGTTTCTTCGTCAAAGCATTGAAGGTGTAGTGGTCATCCAAAATAACAACTTCATCATAAGTTTTTAGCATGGCAATAAAATCTTTATCCGTAAAGGTGAAATCATCCCTTGCTTCAATATTTTCATTTCAAAGGTAATAACTTGTTGCGTTGTTACTGTAAGACTTCATCAATTCAAGAAATTCCTTATCTGCTTGGACAAAGTTTTCCCTGGCATCAACGTTAACATCCCAAATAAAAGCAGGTAAAAAATCATGCCAATAGAGATGTAATCCAACCTACGAACCTTAACCTTTTTCTTCCAAACCGACCACAAATAGTAAAGACTTAATAGACAGCCTATGGTAGATAAAACATAAACCGTCTCAAGCATCTCACCAACTAAACTACCAAGATGCAAGACCAAGGTAATAAATGCAAAAGTAAAGATCCAAGTCAAACGGCGATTCATCTTCAACCCATTGCGGAAAAAGGCGTCATACCCCATGTTGATAGCAAAGAATAAAAGTAATCCCAAAATCGTTATCATACTTTTTCCCTCCATTCATTTGCTAAAGCTTTAAAAGCAGGTAATTTTCCCAGAGTTGGAAGATTCACCACTTGGTACAGTGACTCATCTCTATCAATATCGTAAGAGACAAAGGCAAGCTTAAAGAACATGTCATGATAGATAAAGTCGACAATTGGCTTTCTTCGTGGGTTTTCTAGTTGCCCAGAAAAAGTCATATAATAATAATTCGTCTTTCTAAGTTGACGTTTTGTACCGTTGTATTCAACATCCTCATTTAGACGCACTTTTGGTAAGGCAATTTGGTCGTATGCTGAAACTGGACGTTCATTACTTTGGAAACGTCGGTTAAAGTTTTTAAGCAAATCATCCCAAGTTGTCATCCAAGAATCCTTATGTGTTGGTAAATTGTGATTGATACGGTCGTAAATGTATTGATAAAATTCACGGATATCAGCTGGATCAACTTCAGAAAATTGCACACCGTAGCGCCAGCATTTTTCACCAACCGCAACACGAACCACATGACCTTTAGCTCTCGCACGATAATCGCGTGATTGCAAGTGAAGCGTTATTTCCTTCGTTTTTGGCAAATAAAGTGGCAAGTTAGAACTAAAGGAAATACCTGTTTCTGAAATATCACAGACCCTCACTTGGTAAGAATCATTATCAACCTCGATAGTCATCGGTTCATCAACAGGGAAACGTTCACTGTCTCGATAAAGAGGGCGACCAATCGCACAGAAAATAGCAAATGTCAAATTAACAATGTGATAAAAGAGCCAGAAACTAATGATACTACCATAGAAAAGTTTCGAACCAAATTTACCATAGTTAAAGGTTACCAAACCATACATAGCTAGCAGCCAAAGAACCGCATAAGGGATAGCATATAGATATAAGGTCCATGAAGAGTCGTTTCCTTAGGTTTATCTTCTCGTAAGCGAATATCTCTTAACAATTCTAGCATGCGTTGATCAGGTTCAAAGGCAGGAATAACAATAACAACATCTTGATAGATCATAAGCTTTATCCTTTCTGATTTTTATCACGATACATTCTCTCATCAGCACAAGCACAAAAATCAACAAATGTCTTATGGGCCTGATAAGAATCTGTATAGGAACCGAGCGAAGCCGTTACAGGCATATCTTTTACCATCATCTCAATCTTAACAAGATTGATCAAAAAATCTGCCTGTTGTTTCGTAACCCCCGGAAGTAAAACTGCAAATTCATCACCACCAAGCCGTGCAACTACAGCATTTTCTGGCATTACCTTAGTTAAAATCTCACCATACTCAATCAATATCTGGTCACCACAAGAATGACCATAAGTATCATTAGCTTCCTTAAACTTATTCAAATCAGACATGATAACCGTAATTGGATTTGTCTTATTTAACACACATTCATCAAAGGCCAGCTCAATGTAGCGACGATTATGAACTTGAGTTAAGACATCCTCATACGCCAATCTCTGCATTTCGAGTTCTTGTTTCCGTTGCTCCGTCACATCAACAACAAACGAAAAAGCGCCAATAATTCTCTTTCTTCGATTATATATCGGAGAGAACATATTTTGCCAATAAAGTGTCTTACCATCATATTCGATAGTATCTAAGGACGTAAAATTCTCACCTTTCAGTGCTCTATCGACATTAACTTTTAGCTCTGCTGATCTTTCAGCATCTAAATACCGTAGCGGGCAATCACCAATCTTTGGAGTGAATTTAAAGATTTCTTGCATGAGACGAATATCATTTCGATTGGTGGACATAAAACGATAATTCAAATCAAGAGCATACATATTGATATACTCAGAACTCTCAAGGATAAAGTAGGATAACATGTGACGTCTTCGATTGAGATAAGATGCCAATAAACTCACACCTAATATAATAATTGAAATGAGTAGTTCCACAGGATTCTTATAATTAATAACAATCTCATCATAAGCCAGCTTCAACATCAAATTAAATGCTACCAAAGCCCCCAAGATAGGTCAACCAGCCTTAATACTTATATAATAATTCTTTTATTCTACCTAAAAGCATACAGCCTCACTATTCTAAGCAAGTTTTCCCACATTAGGCACTTGCCGCATCACCTAAATAACGATTTATAAGGATATACCACCATTAACTCCAGTGAGTTTTTCTTTTCATAATCTTATCCCCTTTTTTCTTATTTAATCACTAAAACCATTAAAGAAGCAAAAAAACGCCCCAAATATTCAGATTTGTTTAAAAAATCAAAGGACGTCTCTTTTTCTATTCAATTGTGTAAGGAGAGGAAGGGACTTGAACCCTCGAAACCTAAAATTCATTTACGCTTCTCCACTAAGTACCTCTCCAACAGAAGATTAGCAAACTAACTTCTTTTTGCTAACATTAGCTGTTTACTGAAACTGTGCTTCCACACGATAAATGACTTGACCTTTTTTAGAAAATTTCTCTTCATATTCAGTCATGACATTTCCTTCAAAATCACTAGCATGTAAGTCTAACCAAACTTGTTTTAAAATCATACCATATTGTGAGAAACTTGCCAAACTGTATTCGAACAAGCCACGGTTATCAGTTTTAAAGTGGATTTCACCGTTTTCAGGTAAGATTTGACGGTAAGTATCTAAGAATGTTTTGTAAGTCAAACGACGTTTTTCGTGACGCTTCTTAGGCCATGGATCTGAGAAATTCAAATACATCAAATCAATTTCGCCATCCGCAAAATAATTTGTCAAATCAGAACCATCAACTAGCAACAACCGAACATTTGGTGCTTGACTATCTAAAACTTTATCCAAAGCGTAGCTAAGCACAGATACTTGAATGTCAATTCCGATATAGTTAATATCTGGATTTTGCAAAGCCATTCCTGTAATGAATGCTCCTTTTCCTGAACCAACTTCGATGTGGATTGGTTTATCATTACCAAAGACTTCACGCCAATGTCCTTTTGCTTCTTCTGGATTTAAGATAACATAGTGTGGGTTATTTTCTAAGTGCTCCTCAGCACCCTTACGTTTTCTAACTCGCATTATTTCTTTTTACTAACTAACTCCCTAAATTTTCGTAAGCCGTATATTTCTTGATTGACGTGTTCCATATCACGTTTGTCAAAACATTTCAAAATCTGTGATAGATATGAAAATTGTCCGTACCAAGCAACTTTACTGCGAACTTTTTCATTGTCTTTATAGCCATAATAATTCAACCACTCACCCCAACGTGTGTAAGGAATGTAGTGACTCAAAAGAAAGGCTACGTCGTACATTCGATCTGTCAAACGAACAGAATCCCAGTCAACAAGATAAATCATACCACTTGTTGTAATGACCCAGTTACTGTGCTTGATATCTCCATGTACAATGGTCGCAACTTCAGAACGAAATTCTGGTAAGCTACGTTTTAGTTCTTTTACAATACCTTGCAAATATGTATTTTCACGAATTTGCAACGGTGCATTTTTTTCCCAGTCAACCAACAAATCATATGGATTTTCAATCTTATAGTTTAACTGCAACAATTGGTTAACCAATGGTCGTGACTTGTGTAAACGCAAAAGAATATGGACAATCTGTTTACTACCCATATCCTCTTTAGTCAAAATTCTTCCATCAAGCCATTCCTGTGCACTCATTGTATCGCCATTACCAGTGCGACGCACCCACAACAATTGTGGCGCAATCTGCTCTTTAGCAAGAGCTGGTAAAATTGGTGTCGTGTTAAACTTGATAAAGATTTTTTCACCATTCGGATATTGACCAATAAAGGCTTTCCCACTTTTTCCTCGAAGTGGTGTCATTGTCAATTCCTGATCTGATACTATTGTCACCTGTCTGCCCTCCTTTTCTTTCTTATATAATACGATTCGTCACTTTTTATTTTACTTGTTTTACAGTTCCTAGTCAATCATCTTCGCAATTTTGTAAGGAAGATACCATTCTGTAACAATTACAGTAATTAAAATCAGAAGCCCTGCAGCCTTCAAAGAAAAGCATAATAACACATCAAGCAAGCAAATCATATAAGACAAAGTTCGTAGCAAAACCTTTAAATTCGCCATTTTCTGCGTTTCTGAAATGGGGTATAAGCGTGTTAAATATTGATACTCAAAATGTTGAGCAAGTCCTAACAACTGAAACAGTAAAAGATAATTAAAAATCAAAGCAATGCCAGCTGCTACCAGATGATTTGGAATAAATAACAAAACAAGAACACCTAATAAAACCAGACGCAAAGTCAAAGCCAGATAATCAGAACTACGAAGAAAGGCCCTGAGATAAAGGTTCGACCACGTTTTATCGTGACGTTTCTTAACCAAACCGAGTATCTTATCTAAGTAAACACGACGTTTGACACTTGCCGAAATTCCTTTAACCGTTGTAAAGAGGGCAAAGAATTTCAAAATAGATTGACGGCGCTTGGTTTCATAAGTAATGGCAGCTTCCCAAGAAAAATGCCCAGCTCTAAAAAAGACTTGTTCCTTTCTCGCCATAATCACCCACTTAATAGCAAGTAAAGCAAGTAAACAGACCACAAAAACAGGAACTGAGAAACCTAATTTAAAGAAAATAGGTGCTAGCAACAAGAAAATAGCTGTTTGTAGCACTGCCCAAACACCAAAAGAACGGAACCGTTAGTAGGTTTTTCTAGTGTTGCTAGAATATTTAGCAAGGTTGTTTTACCTGATCCTGATTCTCCCATAATGGCGATGGTGCCTCAATATAAGTTGCAATTTTACCAAGACTAAGAAGAGCAAGCGTCACAATGACCAAAATGACATCAATCCACCAATGTTGCTTTGGAAAATGCTTTAATAACTCACCGTATTGGACCATCAAAAAACCTGATAAGAAAAGCAAGACCAAGACAAAATGATCATTTAAGACATAACGCAAGTATTTCAGACATTGCCCTAAAAAGAGGCTGCGTCGTTTTCGAAAAACTTCTTTCATTTCTATCCCTCTTTAGTTAAAACCATGTAAATATCGTTCAAACTAGCATCTTCTTTTCCAAAAGCTTGACGCAATTCAGCTAGATTTCCCATTGCACGCACTTGACCATGATGCAAAATCACAAATCGATCACACATTTTTTCAGCAGCATCTAGCACGTGTGTTGACATCAAAATAGCTTTGCCTTTTGATTTTTCCTGCGCTAGCAAATCCGTCAAATCAGAAATCGCCAAAGGATCTAGTCCCAAAAATGGCTCATCAACGATAAACAAATGAGGATCAATCATAAAGGCGCAGACAATCATAACCTTTTGTTTCATCCCTTTTGAAAAATTAATCGGGAACCACTCAAGCTTATCAGACAAACGAAAAAGTTTTAATAATTCTTTCGCACGCACCATTGCTTGATCAAAATCAAGATCATAAGCCATAGCAACCGTCTCTAAATGCTCACGTAAAGTTAACTCTTCATACAAGCTTGGCATTTCAGGAATAAAGCCAATCTTTTTGCGATACTCTGCTTGGTTATCAGCCAAAGTCAAGCCGTCAAGCGTAATCTTTCCTTGATAAGGTGTCAAAAGTCCGATAACTTCATTAATCGTCGTTGATTTCCCAGCACCATTTAGCCCAATCAAGCCGACCAACTCACCGTCACCAACTTCAAAAGAAATATTTTTTAAAACAGGGATATTAATGTATCCACCTGTGACATTTTCAATTTTTAACATAAGCTACCCACATTTTTTTGATATAATAATTATAACAAAATCAAAGGATTATAGGTGATTCAAATGGAAAATTGCATCTTTTGTAAAATTATCGCAGGTGACATTCCGTCATCAAAAATTTATGAAGACGATAAAGTCTTAGCTTTCTTAGACATTTCACAAACCACTAAAGGACACACTCTTCTCATTCCAAAAAAACACGTTCGTAACGTCCTTGCTATGTCTGAAGAAACTTCACAAGAACTCTTTGCGCGCTTGCCAAAAATTACGCGTGCCGTTCAAAAAGCAACTGGTGCTGTTGGCATGAACATTATCAACAATAACGAAGAAGTCGCTGGACAAACCGTTTTCCACGCTCACGTTCATCTCATTCCACGTTATGCTAGCGACGACGAATTCTCACTTAACTTTACAGAACACAAACTAGATTTTGAAACTCTTGGAAAATTAGCAGAGCAAATTACTAAAGAGGTGGAAGCATGAAATTAAGCTCTTTTATCGCCTTAGGCCTAGCTGGCTACGCTGGATTTACAGCCTACCAAGCTTACCAAAAACGCGAAGAGATTAAAGACGATATCGCTGATGCTAACGACATCAGTGACAAAATTGCCAGTGATATTACAAAAATCAGCAAAGCGATTGATAATATCAACCAACAATTACCAAAACTTGAAAGCATTAGCCAAGAATTGGACTACAAACGTCGCTTATTTGAACAAGAAAGCAAAAGCCGACTTGAACAAATCAAAACGACACTTTCAAAATACCAAGAATTAGAACAATAACAAAAAGTACTGGAAAATTCCCGTACTTTTTGTACGCCTCTCAAATCTAAAATGAAAAGCCGACCAAATAGTCGACTTTTTTATGTTAATATGCATAAGCACTTGCATCTTGTGAATAAGTATCAGTTGAGTAATCACTGTAGCCACTGTTGCTATAATCACTATAACCAGTGTCATAACCTGTGCTATAGCCACTATCATAACTGCTATAATCGCTACTGTAATCACTACTATAATAAGATGAAGTACCGTAAAGATTCTCAGAAAGAACTGCTGTCGTTTTTAATTCTGTGCTTTCTTCTAAACCAAGTTGTTTCTTAATACGGTTTTGCACCTCAAGCAAATGATCAGAACTTACGATTTCGTAAGAAATTCCATTAATCGTTTGTCCTTCACCCTCTAACTGATACGTTTCAATATTTTTTAGAGAATCCGCATAACCAAGAAGACTTGGAATGGTACGTGATGAAATTTCAACATTTGTTTGCATGTTCTTACTTACAGCAGATCGTCTTTCTGAGGAGGAAGGCACGCTATCAAGAGCTAAAATTTTCTTAAGCACTTTTTGAATAACTTCACGTTGACGTTGTTGACGACCGTAGTCACCTTTTGGATCTTGGTGACGCATACGTGCGTATACCAAAGCTTGGTCACCATTAATTTTGTGAGTTCCAGGTTCGATTGATGACGTATACTCAGGCTCTGTTTCTTCAATTGAGATTGGGAAATCAAAATTATTTGTGACTGTGATACCACCTACGGCATCAACTAAGTCGACCAAACCTTGCATGTTGATTTGCATGTAGTAATCAATTTTAATATCTAGCAAATCTTGAATGGTCATAATAGCCATTTGAGCTCCGCCTGAAGCATAAGCAGCATTCAATTTAGCTTGAGCACCATTCATATTATTGTCTTCAGGTCCTGTTAATTCAATAAGAATATCACGTTCAAGACTTGTCATTGTTGTTGTCTTCGTCTTAGGGTTAACAGTTACCAAAATCATTGAGTCACTGTTACCTTCCCAAGTTGAATGACGTTCAGAATCCCCTGTATCAACCCCCATCAAGAGAATTGAGAAAGGTTTTGTCTGTTTAATAGCGTTGCTACTTGAACCAGACGTCTTGTAATCCTTAAACGTTTTTGAGAGCTCGCTTGTCGAGAAATTGTAAGCACTTGTAATATAAACACCTAATGCAACAACTGTTGTCACAACGATTGCTGCTATCATAAGCAGAATTTTTTTTCCGAGTTTCATTTGTTTACTTTTAGTCTATCAACCTACTCATCAAGTAGACGTCAAGAAATTCTCCATCTTTAGTTTTTGCGCCACGTTCTTTAGTAGCTTCAATCTTAAAACCGAACTTTTCATAAAGGTGAACAGCTCTGCTATTTCTAGCCTGAACCGTCAACTCCAAACGACGAATCACTGGCGTGTGGCAAGCCCAATCAAGAGCAACTTCCATAAGAAGCGAACCGAGACCATATCCCCAGTATTTTTCTTGCACAGCAATGAAAATATCGCCGATATGATTAGTTTGTGGTGAGCTAGTGCTGGATACATTTAAAACACCAGCCAACTCTTTACCAACTCTTACGACCAAGCAAATTTCATTAACAGACTCAAGATGTCGCTCCAAGAAAATCTCCATATCTTCTTGTGACAAAATCGTTTCTGCAACCACAAAATCTGTCTCTTGACTAACCTGACTAAGCAAGTCAACCAAGGCTTTGGCATCAGAGAGTTGGGCTTCTTCAACGATTACCTCTTGTTCAGCCACGTTCTATAGCCTCCGAAAGCTCCTTACTTCGTGGGCCATTAGATTGTAACTCAATGTCACGACCATCTCCTGAAGGAGTGATAATGATTTCTAAGTAATCGCCAAGCAAATCTTCTTCTAAAAGTTCACCCCATTCGATAACAGCAACACCATCACCATACAAGAAATCATCCAAATCAATAGAGTCTGGGTCATTTCCAATACGGTAAACATCTAAATGATAGAGTGGTAAACGCCCCTCGTATTCCCGAACAATCGTATAGGTTGGGCTCTTAATCATCTGATCGATATCAAGTCCCTTTGCGATTCCTTTGGTTAATGTCGTCTTACCGGCACCAAGATTTCCAGTTAAAACCAGAACATCTCCTACTTGTAATTTTCGACCGAGTCGATAACCATAAGCCATCAACTCATCTTCATTATGACTATAAAACATGTGTCCATTATATCAAAATTCTGCTTACCTTCCAAGTCTCGCCAGTTTTTTCATCGGTAGATTTTATCCAATAGGCTATTAAATTCACTAATGACAAGCTTTCTACCTCTTTCACCATACAAAAAAAGCCGAAGGTGAGAGAACGTACCTTCAGCTTTTTGTCAAAAATTATATTTTATAAAATAGCCAAGCTAACGAAATTAAGAATGAATAAGAAGTCAAGAACCCACATAACAGCGTGAACTTCTTTTGCTTGACCTTTTACAATTTTAACTAATGTGTAAGTGATGAATCCAGCAGCGATACCGTAAGTAATGCTGTAGCTGAATCCCATAAAGATTGATGTGAAGAATGCTGGAACTGCTTCGCCAAGATCGTCCCATTTAACGTTTTTAAGATTTGAAAGCATCATAACACCAACGATAATAAGAATTGGAGCTGTTGCTTGTGTAGGAACGATTGAAACAAGTGGGCTAAAGAAGCTTGAGATAGCAAATAGTACGGCAACTGTAAGAGCAGTCAAACCAGTACGACCACCAGCACCAATACCTGCAGCAGATTCAACATAAGTTGTAACGTTTGAAGTACCTGCGATAGCACCCAATGTAGTACCAACTAAGTCAGAATAAAGTGCACGATCAAATGCTTTAGATTCTTTGTTTTCACCAGTTGAAGCAATAATACCAATTTTTTCACCAGTACCAACAAGTGTACCAATTGTATCAAAGATATCTGTCAATGAGAAAGCAAGAATTGCCATCAAGACACCTGGAATACGTGAAGCATCTGAGAATAATGAACCAAGGCCTTGACTACCAAGAGCTACACCAAAGATTTCTTTCAAATCATTGATTGAAGCAGACAAGTTAGTTGCAGCCCAGTTAACTGAACCAAGATCAACAACACCAATCAAAATACCAACAACTGTAGTTGCAACAATTGAAAGGATAACACCACCACGAATTCCTTTAAGGATAAAGAAGATTGAGATAGCAAGACCAATCAATGCAAGAATAACACCTGGGTTGTTAAAAGCGACCAATCCTGGTGTAGCTGATGCATTAGCTGTAATTGAAGCAAGACCTTTATCAGCTCCAGTACCAGCTACCGTATAAGTACCAGCATCAATAGAGAATTTCAAGAAACCTGCATTTTTAATTCCGACATAAGCAAGGAAAATACCGATACCAGCTGAAATAGCTGATTTCAATACTGCTGGGATTGATTCAATAATCAATTTACGAACTTTAGTTACTGTAATAACAAGTGAGATAAGTCCGCAGATGAAGACCATCGCAAGAGCTTCTTGCCAAGAGTAACCTAGTGAAAAGACAACTGTATATGTGAAGAAGGCGTTAAGCCCCATACCTGGTGCTTGTGCATATGGAAGATTAGCGTAGAAAGCCATCATCAATGTACCAACGACAGCACCAATAATTGTGGCAAGGAACACACCTTGGGCAGGCATTCCAGCTTGTGAAAGGATTGATGGGTTAACAAACAATATGTATGACATTGCAAAGAATGTTGTTAAACCAGCAGTTACTTCTGTACGAACATCTGTACCATGTTCTTTAAGTTTAAAAAACTTTTCCATTTTTAAATGGTTTCTCCTTTAATAAGGTTAATAATAGTCGCTTTTTCTTCTATTTCCGAACGACTTATATATTCTACCAAAAGATTGTTCAGTTTTCAATAACTTTATTTAAAATTTTCACGATCTAAAAAAATAAAACATAAAACCTGCAAAAAAGTGAAACCAAGCACGAAATGAATAGCATTCCAGCTAATTACATTCAAAATTTCATCAATAACAAGACCAGGTCTAGTGAAAATATCCCAAGAATTTAACCTTGCATAACGTCCAATATGAATCGCAAAACTCGAAACAAAAGATAGAATTAGGATAAAAAACATTCGGATATAATAATTTTTCAACTTAAAAGTCACCACAATGTTCTTCACACTTTCAATGCCACATAGAACCCCAAATAAAATACTAGACACGTACAACATGTACAGAATCAAGCTAGTTTTATTCCATAAAACCGAATCAGTAAAATTCATATGAACAATATCGGTTAGCATATAAAAGGTGTTCGGATAAAAAAGCAACCATAAGAGACCACTTGACCATCTCACCACTTTTTGCTTTGTACAGTAGGAAAGAAGTGAAAAATCAAGAGCTAGCAGCGCCAAAAACATGTTCCATACCAAATCTGGACCTCGCAAATGGTAGTAATAAATGCCAAACGAAATGATTCCAAAAAAGACATGAATCAATACATTCTTTTTAGCCATATTTTCTCCCCTTTCTTAAGGCTTATTATAGCAAAAAAGCCTTAAAATTACCCCTTAAAACAAGTAATGGAGACGAGAATAACTCGCCTCCATTTTTCTACTAATCATTATCAAGAACAACAAACATCATGACCTGAACGACCATCAACCCAAGAATAAAAGGCATGTTAATCGTCGATAAAGCTTTCGCCGCTTCTTCAAAGATATTTAAGTGTTGATTAATAATCACCTTCCATGTAATGCCTAATGTTCGGAGTACCTGAAAAAGTAAACTTGCAAAGAAAGCAACTCCCATCACAAAGAATACTTGAATATACTGATTTAATTTCAAAGGTTTTAAAATCATTCGCAAACTTAGTGTCCCTGCAACCAATGAAAATACTAGCACTGCCAAATAAATCATAAATGATGTCATCCCGTCAGCTGACCATAAAACAGATGTTGCCCATGACCTATCTGCCACACTGAACAAGACATTTAAATTATTCGGGTAGAAAAAACACCATAAGACAAATGCTGCCACTCGTAGAACAGTGTGTTTAAAATAAAAAAAGAAAAATCCCATTTCCACTGTTAACAATGAAAATAGCACATCATTCATCAACCCATTGCTATCTGCATGAAAGAAAGTAATGCTTAAAATAATCCCTAAAGCAAACACATGACTCCAAAAAATTTTATACATTAGCGTAACCTCATTTTTTATTAAAACCATTATATCATACCTACTTTGCTTTTTCTTTGCCACTCTTTTTTGTTATAATAACACCTATGACAAAGAAAAAAATGATTGCTCTTGATTTGGATGGTACACTGCTGCGCAGTGACAATACCATCTCAGATTATACTGTTGATACGATTAAAAAAATACAAGAAAAAGGTCACAAGGTCGTTATTGCGACAGGTCGCCCATACCGTATGGCTCTTGAGCACTACCGTCGCTTACAACTTGAGACACCTATGATTACCTTTAACGGTTCCTTGACACACCTTCCCGAAAAAAAATGGGACTTTGAACACAGCGTCACTATCGATAAACAATACCTGCTTGATGTCCTAGACATCCAAAAAAGTATCCAAGCAGACTTTATCGCTAGTGAATACCGTAAAAAATTCTTCATCAGTGCCGATAATCACGACATCATCAATCCACAACTTTTTGGTGTCGATAAAATCACCAATAAAATGACACTTGATGTAACAAAAATTACCGAAAATCCAAATGGTCTTTTGATGCAAACTCATCACGAAGACAAATATGCTCTTGCCGATGAAATGCGCAAATACTTCAACCACGAAATCGAAATTGATTCATGGGGAGGACCGCTTAATATCTTAGAATTCTCACCTAAGGGCATCAACAAAGCTTATGCTCTCAATTACTTACTAAAAACTCTAAATATGGGTCGAGAAGACTTGATTGCCTTTGGTGATGAACACAACGATACCGAAATGTTGACCTTCGCCGGTACAGGCTACGCCATGAAAAATGCTAGCAACGTACTCCTACCATTTGCTGACAAACAAACAGACTTCACCAACGAAGAAGACGGTGTTGCGAAAGAATTGGCGAAAATTTTTCTATAAATTTCTGAAAAACTTCTTTTTAGGAAGTTTTTTCTTTTTTTCATCGTTTTCAAAACATTTTCATAAATTTTACAATAATCATAGCTCATTATCCGAACGTTATTTTGTGTTTTATACAATTTAATTGCTTTATTTTGCGAGTTTCTGAAAATTTTTCATGATTTCTGTTATTTGTTCTCAAAAAGCTATTGCATTTTTTGTGAAAACGTTTTACAATAATATCGTTCTTAAAATTTCCTTGGAACGGAAAAGAATTGCCGGACTTGTCCGGAAGGAGATTATTCTTTTTTGTTTCAACGAAAAATAATCATAAGGAGGAAGAACAAGAATGGGTATCGGTATTATTATTGCCAGCCATGGTAAATTTGCTGAAGGTATTCATCAATCAGGTTCTATGATCTTTGGTGACCAAGAGAAAGTTCAAGTTGTAACTTTCATGCCAAGCGAAGGACCTGATGATTTATATGCACACTTCAACGATGCTATCGCACAATTTGATGCTGATGATGAAATCCTCGTACTAGCTGACCTTTGGAGTGGTTCTCCATTTAACCAAGCTAGTCGCGTAATGGGTGAAAATCCAGACCGCAAGATGGCTATCATTACAGGTCTTAATTTGCCAATGCTTATCCAAGCCTACACTGAGCGTATGATGGACGCAAATGCAGGTGTTGAACAAGTTGCCGCAAATATCATTAAAGAGTCTAAAGACGGTGTTAAAGCACTTCCTGAAGAACTCAACCCAGCTGAAACAGCTGCTGCAGCGCCTGCCGCACAAGCTGATCCTCAAGGTGCTATCCCTGAAGGAACTGTCATCGGTGATGGTAAACTTAAAATCAACCTCGCTCGTATTGACACACGTCTTCTTCACGGACAAGTTGCAACAAACTGGACACCAGCTTCTAAAGCTGATCGTATCATCGTTGCATCAGACACTGTATCTAAAGATGAATTGCGTAAAAGCTTGATCAAACAAGCAGCACCAAACGGTGTTAAAGCAAACGTAGTTCCAATCAAGAAATTGATTGAAGCTTCTAAAGACCCTCGTTTTGGTAACACACACGCACTTATCTTGTTTGAAACACCTCAAGATGCTCTTAAAGCTATCGAAGGCGGTGTGCCAATTAAAGAACTTAACGTTGGTTCAATGGCTCACTCAACAGGTAAAACAATGGTTAACAACGTTTTATCTATGGATAAAGATGATGTTGCCACATTTGAAAAATTACGTGATCTTGGCGTAACATTTGATGTACGTAAGGTTCCTAATGATTCTAAGAAAGACTTGTTTGATCTTATCAAAAAAGCAAACATTCCTTTTCCGAACTGACCATTCCAGACCTTCAAGAATAATGCAACAATAATAGCAAGTGTTGTAATTGCAAATGCATTCTTCGTATCTGTCAGTACATAGAAGATCAAGGTAATCCCCTCTAATATAACTGCTTCTATCAATGTCATTTTTCCCTTCCGAAAACAGATATATGCCAGCACCC
>OGJX01001326.1_pt1 | contig 15304 bp, 15 predicted proteins | sample 1572381 | NCBI WGS metagenome assembly OGJX01 (sample SAMEA2582085, study PRJEB24529) | metagenome | biome: Human gut stool | place: China | collected 2011
ATTGAAGTTTTTTATTATGCTGGCTTATAATTCAGAAATTTTATCTAAATTTGCAACTGCTTAGCTGCACTTGACATTATAATAAAAGATAGTTTGCATTGTTTAAGTGTGTATTAGCTTTGCACCAACAAAATTGTTATCAATTAAAAATAAAGTATATATAAGCATGCTAGTAAAATTTGCCGTAACGAACTATAGAGGATTTGCCAATCGTATAGAATGGGATTTGTCGAAACCAAGTAACTATTCGTTCAATACTTTTGCCATTAAAGATGGTATCATCAAGAATGGCATCGTATATGGACCTAATGGTTCTGGCAAGTCGAACTTTGCAATGGCCATCTTCGACATTACCAATCATCTTTCACAGAAGTGGAAGAAGGTGAACTATTATGATAACTTTACATATACGGGAAAGTTGAACTTCCCCGTAAAATTTGAATATACATTCAAGTTTAGAGATAATACGTTACTATATACATATAGCAAATCACCTGATGGAAAACTGGAGGAAGAAGAACTTGTTGTGAATAACAAGCTTATTTTCTGCAACAAGAATTCTGTCTTGACATTGGATGATGTTGAATTCCCGATGGATTCTGCGGTGAAGGCAAACCTTGCCAATAACGCCAATAATGTATCCATCGTAAACTTTCTGCTTACTTCCTATCCTCTTGCCAAGGAACATTATCTTCTGAAACTGCAGCAATTCGTAAACTCAATGTTATGGTTCAGAAGTGTTGAAAAAAATGAGTTTATGGGGTTGGCTACTGCTCCGGCAAATCTCGATGAGTATATCATCAAGAAGAAGCTGACTCGGGACTTTGAGGAATTCATCCATCGGGTAAGCGGACAAAGTTTTGAGTTTCAGGAGCCAAAGGATGATGATAAAGAGTTGTATTGCGTATTTGGATTAGGTCGCATTCCTTTCGATAAGATTGCATCAACGGGTACTCAATCTCTGATGCTGCTATATTACTGGCTGAAACAGATGACAAAAGCATCGTTCGTTTTCATAGATGAATTTGATGCTTTCTATCATTTCAGACTCTCTTATGAGGTTTGCAAAACCCTCTTTTCCCTTCCATGTCAGGCTTTTACGTCATCACACAACACCTATCTGATGACCAACGACTTGCTTCGTCCAGATTGCAATTTCATCTTGCAAGACAACAAAATCAAGCCGTTGAGCGACTGCACTCAAAAAGAGTTGAGATTCGGGCATAATATAGAAAAAATGTTTAGAGGTAACGCATTCGAAGTATGATACTATTTATTCAACTCACAAGTAGAACAGTATGTGAATACCGAAGATTGCAAAGTAGCTGTACTCAATGCTTTCCCAATTTTTCTGTTTGACTATTTCAAATAATATTTTAAGAGAAGGTTATCATACGAGGACATTCTATTAAGCAACAAATTTGGACTATCTAAAATTATATTTGCACAAATATGCGTAAGGGCAATAGGTTTAAGAGTGGCTAAGCTCATATTGACATTATTACTGACAGCAAGGTTGCTTTAATTCATCTAATTATTCGTTTAAAAAAAGGGCTAGCCCCATAATCAGGACTAGCCCCCAGTTTTAATTATTTTCTCGATGCAATGAATGTATCTTGAAAGCTGCATAGCACTTCAAGAAAGATTACTTAACCTCAATGTGCTTAACATCGTCTTTCTTCTCCTCCTTGGCTATCTTAGGAATCTCAATCTTCAAGACACCGTCACTGACCTCAGCGGAAATCTTCTCCTGATCAGCATCCTCTGGCAAAGCATAACTCTGAGAGTAGCTGCTGTAAGAGAACTCACGACGCAAGTAATGCTCTTCCTTCTTCTCCTCCTTCTTCTCATCCTTGTTCTCGATGGATACATTCAGATAGCCATCCTTATCGATGTTCATCTTGACCATATCTTTCTTCAAACCAGGAGCTGCAACCTCCATCGTATAAGCTGTAGCACTTTCCTTGACGTTGACTGCAGGAGCTGTTGCGTTCATGTGTGGCATCAAGCCTGTATCAAAGAAGTTGTCATTAAACCAACTGTTCAACCAATTTGAAACACTGTTATTTCTACGAGCTAACAACATCATGTAAAACCTCCTAATTCTATTTTTCTCGTCCTCTCTTCGCCTTCCGGCTCAGTCGGGATTTCTCATTGTTTTTAATTTATCCTTTTTAATAACGATTGCTTCGGCTTACGAGACTCAAGGATTTCTAGAAACCCTCAACTGTCATTACTTAGGGTTCTTGTCGTTCCCCTTGCCCTTTCGGCTTCGGCTTTCACTCTATGTAGGAGCAAGTTACGTGCCAACCCGGTTTGTAGATTTGGAGTAAACAGTTTTTGCCAATTTTGACTAAATATTCTGCAAAATTGACAACAATGGATAATTAATTTAAACTTTGCTGCTAAAACTTCATGCTTTTTAAACCTGTTTTTCAATCCATGCCATCAGTACTGCTACAGCATACTGCTGTTCTTCTCCTGTCAGCTGTCTTCCGGCAGGTATATGATGCCATTTGAAGAAACAACCACGGCAACAGCAGCCTGTAGCATGCTGGGCAATGAATACAGGATGCCCTCTCATCGGTGTCTGCTTGCCGTCATTGGGAATCACGGCAGGAGCAAGGCGTTTGGCAACGAAATCCTCCGCATGCTTACGGATGGTAGCCAAACCCTTTTCTGCAATATATTCCTTATCCTTCTTCGAGAGATGGAATCGGCTGCGAAAAGCTGATTGGGAAAGTCTTTCAAACAAATCAGTCAAGTCATACTCTTTGTCTGGAGAAGTATCGCTTTCCATGTCTTCTGAAGAGATAGAGTCTTTCTGATGATCCTCTTCCTCCTCAGGAAACAAATTGAGTTCTACATATTTTGCTTGGTTAACTTTTGATTCTTTTTTCATTTCTATTAGCCTCCTATATCTATGAATCTCCTATTAATATTAATGGATATCAGACTCTTACGCTGCAATTTCATTACTTCTTGAATTTTCATACCAAGTAGTGTATTATATTGTACTTTTCCTGCAAAGTTAACAAAAAAATCTAGATTACGTAAGAAAAGGTGTAATATATTGTTCTTTTTATAAAAGATTATAAGTTTCTGAGATTTTTCTTGGTTTTTTGCCTTTGAATATTGTTTTTTTCTTAACTTTGCATGCACAATTCATTATAGAATAGCAGTTTATAGTTTACAGTTAATAGTTTATAGTTTACGGTTGATTTCGTGGTTATTTGCTGATAACTTGCAGATTTCTTGTTAATTGCTTGGTGGTTTCGAGAAAAAAGCGTAACTTTGCGGTTAGATATTAATAAAATGAATTATTATGGCACAGGTAGCAACAATGAATCAAGCTCAATTGCAAATCCTCGATATGCTGTCATTTATCAAGACTCCTGAGGCTTTGCGAGATTTGAATAAGGTAATCTCCGATTATTTTGTTCAGATGGCTGATGCTGAATTAGATAGGATGTGGAATGAAGGAACCCTGAATGAAGAACGTATCGAGAGTTTCCGGCATCTCCATGAACGTACTCCGTACAATAAACCAATATTATAATCTTTAGGTTATGAATATTGTATTGGATACAAATAGTTTGATTATGTCAATCGCCCCTAGAAGTCCGTATCGTAAGGTGTGGAATGCTTTTCTTAGTGGCGATTATAACCTTTGTGTGTCCAATGAAATAATAGAGGAGTATTCAGAGGTTTTATCTCGTAATATATCTCCTCAAGTTTCTGAGGCCATCGTTTATGCTATATTGACTAGACCCAATGTAATTCGCAAAGATCCTCATTATACTTTTGCTTTAATTGAGGCAGATAAAGATGACAATAAGTTTGTAGATTGTGCCATTGCTGCAAATGCAAAGTGTATTGTTACAGAAGACAAGCACTTTAAGGTCCTGGAAAATATTCCTTTTCCTAAAGTGGAGGTTATAGGTATAGAGGATTTTAAATGTTATTTGGATAAGTGGATATAGGTTTATGTACTGGTTTTGGTATATCACCATTACAGCGTAAGGTGCTAGATAAAAATCCTGAGCGTTGGCTTTGTTATGTGTTGAAGCACATAGATTCTACGCCTGAGGATAAGTATTATACTCTTCTTCCTGAGTTCTGGGAAGATGAGGAACAATAAAAATGAATTTAATTTATGGGGTGATTGGAACGTATGCACTTTCGAATTGCTCTGGCTCTTCTTTGGCAAAGAAGTAGTTTTTTCGAAAACCTACCCGTCCTTCCTTACCCTTAAGGAAGGCTCCACCTCTCATCTCGGTCTTCTTCAATGGTCTTTACACCCCCTTCGGTTCCCCCGTTAGCGGGGGACAGAAACCTCAGGGAAGAAGAGGGAAACCGCCCTACTCGGTGCTCAGAACCGCTACGCTCTAAGGTTGGCGGACCATCAAAGGTCTTCGCCATGTTGTGCGGGATGGGACCGCCTGGGAATAGCAGTTTATAGTTTACAGTTAATAGTTTATAGTTTACGATTGATTTCGTGGTTATTTGCTGATAACTTGCAGATTTCTTTTGATTTTCTTGGTGGTTTCGAAGAATATGTGTAATTTTGCGACATTATTAAACGTTTAAAAGGAGAAGATTATGGCATTAGAGATAAGAAGCATTCCTGTTTTGACAGGTGAGACCGCTGAACGATTTGTTCGTGAGGCAGAGGAGAATGAACGCAATCCACAAAGAAAGGCATTGCGAATGTCATTTGATGACGTTGAGAAGATTTTGATTCGTTCAACTGCTAATTTGAAAGCGCATGGAGGAAAGAGTCCTTTTGCAAAGTAATTGCTCTCTTTATCGAGTTACGACAAAAGAGGAGCTTGATACTTTTAGCTGTGGCGATAAAGACCTTGATGACTTCTTTCATCGAGAGGCTTGTCTCTATGATGGGCAATTATTAGGGAAGACATATTTCTTTGCAACTGAAAGAAGTGGTAAGGATGAAATAGTCTGTGCCTTTACATTAGCTAACGACAGTATCAAGGCAGCTTTAATTCCAAATGCTTCAAGAAATCGAATACAGAGGAAAATTCCTAATTCTAAAAGAACAAGGAGTTATCCTGCAGTATTGATTGGAAGACTTGGAGTAGCCAAGGATTTTCAAAGTACTCATGATGGTATTGGATCACAAGCGATAGACTATATCATATCTTGGTTTTTGTTACCAGACAATAAGACTGGTTGCCGTTTCATTGTTGTTGATGCTTACAATAAGGAAAATGTGCTTCATTTTTATGAAAAGAATGGCTTCAAATTCTTGTACTCTACTGAGAGTTTGGAGAAAGAGGCAAATCATATTCCTGAAGATGAGTGCTTAGAGTCAAGAATGATGTATCTTGATTTGTTGGGATATATAAGATAATAAATCCTAATGTAAGTGAGAACTCTATCTTTGACAAAAAAGCATGCAAGCCACATCATAGTCGCCTGCACGCTTTTTTTGTCATCTAAATTTCTGATGATTTCCAATCGAACACGATGGTGTTGTCATCTTTGATATTGAAGCTCATACCTACCTTGATAATTTCCTTGCCGCTCATGGCAAAGGCATCGGCATAATGCTTGCTTTCTATCTGCTCAAGAGCCTCCTGGGCAGTCTTTCCAAACTTCAGCTCCATTACATAGATAGTATCGTCCGTCTCCATGGTTATATCAATTCTCCCCTTTGACGTATGTTGCTCCACTATAATCCTGAAATTCGTGAGCAAGGCAAAGATGATATACATCGTTTGCTGGTAATGCCCTTCGTAATGGGTGTTGTTGCAATAAGGCACAGTCTCCCAAAACGATTTCAGCAACTGTAATGCTTCGTCTATCTTGCCCTGTTTAATAAGCACCGACATCTTGGCGATGGTGGTATTGCACATTGCAGTCTTTGAGGTCAGATAATGAGGCAACAAACTTCTGTACAATCCAACTCTTATTTCCTTGTTAGGAATGGCTAGGGTATAGAGCTCCGTTTCTTCATCATAATCCTTGATGGTGATGTAGCCACTCTGATAGAGCAGCGGCATGATGGTGGTCATGGTTTCCGTGGCAGCATCAAAGTCATCCTTTCCGGCTTCCATGCTCTCGCCCAGGTTCGCTGGCAGAAAGTTGAAATTGCGCATCATATTGATCAGATAAGTAGGAGTGCCTGATCCAAACCAGTAGGAATCAATCTTCTGCTTGGCAAAGCAGGTTAATAAGCTGAACGGATTATAAACGTCTGGAGAAGGCCATGTAAAATGATAGCCGTCATAATTATCCTTTAACTTAGCTAACGTCTGCTCATACGATAAGTTTAATTTTTCAGCAAGTGCCTCTATGTCATTCCGCATTCCGTTCACCAGTTCATCTTCCGTAATTCCGCAAATGCCGGCATACGGCTCGTCCATACTGATATTGGTGATGTTGTTCAATTCGCTGAAGATGCTGAGCTGAGAGAATTTGGTGATGCCTGTGAGGAATACGAAGCGGAGCAATTTCTCGCATCCTTTTAGCGGACTGTAGAAATTGCGCATGGCGTTGCGAAGTTCTTCCAGTTTTTCATCCTCGTGCACCACATCAAGCAAAGGGGCATCATATTCGTCAATCAGTATTACCACTTGCTTGCCCGTTTCCCTATAGGCAGTCTGGATAAGTGAGATGAGGCGGACGTTGGCATCAACAGCCGGATTCGTAATGCCCCATTTCTGCTCTTGTTCTGCAAGTTGCAGGTCGAAATATCTTTCCAGCTGGGCTATCTCCATGTGTTTGCCCATGCTCATATCGAAATGCAGCACCGGATAGCTTATCCAATCCTTTTCTAGCTTTTCGATGGCGAGTCCTTTGAAAAGATCCTTCTTGCCTTCAAAATAGCTCTTCATGGTAGTCAGCAACAGCGACTTTCCGAAACGGCGTGGACGGCTCAGGAAGAAATAAGTACCATCAGTATGTGCCATACGATATACATATTCCGTCTTGTCAATGTAGAACTTATCCTCTACTCTGATTCGTTCGAAAGTTTGTAATCCTATCGGATATAGTTTTCTTGCCATAATTGCTCGCCTTTCTTTTAAGTGATATTCTCTTTGTTGGCAAAGATACGAATAAATGGTGAAACCACCAAATTAAAAACATCTTTTCTTCATTTATGCCCCTTATCTCATTTCCTTATACCTTTTATTTCTTTTCTCCCTTCTCTTATTTCTTTTCTCTCCTCCTTTTATTTCTTTTCAGGCTTCCTTTTATCTCCTTTCTTCCTTCTTGCTGTATTAATAATGGGTTAATCTCGGGAAAAGTCTTGGTTGATTATAGGATAAAATGTTCTTTAACCCTATTGAAATCTTCGTTTTACCCCTCTTCTTACTCTCATTCATTAGTATTCTTGCTCTCATTCACCCGTTTTGTGAGGGTGTGTCATAAGTTTCTTAGGATATAGATAAGGCACGGATTACACGGATTTTCGCAGATTTCTTTTGATTTTCTTTGGCGGTTTCAATAAAAAAGCGTAACTTTGCGGCAATAAACTATAAAATGAATAATGACTATGATGGGAATATTACAAGTTGCCTCTTATTTATACAAGCGCTATATGGATGATTTTGGCGTTCGTATTGATGAAATGAAGTTGCATAAGCTACTTTATTTCACGCAGCGTGAGTGCTTGATTCAAAAGGGCGAACCCATGTTTGATGCACAATTTGAGGCTTGGAAATATGGTCCTGTCATGGTTCAGATTCGCCAGCATTATAAAAATGATTCTCTCCCAGAATTGATGGATAAAGAGCAGGTTGTACAATATGAGCCAGTGTTTGATATGGTGTTTAAAACTTATGCTCCACAGAAGTCTTGGAGTTTGAGTACTTTAACGCATGGAGAGTTTTCTTGGAAACACGCAAGAGAAGGCTATGATGAACAGGATTCATCTGAGGTAGAGATGAAAACAGAAGACATTATGGTTGATGCCAACAGGGTTCGTGAAAGACGAGCAGTTTTGCGTCAATTAAATCTTTATACTGCATAAACCATGAGAATAACTGAGGAAGAAATTGCGGAATTAAAAAAGAAGCGAATGAAGTTCTATGAGAACTTTAATCATGATGAAGATGCTGTCTAAACTTTTCTGACTGCATCAGGTCATAAAGAACTGGGGCAAAATCATATTGTTTTTTAAACCAGATCACTGCTGTTCCGTTTAGAAATCATCGGGTTAAATAGGCTAGGATACCATATGAGTGCAAAGGTACAAAATTAAATCGAATACCCAATTTCTAGAACATAAAATATTGGATATTAATAACTTATATAATAATCGTCCAGACTAAACGGGACACTAGTGCAGATTTGAGTGAAGCTAAGAAACAAGAAATCCACAGCTGGCTTGAGTGCCTGCTGTGGATTTCTCTGGTTTATATTAAAGTGTAAGATTCTATAATACTGTCGTACTGATTAATCGTAATGGCATCGCCTTGTAGCGGCCGGTGTTATTTCCATTACTACCACTCACGAAACGTACGTTTGATATACCTTTCTTCGAGTTGTATATATCGAAATAGTTATACCAGAAACCATATTCCGGACTTTTTCCACTGAATCCTTGTGTTCCAGAGACTAGTGTTTTGGTCCAAAAGACCACGTGCATTGGATATTTATGGCTTTCACCTTCCAGATATCCTCCGTATGGCAGATAGATGGTTTTCAACTCAGAGCTTGTTGTATTCATAAATGTACAATAGTACGATTCGCCAAGAGAAGTAGTACGTATCTCTGTATTAAGCGTACCTTTCGCAATCAAGTCCTCAAACACCGATTTCTCTGGTATTTCAAAGCCTTTAGGAGATAGAGTAGAGGATAGATTCCCCTGCTTGACATCTGATGTATTCTTGTTCTCTGAAATCTTGAAGTATCCACCGATAGCACCTTTATGGTCTTTAAGTTCGTTGACGTCTGGTACATAAGGACTATTGTCGGTAGCACCCAGATTTCGGTCGAGCATGATGTAGGTATGGGCTTTTCCCTCAACCTTCACTACACCATAATAGAACATACCTTTTACCTTTAGAGTGTTATTACCACCCTCTGCTAATTCATATTTGCTTGCCATATCATCTGTTATCTCATGGAAGATACCAGTATGATAAACAGTGTAAGTGATGTTGATACCATCCTTGTTTTGTATCGTAAAGGTGCCTTTCCAAAGATCATAATTATTATCGCTATTATCTGCCAACGTCACTTTCCAGAATTTTTTGTTTCCATCAACTTCTTCACGAACATTGAAATGGCTATCATTATCAGTCAGAACATCCTCATCCTGCCTAGGTATCTTATAACTGTAGGCATTCTTACCTACAGTAAAATGAAGACCGTTGTTTCTTAATACGCCTTGCATTTGTTCTGGATTGATACCATTAACCTTATCCAACCAGGCAAAATAGTCCTCTTGATACACATTGTTATCTTTATACATGATAACTTTACGATTAGGGTCGTCTCTCATGAAATCGTAGCCCGCCTGGGTTATCTTCACATCAAGCTTGAGATCACCAGAAGATATCGTAACCGTTTCTGGTCTTCTTGGGGTTTCATGAATGTTTGGCTCCAGCGTAAACTCCAAAATATATTTTTGGCCATCAGGTTTTGACAGGCTACCACTTACAGGAGTTTTAATTCCTTCACCCACCTGAATATAGCCTTTGATCCAGCTATCTTTTTTGAAATTTACATCATATTTTGCAGATTCGAGCGTAGTGACCAAAGTGATTCTTGCTTTAGTATCTGTTGCCTTGAGGGATAAATTATCGCTAACACCCAGTTCATAATCTTTGCAAGCTATCATATTGGTGATGGCAGGATTGTCATCTACAACATCAGCCTCCAGTCTGTTTTCCGGATCAGAGTTGACAGCATCATCCAGTTTTTCGAAACCATAGTCATTCACCTTGGTTACGGTGATGGTATAGTTATGGTTTCTCAAGAGGGCATACTGGTCCTTCTTGGTTTTTGCATCCTTGTAAAGCCCCACTTTATAGTAACCTTCTATACCCTTGTATTTAGCCTTGATGATAACGTTAGCTTCACCTGCAGAAGTTTCAGTTACCGCTACTTCACGGCTAGTTCCATTGCCAACATTAGTGTTGCTAAATTCTTTTGTTGCTGCTAAGTCTTCAGTAAGGACATTATAACCAGCAGGGGCAATAGCACTCTTGGCAGCGGTATGATTAATGATAAGACCCGCATCTTCTTCAGGAAAAACAGCATTTACCGCATTAGCTACTTTCAAGGTAACCTTGGCATATTGTCTATACAGACTGACATTTGCCGAACCATCCAAGAGCTCCGTTAAAGATACGCAACCCCAACATACAGGGCTGCTTGTATCTATTGTTCTAGGTGTAGCTGACGCAATGTCTTGCAATTTTTTTGCTTCTGTCTCTTCGAGATTACTTACGTTTGTTACCAGATGAACCGTTTTAGTTCCAGATGGGACTTTACTGATTGTTGCCTGATACGTTCCGTCTGCATTCTTGCTTCCAATTTTGACATCCGCTTTATCTTTGTAAGTATTGCCTTCGCCATAAAACACAGCAGTAACGTTACTGATGCTTTCATCAGCCCCCGCTCTAGTATTAATTTTCTTTTCGGAGAAGTTGGGCAACTCAATGTTCAAGGTTACCCCCTCGGCAGGGATTTCATCCCCGCCGAGTCCGATAGTCTCCATTGCATCCTTGCAAGAAACAAGGCTTAGGAGCAATCCTATCCATATCATTAAATGCTTTATCTTCTTCATTTTTTCTATATTATTTATTCTGTTACGCCATCAGGCTTACCTTGATGCCATTTGTCTCCTTGGTAATAACCAGTGTCGCCATACTTCTCGTAGCTATTGCCATCGAAGAGCAGAATTTTAGTGTCTTTTAAATAGATTCTGATATCTTTGTTATGCTCTCCTTTAATAGCTTTCAGTTTGATGACAGTTTTCCACCAACCGTTTTCTACTTTCTTGCAAGTCCATGAATTGCCTTTGTCTGAACCTTTGTCAGAAGGATCATTTATTTTGAATTGGTTCGAACCATCAGCAATACCATAATCCTTATACCATCCCCAAGTTTGCTCTTGGGTATATACTTTGATCTCTATGTCCTCAATTTCAGGCATATCATCATATACATGCCATATAGGATCGGATGTAGGGTCATATACGATCCATCCTTCACGATCTTCATAATCGAAGAGAGGAATACCCGGCTCCAGATGATGAGGACAGCGGTGTAAACTGTATCCTTGACCTTGATATGTATTATTACTGAACATAATCAATGTCTCACCTGGCGTAATAGTTCTTGTACCTTCTGAGCTATTTGTATTTAATACAGACTGCATATTTTCAGGGAAGTCTTTGTAATACCATCCGGTGTTAGTCTCGTCGGCCACCATTTCTTCTCCAGGCCATCCATTTCTATTGTTTTCCAACGGTCCATATGTAAAAATCCAACCTTTTCCTGTAACGGCATCTTCTGTTTCACCTATCTGGGTATAAACATAGATGCGGTGGTTGTCTGGTTGGGGATCACTTGTATCATTTGCATCCTTATTCCATCCATCGCTCCAGTTGTTTGTACCTCCTTCTGCTAAGATTCCCTTGAAATTATCGGAACTGTGATCTCCAGTATATTTACTGCGGTCATTAATCGCTCTGAAATAGATACGATAATCATCGATAGGAGGACGCACAATTACACGAACAGTTTTATATTTGACATCCGTAGTCTCATTTTGGGGTATTACCTTAAATTCATGAATGGTGGTCGTTACAGGATCTGTTGTTGCTCTTACTGTGAAGACACCTGTGGCTGCATCCGATGAATTTAAATCCATTTCGATGGTGGATTTACCTTTTGTAAGTTCGGTCTTTTCCAACTTGATACCCCCAAGATTAGTATCCCATTCTATATTTCTGCTATTCTGAGATATATCATTATTATAATAGATGACCAGTTCTTTTGTAACATCCAGATAAGGTGTAACATCATAATTTACATCTATATATTTCTTGAGATTATTTGCCTTGATCCAAAACTTTGCAGTGCCTTTTCGCTGTTCTTCTGCATAATCACTGATTGGGATATTTGGATTCACGCGAAACTCGATACTGTCATTGCCATTAGCGTCTTTACCACGTTTGGTGCCAATGATGATGTCTTTTGAGTAAATTTTAGTATCGCATCCAAACTCTACTGTGGTAGCATTCGAATTATATGTGATATAATCATTTGTCAAACTAGTTACACTAGCCTCCGTCTTGCTTACCCACAAAGTGGTATGGTTGAAGTCGGCATCTATTGGTACTGTCTTCCATGGCTTTACACTTACCTTGCAATCCAGCTCCATATTACCGAGGGTCTTGATAGCACCGGTAATCTCATAGAAGGTACCGCGAGGGAATACGGGTACGGTGCTGGTTTCATCCTTCTTATGACCCAGATTGATACGATAATTGTTGACTGCAGAATTTCCTACCTTACCATTGATGGTAAGATAACTGCAGTCGGATTCTGATGAGATATATCGCTCTGGGAGATAATAGGTCTGCTGGAAAAGCCATTTGCCCGCAGGGCTTACTGTTTCGGCTGTTCCTGTTCCTTTAATATCGTCTTTATTATTTGTTGCCGGCAGACGGCTGTTGTCTGTCCAATCGGTATAGTATACGGCAGCTCTAGATGATGCCTCATACTGAGTACTTGAAAAACCATCCTTGTAATCTTTATTTGCCCAAGTTGGAGTCTCAAATTTACCGCCCCAATAAAGATGGGTAAAAGGAGAGAGTTTATCGGCTAAAATACTGTTGATGCTAAAGGTCTTGCCTCCGAATTCTGCGATACTTGAATCGAAGATAAGATTCAGCTTAACCTTTACGCATGTAAACTTCAGGTTAGCTGCCACCTCTGTATATTTATCACCCGCTGCTGTAATCACGATTTCAGCGAGATTGCCTGCGGCATCCTTCTCAGGCTCATAAATCATCGGGATGTTTGTAGAAACCGGCATTCCCGGTTCTGTTCCAACGCCATAACCCAGTACTATTTTTTTGAGTTCATCTTCAGTTTGGATATTCTTACCACTCAACACCTTGTTCATGTTGGCAACCACATAGATATGGTAAGTGCCTGGCTCGATGGTGAGCTGATAGTTAGCAACATGCGGCTCTACCATCATTGTAGCCAGTGGGGCAGGGAGCGTCTCTACCAGGAGCTTGCCATCATTTTCTACAGGGAAAGCATAGAGGGTCAGGTCGTTGATCTGGCATTCATCTACCGTGGCATTATAGGTAGGAAGGCCGGAAGCATCGTCGGCACGGGTGCCGCGGCTGCTGAGCACGGTTGGCACGAGTACATGCAAGTTGCTTTCTGACGAAATGGGAGCGCGCTCGCTTCCAAGTTCGTCAGAGCAACTTACTGTAACCAACAATATAAACCAACTAACTAAACTTAAAATGAAATCTCGTATTTTCATTGTTTCCAATTTTTAAAGTCAAATACTCTTATGAGCTAAATGCCCGGAAGGGGCTCTGACACCTGAAACGGTTATAAATCGACACGCTGGATGCGCTTGCTCCAATCCAGGATGGAAATGCTGAGCTGCATATACTTCCACTGGTTGCCCTGGAGGAAGAAGTCGAGCTTATAGTCGTACTCACGGTCCAGGAATTCCTGCTCTGAATAATGGCGGGCTTCGAAGGCGCCACGGCCTTGAGCCAGACAGTCAGCAAGATTGATGCGTGCCACCTCTTCGCCAGTAGTCTTGTTCGTGATGGTGAGGATGGCGTTCTTGTCGTTTTCTTCTGCCGGATGCCAGATGAGTCTGGAGAACATGAGGGCGGCATGAGCGGTGCGCTCCTTTACATTGCCCTCGGTATCCTTAAACTCAGTGGTCCAGGTGTAGTATGGGGTATATGTCAACTCCTCGTCGGGGAGGAGAGAGTTGTCGTAACTGATATCGCCGTTGGCATTGGTTATCTGATAACTGAAGTCATCGGCATTGATGTTGGCAGGCTCGTCGGTCTGATGCAGGCTGATGGTGAGCTGCTTGGTATCACGAACCAGACCGATGGTATGGCGTGTAACCTGCAGGTCTTTTACTTCAACCAGTTCGTTGCTGAGTCCTTGCCAGAGTGTATCGAGCGGTTGGCTCTGGTTGTTCACCTTGCCCTGTTCGCGGTCGAGTCGTGCATGGAGGGCGGTGATGTTGTCACCCTGCTGTGGCAGAGCTATCTGGAATTTGGCACCTGGCTGCGCGAGTGCATCTTCGTATTTCTTTTGGAAGGCGAAGGTTGCGAATCGGTATTTGCCCGGTTCCAGATTGATTCGCATGGCATAGTTAGGGTCTTTGAGCGGCTGTGATGTCGCATCGTTATAGGCATCATGGCGAGCAATGAAGTTGCCCTGCTCGTCGTATACGAATACGCTGAGTCCGCCCACATGATCTTTGAACATGTCGGCACGCTGCACGTTGTAGTCGTACTTGAACTGCAAGTCAACACCCATGTCACAAGGAGGCAGGTCGTCGTGCATCAAGTCGTTGCAGCTGCAGAGCATACTGCCCGCCATGATGAATCCCCATCCCATGCATATATTCTTGATCCAACTGTTAAACTTCTTGTTTGCCATGATGCTTATCTGTTTTATGAAAAAGTAAAGTGTATAAATTGATTCTTATTCTTCCGATATAGCCAGCCGCTCCTTAGCGCTAGAGCGGCTGAGCTATATATAATAATGTGAAATGGATTACAAATCGACGCTCTGAGAACGCTTAGCCCAAGAAAGGATCTTTACGCTGACGCTGAGATACTTCTCATTCTCATCGTCTGGCTGATTTGGGTCTACTGGAGGTACACCAGGGTAGCCAGGACCATAGACGTTGCCAACTTTCAATTCATACCAGTTGTTACGGAGCATACCATAACGGCCAAGATACTTGTCGTTTTTGTCTCCATAAGATTCACCTGAATGCCATTCGGTTAATGCATCACCAAAGTGCTTGACACGAGCGATATAATATGTAACACCATTAAGATAGGTATTGATACCAACCTTTGCTTCGGCACGGCCATCTTTCAAGCCGAGTTTAGCATTGATATCGGCAACGATTTCGTCACCAGTCTTTGAACTTGGGCCATAAGTTGTAGCACCATCGAGAACTACACCAGAAGCATCCTTGATATCTGCCAAGGTAATCACATGTGAGCCTTCTTTCGTCATGAAATTTGTATAGTTAATACCTCAGTTCGGGATAAGAAATAGTGCCTAAAAAAGTTGGTAATCTCCGATAT
>OGJX01001352.1_pt1 | contig 14988 bp, 14 predicted proteins | sample 1572381 | NCBI WGS metagenome assembly OGJX01 (sample SAMEA2582085, study PRJEB24529) | metagenome | biome: Human gut stool | place: China | collected 2011
ATTCTAAATTCTTCTTTAATGTTTGATCTTTCTCTTCAAGGATTGAAAGGAGATATTTGCCATAGTCATTCTTCAACATGGGTTGAGCATTCTCACGCAACGTATCACTATCTATCCAACCTTGGCGATAAGCGATACCTTCCAGACAAGCTACCTTCAAGCCCTGGCGCTTCTCCAAGACTTCAATAAAGGTGGAAGCCTCTGAAAGAGAATCATGGGTTCCAGTATCAAGCCAGGCGAATCCTCTTGCCATGGTCTGTACCTTCAGCTCCTTATCCTTCAAGAACTCCTGGTTTACTGTTGTGATTTCCAATTCACCACGAGCAGATGGGTTGATATGCTTAGCCACTTCCACTACATTGTTAGGATAGAAGTATAAGCCTACCACAGCATAGTTGCTCTTTGGATGCTGAGGCTTCTCTTCAATGCCGAGGCAATTGTCTTGCTCATCAAACTCAGCCACACCATATCGCTCTTTCTTGTTTTTCAACCGCTTGCTGAGATGAGCCAGATACGCCTTTTCGTCATCACCGCAAAGCAACGGCATTGCCTCATCCACGAACCACTCAAAGCGCATGAAATAGTTGTCGCCAATTTCCTCACATTGCTCTGCTATCTCTCCAAGCATACCCAAGCGAGAATCCTCTTCTATCTCATCACTATAGATCAACAACTCCCTCACCATGTCTGCCGACTGGGTGATAATATCCTTCAATACCTTGTTTTCTTCTGCCCACACATCATATCTGGCAGGAGTATAAGCCAGGTGGTCGTGTTTGAACTCTCGACAAGTGATGGTCATTACATATCCAGCTATCAAGGCAGCATCAATCAGATTACCTTTCTTTTTCATGCTCTTGGCTTTCCTCATCATCGCCTCCAAGTCTTGCTCTATCTTCCTCCAGTCCAATTGGGGTTGTCCGAATCGCTTGCCCAACACACCAGCATGAGCAAAGCAAGCCTCCACCTGCTCCTTGTAGTTACCACGCTCTGGCTTCCAATACTTTTCCACCAAGACGGTAGCGAAGTCCTTATGCGTAGCTGCATACTGTCGCACAAAGCCTTTCATCTCCTTGCCCGATATTTTCGAGAGTACTTTATCTATCTTGTCAAAATCTGTATTTGTGTTCATTATTTGTTTTTGTCTGTTTTATCAGCTTCATCTGATAGCTCTTTTAAATGTTCTATAAAAGAAGATTTTTGATTTTCAGGTATAGACAACCACTCACTGATAGAATTTTCAAAATCTAATTCATCATTACTGTCAGGCATGTCTTGATATTTTATTTCTGGCTCATTTCTAAGTGGTTGTATCATGTCGACATCTCCAGTCATATTATATTTTGCCGCACCGGTTAAATCATGTCGATCTAACATTTGATAACCAGTTCCGGTAATATTCTTTTCACCGAGCAAGCAATAGAATAAACATTTGCCACTACTGCTCAAATATTCATTCAAATACTTCCTCTTAATCAGTAAACCATGAAAACTTTCTCCACTAATCATTCTATTGATAGCGACAATCTCATTACTGTCATTTTTCCTGATGATGCCACGCTCTGCGGTATAAAGGTCAAGACATCCCATCATATCTGCAGAAGGTGCATAAACCGTGGATGCTATTACTTCTTCATTTGAAATACCTCTGTAATCCTCTTGAAGTTGAGCAGCGTAAGGCAAATCTACATGGCAAGGAATTTTGCCATCTTGATATTCATCATCGTAAAGACTTTCCGTATATGCATCAGCCCATGGGTAATCACTCCAAAGATAATCTATTGAGCCTGTAGATTCAGGCATCCATCTACCATAGAAATCTACCGTTTTTGCCCATTCTGAAAATGTATCTTTATCTTGAGCATCTACAAAACACGTGTTATAGTAAACAAAACGTTCCCTAACACACTCATCTACATCATTTTCTTTTCTGGTATCATACCCTTGAAGAACCACCCATTCTTCACCACTTTTATCCTGTAGTATTGGAATAAATGGCGGCATTGCTTTTTCGTCATTTATCCATTCTGTAATATTCTGCTTTTTTGTTGAATCCTTGGAATATTCGTCAAATAGTTTTTTGACAGTATCATCCAAACTATCATCCTCATTTAATGTAGGGTCAAAGTAAATACGCTTAGAAACCAACCATGGATAATTCTTAGGGCGGATTTTTTTCTTTTGCGACCATCTATCTACCTTTAATTTGCAAGTATCCAACAAATATGCATAAACTTCACTCATACCCAACCATTGATATTTTTTACCAATGCGCTCGGTTTTATGATAATGACTGGATTCGTATGGAACACCGTTATCGTAGTCTCCAAGAGCCTCGTTCCATCCATACTTGTTCTTTATCAATAAAGCTATTGCTTTTGCCGTTTTCCATATAGATATGGATGTATTTTGATTATCAACAAATTTGTCTAAATCATCTGAGGTATTACCGCCCAATATGTAACGATAGAAATCCCATGTGAAAAGGGAACGATGAAGACTGTTCGCACCATAACTTTCTCCGAAGAAGTCTTCTGGTATGTCACCTTGAGGAATGTTTTTATATGGGTTGTCCGTTTGCACCTGATAAGGTGGTTGAGCAGCTTTCCAGTAAGAATCATCGCCTGCCAGATGAGATTGCCACTCTAAAATTTTAAGTGTCCAATATCTTAAAACGAAATCATTAGGGGCACATTTTACTTTTGGGTAAAAATTCTCCTTTACAGACCTACTTATTTGCATATCTGCAACTCGCTTTCTCACTATATAACCATAAATTGCAGAGCATAAACCTTGCTGAATATATGGGTCATCAACATCTTTAAACTTATCTATAAGGTAAACGACAACATTCGTATCATTTAGTGTTTCCAACTGATTGACTATAAACCTTATTACAGGGAATCGTACACTTGGATAAGAAGCACTCAACAGCCAACACTCAAACACGAGCAATAGCTGTCGGGTTATTCCTTTATCCTCCCATAACTTTTTGATTTCCTCATTTATGCTATAATTAAGAGAATTGGCAGGAATAGACCAAACCAAATCTCTATCAGCCAGTTTTAAAGAAATGAGCTTATTGTGAAATTCTTCTATAACTGTCGTATTATTGTTTTCCAACAAACTGATAAACACATCAGGATTCAAAATATTTGGATTCTTGTCCAATACGTTTTTAAGTATGCTCGCATCAGTCTTCAGCTTATCATTATCTATGTTTCGCAAAGCCAAACTCTCAATGAACAGTTCTGTAAGCTTCCCATTTTCTATCACCTTGTCATGCCACACATTCGCATCCGGATTCCATACGGATAAAAATGCCTTAATAAAGTTCTTAATTTTTGCGCCATCAATTGATTGTCGAAATCTACCTTGTGAAAAATCGAAGAGACGAGTAATAAACTTTAATTTTGAGTAGTCATTGTCCTTCTGATTTAAAAGTATAGAAGCCTTCAAGTAATCTCCCATACTGTCATATTCAAAAGTTATCCATTCCTTATCATCGTATGTAGTATATTCCATTAGTAAGTTAGCCCTGAGGGTGTTGTTCAATAAATCTTTGCTCCATGTTCGATATGGGCAAAGATGATATGAATAAGACTTTGCTTTTTCTCTTGGAATATCGCCACATTGCAAATTGTATAAGGAATAACGAGCCAATTTTTCAAGAATGCGTTCAGTATAATTCATGCGAGGATCAGCATCTGAATCAGCAGAAATGGAATGATTACGCTTGTAAATATAGCGTTGATAAATATCAATGATGTTCGGTCTTTCACGCCAAGGATAATAAGTTTCGCTATAAGCCTCACAAAAGATTTTCAAGAACAGAGGATTCTTAAACGTCTGAATTTGAGAATAGTCATCAACCTTTCCGTCTATTCTATAATAATCAAAAAATATGTTTATTGCCTTTCTTATGTCTTTAAAGCCTACTATTCTTATTCTTGGTATTTGGCATAACGTTTCATTAAGAATATCGTCCGCCCCAGCCTGTTCACGCACTGAAAATATAAATTTTATCCTATTCCATTTCTCTATTTTATGTAATAGAACAGATAGTTTCTCATGCCAGAAATACATTCCTGCTCCCTCATTTATAGCATCAATGATAAAAATGGCGTATTTTCCAACTCTTTCCATCTTTTCATTGAGTATATCAAAAGCATTGCTTTGGTTCCAATTCATCTTCCTTGCGATTGTATCTAAGGGGGATTCATTGGCAGAGAAATCTGTACCAAAAAACAAATACACATTTGTTTTCATGCACAAATCACCTGCTATCTTGCACAATGCAAAGGTCTTTCCACAACCAGCATTGCCAATGACAACAATTGCTTTACTTTTAAATAATCTTTTATACCAAAAGTATCTTTGAGTTTTATCTATCAATACTGATATTTGATTCCGCTCCTTCGTATGGAATAAGGCGAGAGTGTCATATTTCGTTTTTTCTTTCAAATTTTTCAACGTATAAAGTTCGCTTTCAAACGTTTCTCCAATAGTACTATTAGGAATAAACTTCTTCTTGAAATCAAATACGATTTTCTTTTTCTTCTCTTCCCTTATACTCTCTGCAAACTTATCAAAAGTTTTGATTATATCACTTGCATCTGCTTCAAAGCCAACACCTGAAAAACGAAATATCTCCTTTTCTATATCTTCATCATCAACTTGTAAGTCATACGAGTATCTACTGCCAGCTTGCTCTTGGACTTCCTTCACTTGCAAAGCGCACGTTCCAAGTCCAAAATCAGATGTGTCTTCCAAGTCAGCATTGACATCTATACAAAGTCCTTTATTTCTCAATTCATTTTGAACACAATGAATAGATGAATATCCCAACGTATTATACATCTCATCCGTAACAACTCCGATGACAGAACCAAATTCATTAATCACAGGAGAACCAGACATTCCTGCATAGCTTGACAAAGATAGTTCATCCGTTCTCCTGACAATTATATCAAATTGATAAGCAGGATTGGAAATCGAGCGTATATTTGTAACACCAAACTTGAAAATGTCAATTCCATTTCCCAATTCTTCTGGATAACCAATAATAGACAAACTTTGTCCTTTTCTGCAATCAGAAGCTAATAAACGGAAATGAGACTCATCATTTCTGTAGTTTTTACATGTAAGAAGAGCTAAATCTCTATCTTTAGCCACATCATCATATGAGCATTCCACATCAAGACCATCCACATTGATATATATGGCACTTCCATCTACCTTATTCTCAACGACTACATGGAAAGCAGTAAGAAGCTGCGTTTCTGAAATAAAGAAAGCCGTACCTCTTTCGCTTCCACACCATATAGGAACGATGGTGGTTCCAGCCAACTCATCAATATTCAAAAGTGTACTCATTTTCGTTTATCAATTTTGCGTTAAGTTCTGATAACAACTTGCTATTTTCTTCCTTTATCAATGTGTTCAACTCCGAAAGATTTACCATACGGTTAAAATGAATCGTATGTGAGCGAAGATTATTACTCAAAGGATGTAATATAATCTTTGCCAAAGCTTCATAGTTCGGACCTTCTCCTTTTTTCCCACCTGTAAGAAAGTATTGCTCAGAATCTATCAACAGAGCCAGTTCGTTGTTCATGTTGTTTTTGCTTCCATGATGCGGAATCTTGATTGCATCAAACAAGACATATTCTTGCTGGTATAAATTCTTGATAGCTTTATATAATTGAGAAGCAACAGCATCACCACCTAAAAGAATTTTCTTACCATTGCATTCCCATATCAATGCAAGAGAAGCTTTGTTTGGTGAGGTTACACCAGACTCATCAGGATTGACCAATGCTTTCTTTTGCAAAAAATCTTTTGTTATGACAGAAGAACTGATTGGAATTTTCTTTTTCAGTGAAGGTCTGGAGGAGGCTATACGTAGAAGCATCTCCCAATACTTTTCCTGATTTTCAAAAGCTTGTTGTGGGGGACACTCATGCACACACTTCGTATATTCCTTGATAAAGTCATGCTTTAGTGCTTCCAATGCATTCTTTGAAGGGGAAAGAACATGAAAAAATCCCCATTTTCCATCATCCCCCAAACATATCGAATCCCCTTCTACATAAATCTTTTTATCCCAAGCATTATACCATTCTGGTTTCGATTTAATCAGCAAGCAAAGAAGACTGGCTTGGGGAGCACCGATTTTTGTTTCAGCCAATCCTTTTGATGGATGAATGTTTGATGCATACCTATCTAATAGCATTCGATTTTCATCAGATATAGCTACAACATTTTTTACCTCATAACCTTGAAAGCAGTTGTAGATAATCTTTCCTATTTCAAGATTTGCCAAATCTGTATCTTTCAACATATCTATGAGACCAGTGACATGATCATTGTCATAATGAGAAACAATCAGCATATCAATCCGAAAATCCAAGGATTTCATTATGAAATCCTTGATTTCGGAAGTAAACTTGCCACAATCTATCAAGACATGATATGTCTCACCATTAGCTTCATCCTTCAAAATCAGGAAAATGCAATCACCACACCCTGATTGGAATGTTTTAACTGTAGCTTTCATACTATTGCAAGAACATCAAAACTCCATTTTCAATAAAAACTTCATCTGTTAATCTTCTACATCCCAGGTCTTAGATTTAAACTCAGATGACCAATCTATAGGAGAAGAATGCACTGTTGAGTTAGCATCCTTAAATCTGCTCATGCCATTCAAATACAAGTTCAACATCATCAGGACATCACTATTGGTTGGCAAACTATCTAAGTCAAAAACATCAAAGTCTTCTTCAGGCTTAAATGCTCCAACCAAATCGTTTATTTGAGCCAACAACTTATTAATGAGCTTCAGCTTGAACTCATTGACAGTCTCATTAGGCTTTTTACCTGACAAAACGACAAAGTCACCTTTCAGCGAGTTGAGTTTTGAATACAACTCATCAAACTTTTCAATATCTTCTCTAAGCATAATTTCTTTTTGTTTTATGTTGGACATTTTCTTAAAAACTCACAGTACTTCTTTTTAATTACCTCGTAAGGCAATCTTTGCTTATTCTCAAAAATATCTGTCATCATCTGTAAATCGGAATCATCAAGAACAAGGATGCATTTCCTCTGTCCAGACCATAAGTCAATCAAATGCTTTTGAATATTTCTTGGGGGGTTGTGACGGGTAACAAATACCCCAAACTTCCCTAAATTGTCATTCAAGTATCGATTCAATTGATTCACATTATCTCTATTCAAAGACTCCACATTTTTCAGTTCAAATACTATCTGTTTAGAACCATATGTTTCATATATCTCCTTGAAAAACGGTATTGACTGATTGTTATAGAATATTAGGTCTCTAATTTGCGCCCCAGAATCAGTTCGGCTCTGACCTTCGGCAAAGTCAAGATGCGGATACAGCAAAGATGCCAATAATTGAACTACGCAATTCTCATACTTCTTGTCAGCATTGTCAGTCTTTCCTGTTGGTAGCTTGACAATATCTTTCATCTTACGTTTAGCCGAGGGCAAAGGTAATTGCATAAACAAAGGGTCATTATGGCAGTCTGCACACGAGCGTTCTTTTGCCTCTACATATCCTCTTGGTATATCTTTTGACAACTTACGTCCACGATTATTAGGAATAACGTCAACTCTAATGCTGTCATTTGACAAAGTAAACATACAGACAATCTTTCTAGGGTCTTCATCCAAGACAAAGCAATATGTCTTGCCCAACAACTCCTCCTTATAACGCATAGCATCATTTAAGAAGAAGTCATCAAGATCTTCATCACCGCAAGAAAAGGAATAACAAGATTCCAAAATCTCATAGTCAACTTTTACAAGTCGGCATTTATCCAATAAGAACCCCATAGCTAAAAGCCGGCTTTCTTCAAAATGGCACGAGCTTCTGCAACTTTTGCCGAAAAATCAACACGTTTATTACTATTCATTACTCTATCCGCTTTTTCTATGAAGCGAACAGCTTCATTACCGCGCAGGGTAGGTATAACCTTAATATCTATTGCCATAATTTTCCTTTTTCTTTAAACGTTTAACGAATTTCAATTCGCAAAAATACACATTCCCTCTCACATTACCAACTTTCTTTTCTTATTTTAACGCAAATTGAGCGCAAATCATCCCCACGGATGAAAGCTCCCACGGATAATTAATCTCCCACAGATTCCACAGATTTGCACAGATTATTTTCCATGTGGACTACACTTCCACCCATCTGCAAGTAAACGGTTGCCCAAGCAACAGAAAATCTGTGAAAATCTGTGCAATCTGTGGGAGACTTTATCTTAAAGAGATTTCCCAATCCATAAGCCAATCAACTTACAGATTGGGATTTAATCAATTGTCTCCGTTAGGTTTATGGCTCAACAATTGAGCCGTTTCAGAAAATTCGTTTATAAGTTGAACCATATTCGGATTATCATTTCTTACAATGATAGTTGCTTCATTCAAAATGCCATCAGCATCAACCAAAGAAGTACTCATGGTTGAATAAGAATATCTATGTTTAGAAGCATTAAACCAACGGGCAAACAATCTGCTGCGCATAGATTGTCTCCCATCACCTGTAGAGCAAATATACAACAACGCAACTTGGTTTTCGTTAAAGAACTCTTCCACAATAGGCATTATTGTATCTTTTACCTTATTGTCACGTGGTGACTTCTTGTTGTTGAGATTCGCAATAATAAGTTGGTACGCCCCTTCTTGTATAATCATATCATCATACATAAAACTAACAGCCAACTTTACATCATTGTCTGTCACGAATCGATAAGACCCATCTTGCTCAAACAACTTTACACAATAGGGTGTCAGTGCATTAATTTTGTCAATGGGAAGTGGAATCATTACAATACACTAAAATATTTGGCTTCTTTTCCAGTTTCCTTACGATATTCCTCACGCATACTTCTTTCCAACTCTGCAACAAATGCTTTTTTCTTATCGATAGAAGCTTGTACTCTCTTCAAAGCCTCTTCTCTTGTTAATTTCATTGTTCTCATAATCTTCTCCTTTTAAACGTTTAAAAATGTATTTAGATTGCAAAAATACACTTTTCCCCTCACACCACCTAATTTCTTTTCTTATTTTAACGCAAAGATTGCGCAAACCGAAGACAATACAAAATAAGCTTGTTTATTTTTATTGTTGAGGTGCAGCCAATCTTATGTAAAGATTGCGCAAATCGAATAAAGGCATCATCCTTTTACAGCAATCCTTTCCTATCATTATCCTCAAACCAGTCCTTCAATGCTTCCTCAAAGCTCCACTTAAACTGATAGCCGCAGTTCTTCAACTTCTCACCACAGATATTAGTAGAAATCTGGAGTTTCTTCACTCTGGCAGGACAGATACCCATTGGTGAACCAAGAAGCATGGCAGCCCTAGCCATAGTCTGGCGACCAACCTTCTCATTGATATGTTCCATAGCCTTGGCTGCAATACCCTCCTTGGCACCAAGCAAGAAGATTTTGCAGTCAGCATCATCCTTATGATACATATAATAAGAGGTGAAGAAGCTGGAACCCGGAATCGCTTCCTTAATTGGAGTCTTCAACAACTTACCGAACAGGTAGAGGATCTTACTGTCACACACCACCCATTCCGACTTCTGATACACGTCATAAAACTCCTTGTCCTTCTGAAGCTTAATCAGATGGTCAAGATTAGGAGTCACAAGAATACCCTCCTTCAGGTTCTCCAAGAGTTCCTGACGGGTAATGTTCTGAATATCTATATTTAATACTTTTACTGTTTCCATATAAACTAGTCTCTATTATATAACTTTTTCTGATTTATACCCGTATTATCAACCAACCTCAATTTACAAAGCTGACCGATTTTTTGTCTTGTATTAAAATCAACATAATTATTATACACATAACTGATAACACGTGCCTTTATAATTTCAAGGACAACAGGATTATCCTTATATTCATTTACAATATCCTGCAAATCTGCCAATCTCATTTTACCATAAATCGTCTTTATGGTAAAAGTTATGATTTTAGCAGCTGGAGAACCTATCTTATCAGCAATATCACCACTTATCACAAAAATAACTTTAGAACATTCATTAATAAGCTATTTGCATGATCGACAGAATGCTTCATGCCTAGAACATATCAAATCCCTTTTGCTATATCTGATAATTGGATAAGTGCTACTTTCATATTAACTACATTATAAAATGGAGGGAATTGGGATGGGCTCCCTCCATAACCCACTGGAAGACAAGATTAAATCACTTTCTTTATTTGCTTTTCATATTTTCTTAAAGTATCTAAGTCAAAAAAGACCTCTTCTAAAAATAGTTCAACTTGCTAATGCTTTACATCATTAAAAGAAGAACATACTTCATGAGTTGCCAATCCTACACTTATAAACGTTATAAGAATCAGAATATGCTTAAAGAAATGTGCCAGCCTCTTCTTCCAACGTAAGAGGCTGAACTAAAAAATAATTTTATTCATCATTTTAATAAATTTTTAATTATTATTTTAATTATCTACTACTTGGCGGCGACCTACTCTCCCACACATATTATGTAGTACCATCGGCGCAGATAGTCTTCACTTCTCTGTTCGGAATGGGAAGAGGTGTTTTTTCCTATCGCTATGACCACCACCCATTTTTATCTATAATAGTCTCCATTAAACTTTTCAAGAACTCACTGTCAAGTAATGTTTAAGAGGTCTATACATTAACTATATTCAGTTCTATCGCCATTTATTTCCCAAACTCCTTAATTCTCTGTTCCTCCTTTAAAGAGCAAACAAGCAGCTGTCCATTCTTCTCGGCTACGATATAGCCATCCAAGCCTTGAACTACTACCTTGCTTTCATCTGCTGCATGAACCACGCAGTTCTTGCATTGATACAATCGGATGTCCTTGCCTACCTTGGCATTGCCAGCCTCATCTTGTGGGAGTAAGGTACGGAGACTGCCCCAACTGCCTAAGTCGCTCCAGCCAAACTCAGCTGGCAAGGTATAGATTTCCTTCGACTTCTCCATCACGGCATAGTCAATGCTGATTTTCTCGCAGGTTGGGAAGAGTTTGCCGACCACCTCTTTCTCCTGTTCGGTATAGAAAGAAGGTGCCATCTCGTCCATGATGCTGGCAAGCTGAGGCTGGAAGGTGCGGACTCAGAAACCTGAATGGCAGCATCGTTCAGCCGAACATTCGCCTTCTCCTACATCTGACATTCCGCTATCCATTGGAGCAGCAACCCCATCTTCATCCCAACCTGTTCCGCAGGCAACTTCATGGTACCATCAAAAAGAACACCAACCAGACATTGCTTCTGGGCGATACGATATAGCTCCTTCTAATCCGCCTCTTTCAAGTAAGAAGGCATATCCTTAGCAGTGCCAATGCAGAATCTTAGGAAATCAAAAAAATCTGATGTTGCTTTGATACAACCATCATTCCTTCAACCCTTGATACACTCCTCCTACTTCATCAGCAATCTGGTCCCAATCATACTTGCTCATGTCGTAATCCACATGCTGCAATGGAGCATCGATAATCTTTCCAAGCTTTTCCGAAAGTTCATCCACGTTGCCACAATGGAAGTAATCATCCTTTGGCAAGCCAATCTCCAGATTCGCTGGAATATCGCTCACTACTACCTTTACCCCATAGTTCATCGCCTCCAACAGGGCTATCGGCAAACCTTCGTGCGAAGAAGGAAGACAATAGCAACGGCAATTCGTCAACAGCGAATGAAGCTTTCTGCCCTTGATAAAGCCAGTAAGCACCACACCATTCTCCCTTGCCATCTCCTTTAGCCCAAGCGAGTAAGCATCCTCGAAGTCCGTATCACCAGCCAACACCAACTTGTAGCCCTGCTCTATTAACTTTTCATTCTTAACTATCAACTGTCTATACGCTTCCACCAGATGGTGCAAGTTTTTCTCAGGCACAAATCTGCACATACCCAGGATATACTTTTCCTTCTCTATCCCCAATTCCTTGAAATATTCAGGATAGTCGCAAATCTCTGGCTCAGAGACGCCATTATATATAAGGTGAACATTCTTGGTTCTTCCATATTTACGGGCAATGAGGTTCTTGATGACATTCGAAATGACGATGACATCATCGGCAAACATGCAGCCCATACGCTCACCCATCTTCAAGATAGTCTTGGCAGCAAATCCCCATTTGTCCCTGTCATAGTCAGGACCATGATGCGTAAACACCACCTTCATGCCCAACAATTTGGCGTATGGAACCAGCAAGGCAGGACCGATGGCATGGATATGCAATACATCAGCACCCAACTTCTTCGCCTCATTGATGGCACAGAAAGTATGAATGATAGCCTCGAAACTCTTCTTCTTAGGAGAAGGAATCGTTACCAGTTTCACTCCTTTCCATTCATGCAAGTCATCCTTCACATAGTTCGAGCGACGGATCAACGTTACATCATAACCACGCTCCACCATTCTAGGGAACAATTCCTCACAATGCGTCTCCACGCCACCCATGATATTCGGGATACCACGTGTACCTGTTACAACTATTTTCATTTTATTAAACTCTTAGCTTTTTCACAATAATCTTATCTATGCTATGCACAAAATAACTTAATATCAATGTTGCAACTACCGTTATCAGAATAAACATACCAGAAGATAATTCGGACATTGCGTAAGCAAGAAATCCCATAACCATTCCATGACTAAGATACACTTCATAAGATATGTTTCCAAGCCACAAACCAAAGCGGTTGCCAATTTTTCTATTAGACGTAGCAGTAAATAAGAAAAGAATGATGAATAATCCGAGTACGATTTTCAACAAATAAGCACCCCAAAACCAAACCAGCTTAAACTTTAAATAGGTTATGCCCAACACTGCACTAATCACACAAAGTATCACAGCTTTTATACATCGATGTGAGTCCATCCATTTTACAAAGGACTGATAATATCGATTTAGTAATATACCCCAAACCAATCCCATCCTTTCAAAGCACCAACCAGCTGTAGAACTCGAATCATCATATATGAACAAGTATAAGAAGATACTTGAAATCACAATGCCTGCTATCAGTATACAATCTCCCAACTGATGCTTCTTTGGGAACCACTTTCGCTTACAAAACTCTATGATATAAAACCACAAACAAAATTGCAATAGGACTTTAACATATCCATTAATTTGATATATAGCATGCCATTCAAAACTTCCTTCTGCAAAACTTAATGCTATACCTAGCAAATTGACGCATAAACACGGAACCAACAAAGCTATCAACCGATTTCGCCAAAAATGATTGAGATAATTTTTCTTCCGCTCAGAACTCAGCATCATTCCGTATGCAGAAATCAAGAAGAAAAGTGTTACAGCAATATAACCAAAGCTTCCAATAGCATCCTGTAAAGTATTTGTATAAGCACCATGAAAGTGTACATAAATTACAATCAAACAACAAACGCCTTTCAGCATTGAAGTATAATCTTTCGAAAAGAAAGTTCCCCTTTCTATCTTACTGCCTATTATAAAATTACCCCCCCCAATAAGCGGAGCCAATGCTGTCAATAGATAATTTAAAAACATTATTATATTAATTATTCTGTATTATTTCTATCATCAAAAACAGATTAGCAGAACACCTAACTAAACAGAATCCTGCTAACCCATTCCGTCGATTACTTGATTTCGATATTTCTATCTGTTTCTTTCTGGGTAGCCTCATAACCCTGGCTAGCCACGTCAGCGTTCACGATGTCCTCGCCTCGCTTGCCCTTCAAAGCCTCCTTTGAATCGGCAGAAAGACCATTGTTTACCACGGCATTCATATCGCAGGTAGAAAGCTTGTCAAGCTGTTCCTTGGTCACCTTACCATCACGATACTCGCAGCAGATAGGGTTCTCATACATAGAGTACTTCATACCGAGCAGGCTCTTCAGCTTGTGCTTAGCCACCCACAGGGCAGGAGTCTTGATATACTTGTGCATGGCAGGAGAAACAGAACCGATCATCCAGCAGTTTCTGTCGCAATGTCTTACCTTCTTGCGAACCTGCTCTGCCTCTGGAGAACTCCAAAGCTCATCCCAAGTCTGGCGGTTCAGGTTACCCATCACCTCCTTGTCCTTGGTACCATTACATGGCATCACATCACCGTATGGGTCGATGAAGAAGGTGTCGAAACTCATATCGCAAGGCAAGAGACGCTTCTGACCATAGATATAGTTGATGAGTCCATGGTTGAAGTAAGCACGGAACCACTTCTTTGGAGAGTTAGACTTCAACAGTTCGTTCACCAGGTTCTCGAAGTTCTTAGCCACCATCGGACGGTCGTGGATGATGTTCTTAGCCTCAACGAAGTAGAAAGAGTTATGGAGCGATGCGGTAGCAAACTCCATACCCATCTTGTTGCTCAGTTCATAGAGAGGCACGAGGTCAGGAGCGTTCTTATCCTGAACGGTCATACCGAAACCCACATCCTTCAATCCCATCTCGCAGAGCTTCTTCAAGGTAGTATAGCCACGGTTGAAACCATTGTTCAAACCACGGATCTCATTGTTGGTCTTCTCCAAACCCTCGATAGAGATACGGATACCAATCTGAGGGAACTCCTTCGCCAGGTCGATGATACGGTCAGTGAAGAAGCCGTTGGTAGAGATCACGATACGGTCGCTTTTCTTATAAAGCTCACGTACGATGTCTTTCAAGTCCGTACGGATGAAAGGCTCACCACCCGTGATGTTCGTAAAGTACATCTTAGGAAGTTTCTTGATAGTCTCAATAGAGATTTCCTCCTCTGGCTTAGAAGGAGCCTTGTAACGATTACACATAGAGCAACGAGCGTTGCATCGGTAGGTCACGATGACCGTACCATTTAATTTCTTTTCTGCCATAATAAAATCAATCTATTATTTACTGTATTTTTCAAAAACATTTATTCAACCTGTTGGCGGAATTAAAAAACCGCCTGAAAATTAGTATATTTTTATGGAGAA
>OGJX01001367.1_pt1 | contig 14834 bp, 10 predicted proteins | sample 1572381 | NCBI WGS metagenome assembly OGJX01 (sample SAMEA2582085, study PRJEB24529) | metagenome | biome: Human gut stool | place: China | collected 2011
GCGTTCTTGGCGAAGTACGACGTACTCCGAATATTTCACTTTATAATCGTAGACCTTGCCTAATTCGATCTCCAAGGTGCGGAAAGTCGTATTATCAATAAAGGCACGGTCGTGCGATACTAAGATCACGGCGTTGGCACGGGTAGCGATAAAGTTCTCCAGCCATTGGATGGATTCTATATCCAGATGATTCGTCGGCTCGTCCAGCAACAACACGTCCGGTTGCCGGAGTAAGAGCTTTGCCAGCTCGATACGCATACGCCAGCCTCCGCTGAACTCAGACGTCGGGCGGTCGAAATCGCTACGGCTAAAGCCTAATCCGACCAATGTACGCTCCAACTCCGCATGGTAGTTGTTTCCTCCCATCATCTGGAAATGCTCGGATAGGTACGTGACACGATCGATCAGCTTTTGATAGCTCTCGGAGTCATAATCCGTACGCTCCGCCAATTGGGTATTCAAGCGGTTGATCTCCTCCTCCATCTCATGGATATGCTCGAAAGCGCATTCCGCCTCCTCCCGCACCGTACGGGTATCAACTAATTGCATGTGCTGGGGCAAATACCCGATCGTAACATCTTTCGGTACGCTAACAGTTCCGGAAGTGGGTGATTGCAAACCGGCGAATATCTTCAACATCGTCGATTTACCCGCACCGTTCTTGCCCACCAAGGCGATACGGTCCTTCTTGTTTACCACAAATGAAATGTCATCAAAAAGCGTAAAACCGCCAAACTCAACTGTTAGTCCTTCAACCGAAATCATACTGTCTCTTTAATTTATGACCGCAAAGATACAACAGTTCAAGGTTTACTCACAAACTTTTCAATTAATATCAGCACATCCTTATGCAACGGAAGGGCGGGATCGGTATAGGTAGCCATTTGCCTCTGCTGGTCCATCGTATCGCAGGTCTTCATCAGATGGTTCATATTTCCAATCAAATGATAATCCGCCGAAGGCTGGGCTTGCTTCAACAGTTCGGCATCTTTTACGGATACTTGCATATCCTTATCCCCTTGTAAAATCAACACCGGCACTTTTAATTTTTTGATGATTTCTTGCGGATTATACGTATACCATGAGATCATATAAGGCTGTACCGACGAACGGAACAAGGATTGTAAGCCGATCGGCACGTCCGGTACGAGCTTCCCTCCCTTCAAGGACGCATTTATCCTGACCCGCCATTTGCTCCTCCACGATCTCATAGGCCGGACGCCCCGCACCCGCCACCGAAATGTATCCTTTCACTTTCGGGTTATCCACCGAAGCCGCCATACCGATCAACGCTCCCTCGCTATGCCCCAACACATAGATTCCGGAAATACGTTTATCCCGGCTCAAATAATCGATCCAGCCTCGTGCGTCCTTGATCCCGTCCTCGAAACGCATGGAATACTCATCCTTTCCCGCTGAGGCGCTGGAGGCGATACCCCGTTTATCATACCGCAAGGAAGCGATACCTTTTCCCGCTAGCCCTTCCGCCAAGTATTTAAGGGAGTTATTCTTACCCGGCAAGGCGGCGGAGTTCCCGTCCATATCCGTAGGGCCGGAGCCGGGGATGATCAATACCACAGGATAACCGGACTCCTGATTGGGAGTTACCATCTTCCCTTTTAATGCCCCGGTAGACGTATTTAGCACCACCGAACGCTCGTTCAACCGTACAGGCAACTGCGGCAAACAAGACAAGGATACGAGAAGAAAGCAGGCAAAAACTATCAGTTTCTTTTTCATAACGGAATCAATTTATATACTTAAGCACATGAGACATACAATCTCAATATTCGCCAAATGTAACTAAAAAAGGGGAGAACCTCTCGGCCTTCCCCCCCTTTTTATCTAACATCTCATAGGAAACTAATACCCCGGATTCTGTTTCAAGTTTGGATTCTTATCCATGCTTGTTTGAGGAATCGGCAAGTAACGGTTACGAGAAGAGAACTGACGAGTCTCAATAACAGCCGTACCCGTGATTTCCGCACGTTTAGTAGGCTCAGACTCCCCATAATTAATCGTTCCTGTAACACGTAACAAATCACCATTCATGACTTTCTCGGCAAGCATCTTTCCATCTTCCTGCCAACGGACGATGTCCGCACGACGCAAGCCTTCGCCGGCCAACTCTACCGTACGCTCACGACGGATCAATTCACGAAGTTTCTCCTTCGTCCCATATTTAGCCTTATCCACTTCCCGCATTCCTACACGCTGACGGATCTGATTCAAATAACCATAGATCTCATCAGAAGGACCGCTCAACTCATTCGCAGCCTCCGCATACGTCAATAGAACCTCCGCATAACGGAATACGATCGGACAAGCTCCCGAGCTCCAAACATCTCCATATTGATCCATTGGATCCAAGTATTTCGCCCAAGTCAAAGCACTCTTGGAAGCATTATCTGTATAAGTCGGGAAGTTCTTGTTGACAGTACCATCTTGAAGTTTCTCATCTAAAGTATTCAAGATATCACCTCTCCAGTCACGTCCCGGATATAAAATGGTCATGGCCATACGAGGGTCGCGATTCGCAAACGGATGCTTTGCGTCATAAGTCTTCGACTCTTCTTTCGTCAATCCATCAGACATTTCATACATATCCACCAAATTCTGGGTCGGGACGATAGAAGACCAACCTTGGTCTACATTATTGTACATTTGCCCGATGGTTCCCAATCCGTCCAACGTCTCAATATTCTGATCCGCTAGGATTATCTCTTTAGAATCCACTCCCGATACCTTAAAAAGATTCGTATAATCCGGATCCAACTCATACTGCTTCAAATCAATGATTGCCTTAGCTGCGTCTTTTGCCTTTTGCCAATCACCATAATACAAAGCCTCACGCATCTTGATAGCTAAAACAGCACCTTTAGCGATATAGCCACGAGCCTCCGGAGCCTCCGCGATCCCAGCTAAGGCCTCGTCTAAATCCTTAGCTATATAATCGCGTACCTCTTGTTCCGTATTGCGTTCCACTTTAGCCTCGTCTGCACTTGAATAAGAACTAATAATAGGCACACCACCATACCACCAATTCATCAAGAAATACTTATAAGCACGGATCGCTTTAGCTTGAGCCACATAATTAGCTTTTACAGCGTCACTAGAAAACGTCACCTTGTCTACATTCTCCAAGAATGTATTCGCCTTACGAATCGACTTGTAATCATAAAGGATCTGCCCAGGATTAGAACTAGACAATGACCCATCCCCCCACGGGCGGAATCCTTCCCAAGGGAAATTATTATAGCCTATATCTGAGCCACAATCCAGATAAAGCAACGTATTTCCATCTAGCAAATCCTTATAACAGCCTACTATGAAGCCCTTCGCATCCGCCTCTGTCTGCCATGTGGTAGAAGGAGCCAACTGATCCTTAGGCACCGTATCCAGAAAATCTGAACACGAAGTAGATAACGCAGCCATACCAGCCGCCAACATATATATTGATAATCGTTTCATAAAATCTTCTATTTAAATGGTCTTAACTAATTAGAATGTCACATTTACGCCAAAAGAATTTGTCATCACTAATGGGTAGCTAGACAAACGGGAACTAACAGTCTCCGGGTCTACGTTCAATGGCATAGAATCTATCGTAAACAAATTCTCCGCAGAATAATAAACACGTACATTCGACAAACCGATAGCGTTCAGCACACTCTTTGGAAGCGTATATCCCAATTGCAATGTCTTCAGACGCAGGTAACTGGTATTAATTACCCAGAAATCAGACATCACGTTAGAAGCCTCACTCGGAGATTTTCTAGACTCCGCTACACGCGGCATACTTGCATTGGTATTTTCCGGTGTCCAGCTATCCAGCCATGCAGTAGAAGGATGTCCGGCACTACCCGAGAACTCACCAAACGCTTCTTTCGTAAACGCACGGCCTACATTAGCCGCACCGGTGAAGTTCAAAGTCAAGTCAAATGCTTTATAGCCTACATTCAAGTTCAAACCAAATGTAACAACTGGATTGATAGTCTTAGACAATACACGGTCATCCGCATCCAGCTTTCCATCTCCATTCGTATCTACATAACGTAAATCACCGGCTTGGAAATCCTGTCCGAACGGGTAGCCGTCTTTTCCTTTATAGGTATCCATCCATTGCTGTGCCTCTGCGTCAGATTGGAAAAAGCCATCAGCCTTATATACATAGTAAGAATCGATTGGCTTTCCAACAAAACGCCACAAATCACCGTCATCAGGATTTGTCATACGGTCTACACCTCCTAAATCCTCGATCTTGTTCTTATTATAGGCCATATTTCCCATCACATTCAATGACCAGTCATTCCACTTATTGTTATAACCTAGCTGTACCTCGACACCTCGGTTACGCATAGAACCCACGTTGTCGAAATAAGGATCCAAGCCAAACTCAGTCGGGACCGGTACCTCCATGATGATATCCGTAGTCTTGCGATCATAGTAATCAAACGTGAAAGTCACATGATTAATAACCGCAACCAAGCCAATACCCCAAGTCGTAGATTTCTCCCATGACAAATCCTCGATACGATAGGCTTTCTGATAATATCCCGTCGTCAAGTTGCCTCCCATAGGATAATTACCATCCAAATTATAAGTCTGCATCCAAGGATAATATTGGTTCTCCCAAGGATTCGATTTATTCAAGGCGTCTTGATTACCTAACATACCCCAAGAAGCACGAATCTTCAAACTGCTCAACCAATCATGCGTACTTTCCATAAACTCCTCCTCGCTGATACGCCAAGCACCGGAGAAAGAAGGGAAATATCCCCAACGATGTCCCGGAGCAAAACGAGAGGAAGCATCCGCACGGAAGTTTGCCTCTAATAAATATTTTCCCGCAAAATCATAATTAATACGCCCAAAATAGGAAAGCATGGCAAGCTCTCGGCTCAAACCATCATTTGTTTGTGTAGAAGCCCCACCGGCATCCATATCATTCAGGCTATTACTCGGGAAATTATTCCTCTGCATCTGATTCTTGCTAACCTCATACTTCTCCGCATGATAACCTACCATCACTTTCAAGCCATGCTGACCAAAGTTCTTGCTGTAATTCAGCAAAGCATCGAAATTATAACGTTTCCAATTCACGAAACGTTCAACCAAGGAAGTGGTACGAGACGCAGATGCCGGATCATCCGGTATGCTCAGGACTCGCTCCGTATGACGTTGGTCCTCGTTCACGTAGGCACCCGTCACAGTAGCCTTCAGCCCATCAATAATATCATAATCAACAGAAAGTGCCCCCGTAAAATTCTGGTTACAATTATCCACCGTCTGCCCGGAATCCAACCATGCGATAGGGTTACCATCGTTAGTTTGTCCGTATTTGCCATCCTTATCCTTGACAGGGATCATCGGGCTAATAATATTCAATTGACGGATAATCTGGTCGGAAGAACCACCATAATAGCTAGCATTCGGATCCGAGAAGTCATTCTTGATAAAAGACATGTTCATCCGAACAGCCAGTTTCTTCGTCAACTGCATATCCAGATTCGTACGTCCGTTAAACTGTTTACGATCTGAGTTAGGAAGGATACCCGTCTGCCCTAAATATCCGGCCGAAGCCATATACTTCACGTTCTCCGCACCTCCTGTAATACTAACATTGTGCTTATGCAACAAACCTGTCCGATAAGCCTCATCATTCCAGTCCGTATTAGGATGTCCGTAAGGATCAGAGCCATCCTCAAACATCCGGATGTCCTCGTCACTATAACGTCCCGGCTCGAAACGATTCCACAAACGTGCGTAATCGGCTGAGCTGACACGATCAATCATGGAAGTAGCTTTCGAGGCACCCACATATCCGTTATAAGAAATACGAGGAGCACCCGTCTTACCACGTTTTGTCGTGATCAAGATAACACCATTAGAAGCCTTCGAACCGTAAATAGCGGCGGAAGAAGCGTCTTTCAATACAGAAATACTCTCAATATCATTCGGATCGATATCATTCATGGAGCCACTCTCGATACCATCGATCAAGATATATGGGCTGGCAGAGTTCAAAGTACCGACACCACGGATACGGATCGTACTACCATCCTGTCCCGGACGGCCTTGACCCGAGGTAACGGTTACACCCGGCATCATACCTTGAAGACCGGAAGACACGTTAGAGATAGGACGGCTTGTCAACTCCTTGCTATCCAATTGGGCTACTGCTCCCGACAAGTTCGCCTTCTGTTGCGTACCATAACCGACAACGATCACCTCATCTAATTTCTGGGTATCTTCCTGCAAGGACACATTGATGGAAGGCTCTCCATTATATTTGAATTCTTGAGTTAGATAACCGATAAAGGATACTTGGATCACATCCCCTTTCTTCACATCCAACACGAAATTACCATTCATGTCGGTTACAGTACCATTCGTAGTACCTTTTACAACTATTGACGCTCCAGCCACAGGGCCAAAACTGTCACTAACCGTTCCCTTCAAACTACCTTCTTGCTGGGAAATACCTACCCTCGGAGTTATCGCCGCACGATCAGAAGCATGAACCACACCCCCGGAACAAAACGCTGCAGACAATAGAACAAAACTGACAGGTCTTACAATTTTCAACATAAGAATCGTTTTTTGTTTATTAAATAGCTGTTACTATTATAAGACTTAAGGCATACTATTTTAGATCTCGTTTCTTATAATATTCACTCTTCTAAATCATTAAATGTATAATTATAAATCCTCGGTTAACTACCATGAAAGCGCTTCTTCATCGTTCTGGCGGAACTTATAATCATTAGACGCAGCAAATATAGCACTATTTTTAATTATAAAACAAAAAAGACTAATTTTTCGCATACGAATCTAAAACAGCACCACCTAGTTATTAAAATATTTAACAAACAATCTTTCCAACCATAATCTTTTTTAGTATGGAGCTATGGACATCAAAGAGGTATATGGTTTGAAATTCAAACATGAAGTTAGTGTATATTAGTAATAAACGGAGTTCCGCCAGAACTACGTACTTAATAGAAGCTTGATTAATATTAAGGCACTTATTCCATTTATTCCTTTATAACCACTATTTATCATGAAAAAGTTGTTATCTTCGTCCCTTGTAATAACTAATTATTAAATTATGAAAAAGAAAAGCTTAACTTTATTACTAGCGACTACGGTGGCAAGTAGTATCCTATTTTCGTCCTGTATAGGATCTTTTGGTTTAACAAACAAACTTTTAACGTGGAATAGAAGCATCGACAGTAAGTTTGTTAATGAGCTAGTGTTCATTGCTTTCTGGATTGTCCCGGTTTACGAGATTTCCGCTTTGGCTGATGTCCTTGTGATCAACTCTATCGAATTTTGGAGCGGAAGTAATCCTGTAGCAGATGTAGGTAACGTTAAAACAATCGATGGTAAAGACGGCGTTTATACCGTAGAAACAAAAGTTGACGGATACCATATCCAAAAGGAAGGCGACGAGAAAGCGCTTGACTTAGTTTTCAACGAAGCAGATCAAAGCTGGAATGTAGAGGCTGACGGTGAAAGCACAAAATTGTTAAAATTCAATGGCAATGACGAAGTTGTCATGTACCTACCGGACGGAAAAGAAATGAATGTCGAGTTAAGCCAATCTGGGGTTTTAGCATTCCAGCAAGTAGCTAACGGATATTCTTACTATGCAGCTAAATAATTGAAAATTGAGAATTGAGAATTGAAAATTAGAAGTGACTCTACGTAATTTTCAATTCTCAATTCTCAATTTTCAATTCCCCAGTGCTAATCTAAATAAAATACGATGAATATGAACTCTATCAAAAAAATGATGCTTTCCGGAGCATTAGGTTGCCTTATTTCCGGAATGGCTTATGCGGACGGTTCTTCACCCCAACCCGTAAAACCTTATTGGCAAGACATTCAAGTCGTAGCCGTAAACAAGGAAAAACCCAGAAGCTCCTTCATGAGTTATGCGGACCGAGAAACCGCCCTCACCTCTCGATTTGAGAAAAGCCCGTACTATTCCCTATTAAACGGTACTTGGAAATTTTTCTTTGTCGACTCTTACAAAGATCTTCCTCAAAATATCACAGATCCTTCCGTTAATACCTCCTCATGGGATGATATAACCGTTCCCGGAAACTGGGAAGTACAAGGACATGGCGTAGCCATTTATACGAATCATGGTTACGAGTTTAAACCAAGAAATCCCCAACCTCCGTTATTGCCGGAAGCGAATCCGGTTGGCGTATACCGCAGGGACATCGAGATACCCGCAAATTGGGATAACCGGGATATTTATTTACACATCGGCGGAGCTAAATCCGGCCTTTACGTATATTTAAACGGGAAAGAAGTGGGTTATAGCGAGGATTCCAAAAATCCCGCCGAGTTCCTGATCAATAAATACCTGCAACCCGGAAAGAATGTGCTTACATTAAAGATATTCCGTTGGAGCACCGGTTCTTATTTGGAATGTCAGGATTTCTGGAGAATGAGCGGTATCGAACGTGACGTATTCCTTTGGTCTCAACCCAAGGCCAGTATTCAAGATTTCCGTGTCGTCTCAACCTTGGACGATACGTATACGAATGGAATCTTCAAACTGGCGGTAGACTTAAAGAATCATACCCAAGAAACGAAAAATTTAAATGTCGGATATGAGCTTTTGGACGCAAAAGGTAATCTTGTGGCCTCCGAGGCTAATGATATATGGGTAAGTCCCGCAAGTCCTCAAACAGCATCTTTCGAGTATGATTTAAAGAACGTAGCCCCTTGGAGCGCCGAGCATCCGAATCTATACAAATTATTGATGACGATAAAAGAAGAGGGTAAGGTAATCGAGGTAGTTCCATTCAACGTTGGTTTCCGCCGGTTCGAGATGAAGCAAATTGACCAAGTAGCGGAAGACGGAAAACCTTATACGGTCTTATTGTTCAATGGGCAACCGGTTAAGTTCAAGGGTGTCAATATCCATGAGCATAACCCAGAAACCGGACATTACGTTACCGAGGAACTCATGCGTAAGGATTTCGAGCTGATGAAGCAAAACAATATCAACGCTGTCCGCCTATGCCACTATCCGCAAGACCATAAATTCTATGAACTCTGCGACGAATACGGATTGTATGTTTACGATGAGGCGAATATCGAGTCTCACGGTATGTATTACAGCCTGAAAAAAGGCGGCACTTTGGGTAATAATCCGGAATGGCTGATCCCGCATATGGACCGTACGATGAATATGTACGAACGAAACAAGAATTATCCGAGCGTTACTTTCTGGTCACTCGGAAACGAAGCTGGAAACGGATCAAACTTATTTATATCTGAAAGACAAGGAAATAAATAGCATGAATCGTCCGGTGAACTACGAACGTGCCCTTTGGGAATGGAATACGGATATGTACGTACCTCAATACCCGAGCGCTGAATGGCTAGAGGAAATCGGGCGTAAGGGTAGTGATCGTCCGGTAGCTCCTTCGGAGTATTCACATGCGATGGGAAACTCTTCCGGTAACTTATGGGATCAATGGAAAGCTATCTATAAATACCCGAACCTGCAAGGCGGATTCATCTGGGACTGGGTGGACCAAGGTATCTTGGAAAAAGATAAGAATGGACGTGAATATTATACCTATGGTGGTGACTATGGAGTAAACGCCCCTAGTGACGGAAACTTCCTTTGCAACGGTATAGTAAACCCGGATCGTACCCCGCATCCCGCTATGGCAGAGGTTAAATACGCCCATCAAAATATCGGGTTTGAGGCGATCGATTTAGCGAACGGTTTATTCCGCGTCACGAACCGTTTTTATTTCACGAACCTAAAGAAATATATGGTCCACTATAGCGTAACAGCCAATAATAAAGTTGTACGCTCCGGTAAAGTCTCTTTGGACATAGAACCCCAAGCTTCTAAGGAATTTACGGTTCCCGTAGGCAACTTAAAGCCACAAGCCGGTACGGAATATTTCGTAAACTTCAACGTAACGACCGTAGAAAAAGAGCCGTTAATCCCTATCGGACACGAAATCGCTTGCGATCAATTCCGCTTACCGATCGAAAGCCCCAAGAAGGCGTTTAAGACCAGCGGCCCTAAATTAACGGTTTCGACAAATGGAGATAACTTATCGGCATCCTCCTCAAAGGTAAACTTCATGTTTAACAAGAAGACAGGAATCGTTACTTCTTATAAAGTGGATGGTACGGAATATTTCAGCGAGGGTTTCGGTATCCAACCGAACTTCTGGCGTGCGCCGACCGATAACGATTACGGAAACGGTATGCCAAAACGCTTGCAAGTCTGGAAGGAAAGCAGCAAGAACTTCAACGTGACAGACGCTACCGTCACTATGGATGGCAATAACGCCGTGGTTAACGTGAACTATTTATTGCCGGCAGGAAATCTATACATTGTTAATTATACGATCTATCCAAGCGGAGCTGTAAATGTGGCCGCCCGTTTCACATCCACGGATATGGATGCCGCCCAAACCGAGGTATCGGAATCTACTCGCACGGCAACTTTCACTCCGGGACGTGACGCCGCCCGTAAAGAGGCTTCCAAATTGAATGTTCCCCGTATCGGTGTTCGCTTCCGCTTACCGGCAAGCATGAATCAAGTGGAATATTTCGGACGAGGACCTGCTGAGAACTACTTGGATAGAAACGCCGGTAGTATGGTCGGCTTATATAAATCTACAGCCGAGGAATTATATTTCCCATATGTACGCCCGCAGGAAAACGGTCATCATACCGACACTCGTTGGGTATCACTTAGTACCGGCAAGAAAGGCTTGTTGATCCAAGCGGATAATACGATTGGCTTTAACGCTTTGCGTAATTCCATAGAGGATTTCGATGACGAGGAAGCGACTGGCCTATCCCGTCAATGGAGTAATTTCACACCAGAGCAAGTAGCGAATCATGATGAAGCCGCAGCAAAGAACGTATTACGTCGCCAGCATCATATCAACGATATCACGCCTCGCGACTTCGTTGAGGTTTGCGTCGACTTGAAACAACAAGGTGTAGCAGGTTATGATAGCTGGGGTTCACGTCCGGAACCAGCTTATACATTACCCGCAAACCGGGAATACAACTGGGGCTTTACCCTTATTCCGCTTAAATAAAGAAAAGTCATAACTTATCCATAACAAAGGGAGTGTATTAGGCTTAATCCAATACACTCCCTTTGTTTATACTACTGCAACGGCTTTGCAGTAACGTATCCTTATTTAATCACTTCCTTCAAGGTATTCTGTAAGTCTTCTCCAGTGATATTCTTGGCGATGATCACCCCATTCGGATCCAATAACACATTTGCCGGAATACCCCGTACCCCATAAAGAGCAGGGATCTCAGAATCCCAATATTTCAAGTCGGAAACGTGAGCCCAAGTCAGATGATCGTCTGCGATCGCTTTCTGCCATTTAGCCTTATCCTTGTCCAAGGATATACCTACGATCGTAAAGTTCTTATCCTTATATTGCTGGAAGGCATTTACCACGTTAGGGTTTTCCTTGCGACACGGGGGACACCAAGAGGCCCAAAAATCCAATAACACATATTTTCCCCTAAAGTCCGACAATGACACAGAAACTCCTGCAGTATCCGGCAAGGAAAACTCCGGAGCGACTTGTCCGATCTGTACGTGTTCTAATTGCTTGATAATACCGTCCAAGTCCTTCACATAAGGACTATTCGCCAATGCCGGGGAAATCTTCGCACGAGTCGCCTTCAAATCATCCAAAGATAATTGGTAGGTAAAATAACGATATAGATAGAACGCCGCCGCCGGAGAATCCGGATATTTCGAGATCAAACTGTCAATATCATACCCTTCCTCAAATACCTTCTCCGCATTTTCTTGAAAGATATCATTCACCGGCGAGTTCCGTACGGTGATGGTCTCCCCGTCATTCCCGATCTTGACATTCATATCCGTATTCTCCAAGAAAAGTTGAACCGGATAGTTCATGCTCTCGGTTGCCAAACCGAATAGTAAAGGCTGATCTACCTCACCCTTAAAGGTGAATTTCCCGTCTTTTACCTCTGCCGTATCCACGTCAAAGAACATTTTATTACGGAATGACTTCAAGTAAATCTTGCCGTCGGGCATATTCTCTACCTCACCATTGATAACATATCCTTTTGGAACTTCTTGGCAACCAACCACCAAAAGGCCGGCAAGCGCCATCATACAAAATTGCTTCATTTCTCTATTCTATTTATTGATTACTTAAACTCTGGGTGATGATAACGTCCCTTTTTCAACGAGATCGTCCCATATTCTATCGCACGCACCGGACAACGATGAATACAGGCAACGCACTGAACGCAAGTATCAGCCCATTCCGGTTTTCCGTCACCCGACAGGGAAATCGTACCGGTCGGACAGACCTTCGCACAGATACCGCAAGAGATACAGGTATCCGTAGCATAAAATCGGCTACTGCCTATCGCAAAGTGAGTAAATAATGGATAGACCATATAGCTCTTCAAAAGAGGGGCACTTCCCGCACAATACAAAGAGGGATTTTTCTTCTGCCGGATCGCCTCTACGATCTCGTCTACACGTTCCGGTGCTTTTTTCAGTTTTTCAGTCTCTACCTCCTTACTATCCACGTCGAAGCCGGGCATTAAGATATAATTGTTCGGCATTTGTATAGAGAATCCTCCGGTTAAGGTAATTCCCCGTCTCGCCAAGGTGCTCCGCATGATCCGATCCGTATATCCACAATCATCACCACAAGTACAGACGAAATAAACCTCTTGCCCTTTATATCCAGACAGGATCAACCGGGAAATAAAACGGGACACCAATACAGCCGGCCCCCAAGAATGGACAGGAAACACAAAAAACACTTTCTCCCTCTCCCTCAATGGATAAACATTCTCATCCTTACCCTCATTCAACGCATCGGCAATGGAAACCAACGGCTCATCGAAAGCCGTTCCTAACGCTTCCGCAACCCAACGGGAGTTTCCTGTCCCTGTAAAGTAGAATATCATGCGCTCATTTTTTAGATGCAAAAATACATAATATCCAAATATATACGCTATCTTTGTCTAGTTTAAGAAACCTAAAAAACAAATCTTATGACAACGATGGAATTAAATTTACGGAAAGAATATCTCTATGACTTGATAAAAGGCATGGATGAGGAAAGATTATCGAAAGTGGAGACCAATATAAAACGTCTATGCCTTGCCAAGCAAAAGGGGAGTCTTTATCCTTGGGCACCAGACGAGGCTGAATTAACTTGTAAGATAGCTGAATCTGAAGTAGATTTCAACAATGGGGATTATTGTACGCAAAAAGCGCTGAAGAAAAAACTACAAAAAAAGTTGGCTTCATGGTAAAAGAAATCCAATGGTCTAAACATGCAGAAGAATCATTTACTGAAATATCAGATATTCGATACTAGGCAATTACCGGATAAACTGATGGATTTATTCAGATAAAATAACAAGGGATAGAAATGTAAGCGTATTACAATTTATCCCTTGTTACTTTTCTGAATTATAGCGCAAATCAAATCTCAATATCCCAAATACCCGCCGAACGTTCTAATTCGACCAAGGCTGAGCTGTAATTAAACAGCGTCTCAATATACTGAGCTTGTACTTCATCGTAAGTACGCTGGGCGTCTAAGACTTCCAATAAAGAGACTTCCCCCCTATTATAACTGTAAATCTTGCCATCCATCACCTCACGGGCTTGCCTTAAAAGCCCATCCTCATAATGATTAACTTGCTCGGCGAAAGATTGATAATTACGATATGCCTGCATCACCTCCGTCTGTACTTGCAAAAGAGCCTGCTTATATTGCGCTTCCGCTTGTTGCTCCCGATAACGAGCGGCACGAACCGTCCCCTTATTGAAATTAGAGAATTTCAAAGGAACAGCGATACCTGCCGTCACTCCGGTAAAAGGAGGTGCCGGGGCTTCCTCATTATAAACCCGGGCATTACGGCTTACGGCGATAGACAAATCCACATCCATATTCCGCTCCCGGCGAGCTACTTTCAAGGCTCTAGCGGCCACTTCCTTGTTTTTTAAGGCAGCTACCAAATCCGTACGCCCCTCGCTTGCCGCCGTGATTAAGTCGGCAAGGATAAAATCCCGAGGCTCCGTACGTAACTCAGCCTCTGGGTGAAATAAAGTATCCGTACTGAAAGTCCCCGTCAAGAAGTTTAAGTTCGAGAAAGCATTCTTTAATTCCGCTCCGGCTTGCAGCAACTCATTTCGTAAGACCCCGGCCTCTACCCGGCTCTGCGTAGCATCCACCTCACGGATTTGCCCCAATGAGAAACGGATACTGTCGCTCTCCGCCAATGTCCGGATATTCTCATAGGCATTCTCCTTTACCTTATACAACTCATGTTGCTTCAAGGCTTCCATATAAGCAATCGTAGCGTCTGCCCGGAGATTCCGGAAATAATCAGCCAACAAAGCCTCGGTCAACTCACTCTCGCTACGTGCCAATGAGATATTCGCACCCCGTTTTCCAAAAGAGAAAGTTTTGCTCAGTTCTACTTCAACACCTTCTCCCATTTGCAAGGAATTATTCTCATTATTGAAATAAGACACGGAAAGGTTCGGATCGTTAAACACCTTTGCCGCCGTTACCTCAGCCTTAGCGGCCGGCACATTCAATTTCTCCGACGCATACTCAAGGTTGCCTTCCGCAACCCGCTCCATATATTGCCGATACGTAAGCGGAACCATGGTCTGAGCATTCACGGATAAGCATCCGCAGAGTAATGACAGGATTATATATTTCTTCATATCTTCTAATCTAAACATAGTATATCTTTTTAATTCCACCTCCGGATTAAGCGTGCAGCTCTTTTTC
>OGJX01001372.1_pt1 | contig 14782 bp, 10 predicted proteins | sample 1572381 | NCBI WGS metagenome assembly OGJX01 (sample SAMEA2582085, study PRJEB24529) | metagenome | biome: Human gut stool | place: China | collected 2011
GCAGCTCCTCATGGGAGACGCTGCACTTGGAGATGTCCACCAGCATGATCATGGCGAACATGCCCTGCAGGATGCTCTGGGTGACGTCCTCGATGTTGATGTTCAGCTCACAGCAAAGGCCCGAGACGCGGGCGACGACGCCCACGGTGTCGTGGCCGATGACGGTAATGAATGCTTTCATAATTCCTACCCCTTCTGTTATAGTGTTAGACCTCTCCGTCACGGCTGCGCCGTGAGGGCAGGCTTGCCTTCATACAACCTCTCAGTCTGCTTCGCAGACAAGGCCGGGTTGCGGCACCCAGCATCCGCTACGCTCCGCTTGCGTCTTGCTGGCCGCGGCCCCAACAATGACTCCCTGCTTCCGCCACTGGCGGCGGTCGTCGTCGTTGCCCCTGGTAGGGGAGCCTCTGGCGAAGAGAAAAAGCTTTACGAAATGCCAAGGCCTCCCCTCGGTAGGGGAGGTGGCGCAGCGGCAGCTGCGACGGAGAGGTTTTCTCAAGTATAGCAGATTTCACGAAAAATGAACACTCTTTTTGGAAAAAAGAGCAGGGGAAAAGGGCAAAAGAATGTCTATCACCGGCAGAACTTGCAAAAACCAGATGCAAACTGCCGGGCAGTGTGCTATACTTATCTATAAATATCGCCACAGGCTGAACAAAGGAGAGACAACGATGGAACAGCTTCTGAAGATCCTTGAAGACAATGCCCGGATGTCGGTGGAGGACATCGCGGCCATGCTGAATAAATCCCCCGCCGAGGTGGCGGCTATGATAGACCTGGCCCGGGCGCAGGGCATCATCAAGGGCTACAAGACCCTCGTGGACTGGGAGAAGGCCGGCGTGAACCGGGTGGAAGCCGTCATCGAGCTGAACGTCAGCCCCAAGAAGAGCCGCGGCTTTGACGAAATTGCCGCCACCATCGCCTCCTTCGACGAGGTGGAGAGCGTGCTGCTGATGAGCGGCGGCTACGACCTGCAGCTGGTCATCAAGGGCCAGACCTTCCAGGAGATCGCCCTCTTTGTGGCAAAGCGGCTGTCGCCGCTGGACGACGTGCTGTCCACGGCCACCCATTTCGTGCTCCGCACCTACAAAAAAGAGGGTCGTCTGTATCAGGACGAAGAAATCGATGAAAGAGAGTGCACCGTGCTGTGATGGATTACGATAAACTGATCGCGCCTGCCGCTGCGGCCATGCGTCCCTCCGGCATCCGCAAATTCTTCGACCTCGCCGCCGAGATGCCCGAGTGCATCAGCCTCGGCGTCGGCGAGCCCGACTTCAAGACCCCCTGGGCCGTCCGTGAGGCGGGCATTGAAAGCCTCGAGCATGGCCGCACCCGCTATACTTCCAACGCGGGCCTGAAAGAGCTGCGGGCCGAGATCGCCCGCTACCTCGACCGCCGGATGGGCCTGAAATACGACCCGGCAAAGGAAGTCCTCGTCACCGTCGGCGGCAGCGAGGCCATCGACATGTGCATCCGCACCCTGGTGCAGCCCGGCGATGAGGTCATCATCCCGGAGCCGTGCTTCGTCTGCTACGAGCCCATCACCACCCTGTCCGGCGGCGTGCCGGTCCATGTGGCCTGCCGTCAGGAGGATGAGTTCCGCCTCCGGGCCGACGCCCTGAAAGCCGCTATCACCCCGAAGACCAAGCTCCTCATCATGCCCTTCCCCAATAACCCTACCGGCGCGGTGATGGAGCAGGAAGACCTGGAGGCCATCGCGGAAGTCCTGCGCGGCACCAACATCATGGTGCTGTCGGATGAGATCTACGCGGAGCTGAACTACGGCCTGCAGAACCACGTTTCCATCGCCACGCTGCCCGGCATGGCCGAGCGGACGGTGGTGGTCAACGGCTTCTCCAAGACCTACGCCATGACGGGCTGGCGGCTGGGCTATGCCTGCGGCCCCGCGCCCATCATCAAGATCATGACCAAGATCCACCAGAGCGCTATCATGAGCGCCCCCACCACCAGCCAGTACGCCGCCATCACGGCCCTCAAGGACTGCGACGGCGAGATCGAGCGGATGCGCAACGAGTATAATATGCGCCGCCGCCTCGTGGTGAAGAGCTTCAACGATATGGGCCTGAGCTGTTTTGAGCCGCGGGGCGCGTTCTATGCTTTCCCCTGCATCAAGTCCAGCGGCATGAGCAGCGAGGAGTTTTGCACAAAGCTTCTGGAGCAGAAGCATGTCGCCATCATCCCGGGCAACGCCTTTGGTGCGTCCGGCGAGGGCTACGCCCGCGTATCCTACGCCTACAGCGTGGAGCATCTGATGGAGGCCATCCGCCGCATCCGGGAGTTTTTGAACGAGAACTGTAAGTGAGGAGGAAAAAACCATGCGCGATCGTGTGACGGTCCTGGCCCCGGCCAAGCTGAATCTGGCGCTGGACGTGGTGGGCATCCTGCCCGGCGGCTACCATGCGCTGGATATGACCATGCAGGCCATCTCGCTCTACGAGCGGGTGGTCATCCGCCGCAGTCCCTACCTCGATCTGGCCCTGCCCGGCAGCAAGGTCAAGCCCGGCCCGGGCAACACCGCCATCAAGGCGGCGCTGGCTTTCTTCCACTATACGGGCCTGCTGGCGGGTGCAGACATCACCATCTATAAGAGCGTCCCCGTCCGGGCCGGTATGGCTGGCGGCAGCGCCGACGCTGCGGCTGTTCTGGTGGGTCTGAACGAGCTGTACGGCGCCCGCCTGTCCATGAGCGAGCTCTGCGCTCTGGGTGTCAGCATCGGCGCAGACGTACCCTTCGCCCTCATGGGCGGCACCTGCCGGGTGCAGGGCCTCGGCGACCTTATCAAGGCACTGCCGCCCATGCCCGAGTGCTGGTTCACGGTGGTGATGCCCGGCTACGGCATCTCGACGCCGGAGGCTTTTGCGGCCTACGACAAAGTCGGCAGCAGCGTCCACCCCGACTGCGCCGCCCAGGAAGCCGCCATCCGGGCGGGCGACCTGGACGCTGTCTGCGCCGCTGCCGGAAACGCCCTCGAGGAGTGCAGCGGGGCTAAGGACAACGAGGCCATCAAGGCCGCCCTCCGGGAGAACGGAGCCGTCACCGCCCTCATGACCGGCAGCGGCGCGGCGGTCTTCGGCGTGTTCCGCACCGAAGCCGAAGCCAAAGCCGCCGCCGACGCCCTCCGCGCCCGCTGGCCGCAGGTCTATACGGCCCAGCCTGTCAGGGGAGGGGCGGAGGTGCAGATACTGCGGAAGAGATGAAGCCTCGCCTTCGTACAACCTCTCAGTCGGGCTTGCGCCCGCCAAGGCCGGGTTGCGGCACCCAGCATCCGCAGCGCTTCGCTTGCGTCTTGCTGGCCGCTGCCCCAACAACGACTCCCTGCTTCCGCCACTGGCGGCGGTCGTCGTTGTTGCCCCTTGTAGGGGAGCCTCTGGCGAAGAGATTAAGCTTTGCGAAATGCCAAAGGCTCTCCCTTTGGGAGAGCTGGCGCGTGAGCGCCTGAGAGGGCAAGGCCGCTGGCGGGGAAGCACAGGTGCAGCGCTCGTTTCGCGCTGACAAAGAGCCTGCCCATCGCTGCGCAGCGGCTCTTTCGTGCCGGGCTTGCCCTCTCCGTCATTGCTTCGCAATGCCACCTCTCCCAGAGGGAGAGGCTTTCGAGCGGCGCTGACCCTATAAAATGCATAACCCTCCTTCCCGTCGGGCATACTGCCCAAAGGAAGGAGGGTCTTTTTGTGCAGACCTTTTATAAAATCTGTCTCATCCTCATGATCGTCGGCGGCATCAACTGGGGTCTTGTGGGACTGTTCCAGTTCGACTTCGTTGGCTGGCTGCTGGGCGGCAGCGCGTCCATCTGGTCACGCATCGTGTTCACGCTGGTGGGTGTGGCCGCTGTCTGCGGCATCCCGGGCCTGTTCACGGACGAGACCGGGGAATAGAGACAAAAGAAAAAGACTCTCATGCCGGCAGGAAATACGGCACGAGAGCCTTTTTGAATACCTATAAAGAATCCCGCCCGGTCGTCTGCGGCAATCAAACCTACCCTTGCGGACAGGTGGGTGCTCTGTCTCCGGTTTCGCGCTTCCTCATCGAGCCTTCATGGTCGACCCATGACGGGGAGGTCTGCAATCCACCGACGAACTCCAAGCTCCCGTTGAATGATTAGTAGGATCATATAAACCGCAACAAATCGCGCCGGGCAGGAAGTCTTTGCTGAAAGATCACTCGATCTCGAACTGGTCGCTCAGACGCTTCTCGAACAGCTTGCTGACTTCCAGCAGGGTCTCATCGTCCTCGACCACGTCGAGATACTCGCCCTCGTCGTCCTCGCCGACGCTCAGGATGACCAGCTGGGCGTCCTCGTCCAGGTCTTCCTCATTCTCGGCGTATTCGACAACGGCCAGGTAATGCACGCCCTTATGGTCCAGAGCGTCGATCACTTCAAACGTGACCTCATTGCCGTCCTCGTCCTCGAGGGTCATCAGGTCGGGCTGATATTCCTCTTCGGTCTCAGCGGCGGACTTGTTCATATCTTCTGCCATAAGTCACGTTCTCCTGTCAAATATCTAAAAAATGGGATAACTGTCACACCCTGCCCGCTCTGCTCCTTCTGAGCTGTGGGTTCCGGGTACGCCTATAGTGTAGCGTTTTTTTGCCCGCTCGTCAAGATGTTTTTCGCATAGAAATCCAATAACAAATTTTCACGCTTTTCCCTCTCGCTTCCCGGGGCGGAATGTGATATACTATAGCGATAGCTTTTGGAAAGCCATCTTTGCTATAATATATGGACAGGGAGGCCCGATCATGAGAGCCTTGAAAAAAATAATGGCGGCACTGGCCCTGACGGCAGTTCTGGCCGGGTGCAGTGCGGACAATATCCTCTCGAGCATCCAGGGCGGGAAGGCCGACACGGTGCAGAAGGTCAGCCGCCCGGCTGTGGAGTCGGCAGAGCTGCAGTTCACCCACCCGGCGGCGGGGGACACCATTGCGGTGTTCGATACCTCGGCAGGCGTGTTCAAAGCAGTGCTCTTTTCCACCGAGGCCCCACAGGCCGTGCAGAACTTCACGACATTGGCTCAGCAGGGCTTTTACAACGGCCTGACCGTTACCCGGGTGGAGAAGGACTTCGTGGTGGAGGCCGGGCAGGGCGCGGACGGCAAAGGCACAACCATCTGGAACGGGAACCGTTTCTCCGCCGAGACCACCGATAAGCTCCACCACTATTCCGGCGCACTCTGTGCGGCAGCGGACGCCTCCGGCGACTGCGCCAGCGTCTTCTATGTCATGGAGACCCTGCCGGGCAGCAGTTCGGTGACGCAGGAGCTCATCGACCAGATGAACGCCGCCGGCTGGCGGGCCGACGTGGTGAGCGCCTACCAGACGGCGGGCGGCGCACCCTACCTCGACTACACCGACACCGTCTTCGGGCAGGTGTACGAGGGAATGGAAGTAGTGGACACCATCGCCCAGACCGGCGTGGACGAAGCTCAGCGCCCCACCGAACCCATCACCATCAACAGCGTGAGCATTGAAACGTATCAGTAAAAACAAAAGGGACGCGGAAGCGTCCCTTTTGCTATATCTGTCGATTGCGGTATCTTTTTGCCACAATCTATGATATAATGAAACTGCGGTTCATCCCCGTAGTCCTTATGGGAAAGGGGGTGGGAACATGACCTATCTACTCGCATTCTTGGTATCGGTCGCGGCAGATGTTGTTGGACACATCATTTGCAAGTGGCTTGACCGGCATGATGATGACCGTAAGCCCAACTAAGTGAAAAGCCCCCTTGGAGATTCCGGCTCCGAGGGGGTTTTTCCTTTTTGGGGTGAGTGGACATGACCCACTCGCATTCTCGATTCTAGTATACGCGATTTATCGGAGAAGTCAAGCGCCGCACAGAAAATTTACGACTCACTTGGGAATCTTAGACTTCCCCCGGGTGCTCTTTCCGCCACTGGATGTAGTCGTCCAATATCACCATCGCCCAGACCGGCGTGGACGAAACTCAGCGTCCGACGGAGGCTGTCACCATCAACAGTGTGACCATTACGAAATACGAATAAGAAGCTGCTTTTCCGCCCTCCGGGCGGTGGGACAGCTGCAAAAAAATCACCCGCCAACTGGCGGGTGATCTGCGTTTATGGGGAAATCAGACGAGATGCGGGGAAAATCGGGAAGAGATCAGAGATTCCTGCCCACCCGCAGGGAGATGGCAACATAAGTCTGGCCGCGAATGGTCCGGGCCACTACGCCTGCCTTGGTATAGTTGCCGTTCAGGGCAAAATCCAAGGCTTCGTTTTGATCGTTGCCTTTGATTTGATCGATGATCTTCTGCAGCGTGGTATCGTTGTAGTCATATTTGGCGACCAGAGTGAGGGTGGCGTTCTGGTTGTCAGCATCCCACTTGGCATCCACCTTGTTGAACACTGTGTACCCAAAGGCATCGATCCTCAACTTGGCATCTAGGTCATCCAGATGGGCTGCGGCAACTTCCTGCATATCAGGGTCATTGCTCAGGGCCATGGTGCGGCCTTTGTTGATGGCCCGCATCACCTCGGCTTCGGCTTGGGCCTCCGGGCCGGAAGAACCGCCGCCACCGCTGCAGGCGGTCAGGAGCAGAAGGGTCAGTGCACCGGCCAGAAGCAGGGCAGTCAGCTTTCTCAGTTTTGTCATGTGGGTCGCCTCCAATCGTTTTTGTTTTGGTGAGTCCAGTTGTTTTTTCTCATGAAGAAGCTCATCTCCGGCCATCTGGTCAGAGGGTTCTTCTACCCTCATTTTATCGGAGAAGAGCCGGTGCTGTCAAGCCGGAAAACTATACAAATTCGGCTCGGGAAAATTGTGAAAACAAACCGGAAAGCGACGATTTTCTGCGGACTTTGCAACAAACTGTCCGGACTTCGCAAAGAAACTTTGCCGCAGGGGCGGCGGGGGCGTTCAGACCTCCCCCGGATGCTCTTTCCGCCACTGGATGTAGTCGTCCAGGATGACTGTCGCACTTACCGAGTCGAGGATGCTTTTCCGCTTTGCGCCGAAGGTGCCGCTCTCGTCGAGGAGGTCAGCGGCGGCGCAGGTGGTCTGGCGCTCGTCCCACATCCGGACGGGCAGGCCGCTCCAGATCTCAACGGTTTTGGCCAGCTTGCGGCTTTTGCGGGCGCGCTCGCCCTCGGTGCCGTCCATGTTCAGCGGCAGGCCGATGACGATGAGCTCGGCTTCGATCTCCTTTGCCACCTCGCAGACCCTGGCGGCAACTTTGTCCCGGGCCTTGACGGTGATCTGAGGCGTGATGGGGGAAGTCAGGAACTCGGTGCGGTCGCAGGTGGCGAGGCCGGTGCGGCTGTCGCCGTAATCTACTGCTAAAATTTTCATGCAGGTGTCCTCTTTCTGAGATGATTTTTTCTTCATTGTACCACAGAATAGATGTCGCTGCAATTTTGTGGTACAATGATAGAAAAATGAGGGCAAGCCGCCCACGATAGAAAACTGACCCAACGGAGAGATTCACCATGTTAAAACTACTTTTAGGCGGCTCCGGCAGCGGAAAGACCACCCTGCTGTACCAGCGCATCCGGGCGCGGGCCGAGGCGGGGGAGAAGAGCATCCTGCTGGTGCCGGAGCAGTTCACCTCGTCCACCGAGGGCCGCATCCACCGGGAGCTGGGCGACGCGCTGAGCGGACTGGTGGAGAGCTTTTCCTTCACCAGCCTCGCCGAGCATATCCTGTCGGCGGAGGGCGGCTCTGCCGTCCAGACTCTCAGCGACGCGGGCCGTGCCGTGCTGGTGCGCCGCGCCCTCGAGGAACTGCAGGACAATGTCCATTACTATTACCGCCACCGCCGCTCGGCCGCCTTCTGCCAGATGGCCGCCGAGACCATCGACGAGCTCAAGAGCGCGGGCCTCTCGGGCCGGCAGCTCTATGAGCTGGCGCAGGACTGCGGCACCGACAGCGCCAAGCTCAGCGAACTGGCCCTCATCTTTCAGGGCTACGAGACCCTGCTGGCCGGGACCGGCATGGACCCCTCCGACCGGCTGGAGCTGGCCGCATCCCGCCTCGAGGCCGCACTGGCCCGGGGCGAACTGCCGGAGTTCCTGCGGGACAGGGCCGTCTTTATCGACGAGTTCGACACCTTCAACGCCCCGAAAAAGCGGCTGATGGGCGCCCTGCTGGCCTCGCTGCCCACCGTGACGGTGGCCCTCTGCGACGACGGCACCCCGCTCGTGCCGGGGGACATGAGCCTTTTCTCCGGCGCGAAGCAGGTGGCGGCGCAGCTGCGCCAGCTGGCCCGCCGGAACGGCACTGCGGTGGCCGTGCCGGAACTGCTGCGCCGGGACGTGCGCCACGCCGACGCCCCCGGCCTCGCCGCAGCGGCTCAGCTGCTGGCCACGGGCCGGTGTGACCCGCCTCCGGCCTGTACGGAAATAAAATTATTCGCCGCCCCCAGCCGGGAGGAAGAAGCCCGCGCCGCCGCTGCCGCCATCCGCCGCCTCATGCGGCAGGGCGTCCGCTGCGGGAAGGTGGCGGTGGTCTGCCGCGACATCTCGAAATACCGCGCCGCCGTGAAGTACGAGTTCCGGATGGCGGACATCCCCCTCTACTGCGACGAGCCGACGACTCCCGAGTTCAGCGCCCCGGCCACGGCGGTGCGGTGTCTGCTGGCTCTCGCCCGGGGTGCAGAGCTGACGGAACAGCTCACCACCCTGGCCAAGACCGGCCTCTGCGCCCTCACCGAGGAAGAGATCTGCGCCCTCGAGAACTACGCCTACACCTGGTCGCCCAACGCGGCGGCATGGCGCGCGCCCTTCGAGAAGAACCCCCGGGGCTTCGGCGATGTGGAGCCCACCGACGAGGACAGAGAAAACCTTGCCCGGGCCGAAAAGGCCCGAGCCCTTCTCATCACCGCCGCCGACGGCCTGCGCGCGAAGCTCCGCTCTGCCAACGCCGAGCAGATGAGCCGCGCCCTTTACTTCTGCCTGAAGGAGCTGGGCGCGGAGGACGCTCAGGCCGCGCAGGTGGAGGCCATCCGGGCTGAGCGGGGCATCCCCGCCGCCGAGGAAGCCGCCCGGGAGTGGAACGTGGTCATGGGACTGCTGGACGAGATGGCGAGCCTGCTGGGCGGCCAGAGCGTCACCATCCCCGAGTACGAAGAGCTGTTCGGGCTGCTGCTGCGCTCGTCCGACCTCGGCCACATCCCCCAGACGCTGGACGCTGTGGTGCTGGCCAGCGCAGGCAAGATGCGCCTTGACGCACCGGACTATGTCTTTGTGCTGGGCCTCTCCGAGGGCGAATTCCCCGCCGCGCCCGGCGAGACGGGCCTGCTGACCCACGCCGACCGCGACGCCCTGATGGCGCAGGAGATCGAGCTTCCGGACTGCTTCGAGAACCGGGTGGTCCGCGAGCAGGTCTGCTTTTATAAAGCCCTCACCGCCCCGGCAAAGGGGCTCTGGCTCAGCTGGCCGAAGGGGCAGGGCCAGACCCTCTGCGCCGCCCTCGAGCCCATCGTGGACGTGCTGAGACCGGGTGCGCCGGAACTCGACCTGACCGACCTTGCCGCCACTGCCGCCGACGGCCTCGACGTGCTGGGCGGCGGCTGGCCCCTGACGGAGATCGAGCGCGCCAGCCTCACCGAGGCCCTTCATGCCCCCGGCGGGGCAGAACCCGAGGGCCTCGCCCTCCTGCGCCGGATGGCGGGCCGCAGCCCCCGTCAGGTCAGCGACCTCGAGGCGCTGGAAACGCTGCTGGGCCGGCGGCTCCGCATTTCGCCCAGTCAGCTCGAAAAATACTACACCTGCCGCTACGGCTATTTTCTGCAGTACGTGCTGGGTCTGCGCCCCCGGAAGCGGGCCGAGCTTTCCGCCGACCAGAGCGGCACCCTCATGCACTGGGTGCTCCAGATGGCCCTCGACCCTCACCCCGGCCCCGACAACCCCTGCGCTGGCTTACAGCCCTTCCTCGACCTCGACGACGAGGCCATGGCGGCGCTGGCCGGGCTTCTCGTAGATGAGTACGCAAAGCGCTACCTCCCCGAGGACACGGCCCGCTTCGCCTATCTGCTCTCCCGCCTCAAAAAGAGCATGACGGGCCTGCTTTGCTACCTGCGGGACGAGCAGCGCCAGTCCAGCTTCAAACCAGTGGCCTGTGAGCTGAAGATCGGCCCCGGCGAGGACGCCGTGCGGGGCCAGACCTACCGCCTCTCGGATGGCCGGACGGTGCAGCTCATCGGCACCGTGGACCGCGCCGACGAGTGGATCGAGGACGACGGCACCCGCTGGGTGCGGGTGGTGGACTATAAGACCGGCACGAAAAAGCTCGACCTGCGGGAAGTCTACTGCGGCCTCGACTGTCAGATGCTGCTCTACCTGTTCAGCCTGACCCGGGACGCCGGTGGACGATTCACCGGGGCAGAGCCTGCGGGTGTGCTGTACCTGCTGGCCGACCCGGCCCCCGAGACGACCACCCGGGGCAAGGCTGCCCGGAGCATGGAATACAAGCTGGACGGCCTCGTCCGGGACGAGCAGAAGGTCTTCGACGCCATGGACGCCGAGGAGACGGGGAGGTATCTGCCCTTCAGCTTCCGGGGCGGTGTACCCAGCCCCTACCAGAAAGAGAAACGTGCCGACAAGGCCAAGCTCTCCCGCATCCAGCTCCATCTGGATGACCTCGTGACCCGGATGGGCGAACAGCTCTACAGCGGCTGCATCGCCGCCGAGCCGCTGGTCACGGGCCGCAGCCCCTGCCGGTGGTGTGACTACGGCTTCATCTGCTGCCATGAGGACGGCATCGGAGAGCGGGCGCTGGACGCCCCCGCAAAGCCGTTTGAACCGGAAGAGAAAAAGGAGGAAGACCAGTGAGCGAGACAAAATGGACCCCGGCCCAGCGTGCCGCCATCGACGACCGGGGCGGTGCGCTGCTGGTGAGCGCCGCCGCCGGCAGCGGCAAGACCGCCGTGCTGACGGAGCGGGCCGTCCGGCTCATCACCGACCCGGAACATCCCGTGGACGCCGACCGGCTCCTCATCGTCACCTTCACCAACGCCGCCGCCGCAGAGCTCCGCGCCCGCATCGGGCAGGCGCTGCTCCGCCGCAGTCAGGCAGAGCCGGGCAACACGGCCCTCCGCCGCCAGCGGATGCTGCTGCAGAGAGCCCCCATCTGCACCATCGACGCCTTCTGCCTTGACCTGCTCCACAAGCACTTTCAGGCGCTGGACATCCCGCCGGACTTCACCCCTGCCGACCCCGGCAGCGTGGAGATGCTGCGGAACGCGGCCCTCTCCGAGACGCTGGAAGCGGCCTATCAGGATGCGGACTTCTGCGCCTTTGCCGATCTCTACGGCAAGGGCCGCACCGACAAGGCGGCGGGGGAGGCGGTTTTGCAGGTCTATGACTTCCTCCGCGCCCTGCCGGACTACGATAAAAAGCTGGACGAGATGCTGGCTCCGTGGCAGGACGAGAACGGCTTTGCCCGCACCTGCTGGCATGATATTCTGATGCAGGAGGCCGCCCGCTCTGCCCGGGCCGCGAAGGAGCTGCTCTGCGCCGCACGGAACGACTGCAGGGAGGACTTCGTGACCGCTCAGTCCGACGCCGAGGCCAGCAAAAAGACCCCTGCCGCCAGGGAAAAGGCCGTGGCGGCAGTGAACGAGAAGTTCGCCGAACCCCTCGAGCGGCTGGAAAACTCCGCCGCCCTGCTGGGCGAGGTGGAGCGTCTGGCTGGGGCGGGGGAATGGACGCCCCTCTACGACAGGCTGACGCCCTACGTCCTCGGCATGGAACAGGCCCCCGGCCTCAAAAATATGAAAAAGCGGCTCACCGGTGAGCACAAGGACGCCGTCAAGACCCGGGCCGACGAGGCCGCAAAGCTCTTTGAGAAGATCGAAGACCTCATCAGTTGCAGCCTCGACGAAGCCGAGCTTGACCGGAAAGCCGCCGAACCCTGCCTCCGCGCCCTCTTTGCCGCCGTGCGGGACTTTGACGCCCGCTTTGCGGCCCGGAAGCGGGAGAGAAGATTGCTGGAATTCAGCGACTTTGAGCATCTGGCCCTGCGGCTCCTGCGGGACGCCGACGGCCAGCCCACCGAGCTGTGTCAGGGTATCCGGCAGGGCTACGCCGCCGTCATGGTGGATGAGTATCAGGACACGAATGCCCTGCAGGACGCCCTTTACCGTTGTCTCGCCAGCCCGGCAGGGGATGACCTCTTCCTCGTGGGCGACTTAAAGCAGAGCATCTACCGCTTCCGTCAGGCAGACCCCAGCATCTTCCGGGAAAAGCTGGAGAGCTGGCCCCTCCTGCCCGGCGGCGAAGCCCGCCCCCGGCCCGAAGACGGCCAGCCCGGCGAGAACGCCATGCTGGCGCTGGATGCCAACTTCCGCTCTGCCCCGCAGGTGGTGGCGGGCATCAACTTTATCTTCGAACAGCTCATGACGCCCGCTCTGGGCGACACGGCCTACGGCGACGGCCAGCGCCTCGTCTGCGGCGCACCCGGCGGGTACGAGGGCAGTGTGGAGGCCCACTTCCTGCCCGACGATGCCGCCGAGACGGACGCAAAATATATCGCCGACCGCATCGAGGCGATGGTGACTTCCGGCGAGCCGGTGCGGGACGGCGGCACCACCCGCCCGGTGCAGTACGAGGACTGCTGTGTCCTGCTGGCGGCGAGAGGCGACTTTCCGGCCTACGCCGAGGCCCTGACGGCCCGGGGCATCCCGGTCTACGCCGACGCCCGGGAGAACCTGCTGGACGCGCCCCACATCCGCCCCCTCATCGCCCTGCTGCGGGTCATCGACAATCCTGCGCAGGACATCTACCTCGCTGCCGCCATGCTGGGGCCGATGTTCGGCTTTACGGACGACGACCTCGTCCGTCTCCGGGCCGGAGCGCAGACACCCGATCAGCACACCCGCATCAGCCTCTACGGCGCAGTTTTACAGGCCGTCCAGAGCGGGGCGGAGGATGATTTCACCCGCCGGGTGCAGGCGTTCTACCAGCGTCTGACGGCCCTGCGCCGGATGGCCCGGAGCGTGCCGGTGGAGGAACTGCTGGAAGAAATTTTTGTCTCAACCGGCTACCTCGCCGCCCTCGGTGCCATGGAGAACGGCCAGCGCCGCCGGGAGGACGCGCGGCGTTTCGCCTCCTTCTGCGCCGGGGCGGGCGCGGGCGGCATCTCGGCCCTCGTCCGTGCCATCGACGCGGCCACGCTGGCGGGCTCCACCGGGCAGGAGACTGCCCCCGGCGGGGCGCGGCCCGGCTGCGTCACCATCATGACCATCCACCGCTCCAAGGGCTTGCAGTTCCCGGTGGTGTTCGTGGCTGACACGGCCCGGCAGTTCAACGCCGCCGACACCCGCCAGCCCGTCCTGCTCCACCGTGTCTGCGGCGCGGGCCTCCGTCTCCGTCCCGAGGGCGGCGAGGGGGCCTATAAGACGGCGGCCTACACCGCCCTCTCCACCGTCCATGCCGCCGAGATGCGGAGCGAGCAGATGCGGCTTTTGTATGTGGCCCTCACCCGGGCGCAGGATAAGCTGATCCTGACGGTCCCGCTGGGCATCGGCCGGACGTCCAACCCCTTTGCCAAAGCCGCTGCCTTCCTCGCCGCCGGGGCGGGGGAGACCCTGAACGCTCAGGCGGGCAGCTTCGCCGACTGGCTGCGGGCGGCGCTCCTCGTCCACCCCAACGGCGGGCCTCTCCGCCGTCTGGCCGGGAACCTCGAGCTGCCCTTTGCGGACACCAGAAGCACCATCGCCCTCACAGTGCAGGCCGATGTCCTCCCGCCCGAAGAAGCCCCCGCCGAGGCGGAAGAGCCGACCCGGCCCGAGGCCGACCCGGCCCTTGTGGAGACGCTGCGGCAGGGCTTCGGCTGGCGGTATCCGGCGGCAGCGCTGGCGGACATCCCGGCCAAGGTCAGCGTGACCAGCCTCGTCCACGCCGCGGAGCAGACCACCCTCGAGCGCCCGGGCTTCCTCTCGAAGGACGGCCTCACCGCCGCCGAGATGGGTACGGCTCTCCATGCCTTCCTCGAGCACGCAGACTTCGGGGCGCTGGCCGCTGTGCGGGACGCAGAGGACGACGCCGTTCTGGATGCCGTCCGCACCGAGCGGGAGCGTCAGGCGGCGGCGCAGCTCACGCCCCCCGCCATTGCCGGGAAGCTGGATGTCTATAAGATACTCCGCTTTGTGCGCAGCGAGGCGTTCCGCCGCATCTGCGGGGCAGAGGATGTGCTGCGGGAGCTGGCTTTTATCACGTCGCTGCCTGCCGCCGAGGTCATGGCTGCCCAAGGCCGCGCCCTGCCCGACGGCCCTGCCGCCGACGCCGGGGTGCTGGTGCAGGGCATCGCGGACATCGTCCTCGTCTACCCCGACCACCTTGAGCTTCTGGACTACAAGACGGACCGCCGCAAGACTCCTGCCGACTTCGTCCGCGCCTACCGCGCTCAGCTGGAACTCTACGCCAGGGCCATCGATAAGCGCTTTGCCCCCCGGCGGGTGACTTATAAAGGGATATATTCGCTGGAGCTGGGGGAGCTGATAGAAGTATAAGAATATTTTTCAAATTCCCGCATAAAAATGCTTGACAGCCTCCCCGGGGTGTGGTAGAATACTCGAGTAAAGAAAGCAGCTACGGCCTGTGCCGCGCTCGCCTTGAGGGGTAAAAATCCCCGGGCTATACCCTGAACCGATTCGTCTTGTAGACCGAATCGCGCTCTTGAGTGAATTTCGCGCGGCTGTCCCGAAACTGGGGCGGCCGCGTTTTCTATGCCAAAAAACGCAACACTATGGACTATTGTTTGGAGGTGCATTCATTATCGCTACCGCTGGAAAGTCGAAGGAACTGGAGA
>OGJX01001379.1_pt1 | contig 14716 bp, 9 predicted proteins | sample 1572381 | NCBI WGS metagenome assembly OGJX01 (sample SAMEA2582085, study PRJEB24529) | metagenome | biome: Human gut stool | place: China | collected 2011
CAATGTACCATGGCTACGAGGCTTCCGTCGGGAGTGGTGACCATGTCAATCATTTCGTATGGCTTCGACAATTCTTTTTCCAATACGATCATAGAGAAAGAAGAAGTACCTGCCGATACGTTGCCGGTGCGTTGCTTGACGGCGTTGGTTGCTACCATGCCGGTGCCTGCGTCTCCTTCCGGTGGGCAGACCGGTATTCCTGCCTTCAGATGACCGGATGCATCGAGTTTTTTACAGCCTTCCGGTGTGAGGACACCGGCATTTTCACCAGCCGACAATACTTTGGGCAGAATGTCTTCCAGTTTCCAACTGTATTCTTTCGAAGCAATCAGATTGTTGAATTTGGCCACCATTTCGGCGGAATAGTTGTTGGTAGTCGGATCTATGGGGAGCATACCCGATGCGTCACCAATGCCCAACACCTTTTCGCCTGTTATCTGCCAATGTACATAACCTGCAAGAGTTGTCAGGAACTTGATGTCTTTGACGTGCGCTTCGTTGTCCAGAATAGCCTGGTACAAATGAGAAATGCTCCATCTCAAAGGGATGTTATAGACAAATAATTCGGATAATTCTGCCGCAGCACGGCCTGTATTGGTATTTCTCCAAGTGCGGAAAGGCACGAGGATTTCTTCTTTTTCATTGAAAGGCATGTAACCATGCATCATGGCGCTGACACCGATGGCTGCCAGTGTTTCGATCTCTGTGTCGTATAATTTCTTCACGTTGGAGCGGAGGTCGGCGTAGCAATCTTGCAGTCCGGACCAGATGGCATCAATGCTGTAAGTCCAAAGTCCGTTGACCAGTTGATTTTCCCATGTGTGGCTGCCTTGAGCGATAGGTTTGTTTTCCTGGTCAATCAGAACAGCTTTTATTCGTGTAGAACCGAGTTCTATGCCAAGGATGGCTTTACCTGTCTCGATGGTTGATTTTGCATCTAATTTCATGTTGGAAACCGATATTTTAAGGTATAACAATAAGTGTGGAGAACAAAAACTGAGTCTGCTTTCAAAAGGCGGAAGTGTCTTTAATTCGGGTTGAATTAAAAGTCGTCAGTATCCATATTGTGTGTGACTAAAAAGTCGGTACCAATGGAGATGGTACCGATTTTTTTAAGTGGACTCAGTGATTGTTTTTTAGCAAAGCGCTTTGTTCAGCATATAATATACTTCATTCATGCGCAGTTCTTTCTTGAAGCAGCTGATAGTCGTATCTTTATTGATATGTACCATTTCGATGCCTGCGATTTCTGCATAATCTTCCCAGTATTCTGCTGTCAAGTCGTATGAGAAGCAAGAGTGGTGAGTTCCACCGGCCAGAATCCATGCGCCTGCGCCTACTTCGAGGTTAGGCATCGGAATCCAGAGAGCAGAAGCAACCGGCAACTTAGGCAGCGGTTTCGGTTCGATACATTCTACATCGTTTACGATCAGACGGAAACGGTTACCCATATCCACTACAGTTGCGGTGCAGCCTGTTCCTGTCTTTGAAGTGAACACAAGGCGGGCAGTCTGGCTCTTACGGATACCTATGCCGAGGAAGTGTACTTCCAGACGAGGCTTGTTAGCTGCGATAAGCGGACAGATCTCCAACATATGTGACTGTAGGATAGAACTGTTGGCACCATCAAAGTTCAGTGTATAGTCTTCGAGGAATGAACAGCCTTTCGGAAGTCCTTGATTCATTACCCATACAGTACGATAAAGAGCAGCCGATTTCCAGTCACCTTCAGCACCGAATCCGTAGCCTTCTGCCATCAGGCGTTGAGAAGCCAGTCCCGGAATCTGATCGAAATAGCTACCGTCAGTCTGACCCAGATCGTCAAAGTTGGTAGTGAATCCTTTGGCGCCTTTCGCTTTGAGGATAGCACGGAGAGCCAGTTCGGCTTTGGCAGCATTCCATACTTTCTGATAAGCTTCGGTTGATTTGTCTTCCAGAGAAGCGTCATGATCGTAGTCATTGAAGTAAGTAGCTACCAAAGCATCTACATCAGCATTTTTGATATCTTTGTGATATTCCATCAGCTCGCTTGCCGGGCAATAATCTACATGATAGCCCATGCGTTGTTCTGCTTCTACCTTGTCACCATCGGTTACGGCTACATTATTCATCTGATCGCCGAAACGGATGATCAGCATATCCTGAGAGTCAGCCCAACCTGCGCAAACACGCATCCAGACAGCAATCTTATGCAATGTTTCTTCTTCTTTCCAGTAGCCTACCACTACTTTGCGACGGATGCGCATACGGGTACAGATATGTCCGAACTCGCGGTCGCCGTGAGCTGACTGGTTCAGATTCATAAAGTCCATATCCATTGTATCCCAAGGAATTTCCTTGTTGAATTGAGTATGCAGGTGCAGCAATGGTTTCTTTAATTGTTGCAGACCATGAATCCACATTTTAGCAGGAGAGAAAGTATGCATCCAAGTGATGACGCCTACACATTTGTCATCGTTGTTGGCTGCTTTGAATACAGCTTCCACCTCTTTAGAAGAGTTGGCCGTTCCTTTGTATACTACTTTAACAGGAAGTTTGCCCGATTCATTCAGACCGTTAACCATTTCGTTAGAGTGTGCGTCTACTGCGATTACTGCATCACCTCCGTACAAGAGCTGTGCTCCTGTTACGAACCATACTTCATACTGATCAAATACGTTATTCATAATGTTTTAATTTTTTAATTTATAATCTTTACTCGTTTTATTGTCCGTAGTAAGCGTTCGGACCATGCTTGCGGCTGAAGTGTTTCTCTACCAGCAGCGGGTTCATTGTTAAATTGGGATTCACGGCATAAGCAATGCTTGCCATTTTGGCAACTTGTTCCATCACTACTGCATTGTGTACGGCATCGTGTGCGTCTTTTCCCCAAGAGAAAGGACCATGATTCTTGACCAATACTCCCGGTGTATGTACAGGGTTCAGGCCTTCGAAACGTTTTACGATCACGTTTCCGGTTTCCAGTTCATAGGCACCTTTTACTTCAGCTTCCGTCATATCCGCTGTGCAGGGGATTGCATCATGGAAATAGTCAGCGTGAGTTGTTCCGATATTAGGGATATCACAACCGGCCTGCGCCCATGCGGTAGCATAAGTAGAGTGGGTATGCACCACTCCGCCGATTTCGGGGAATGCTTTGTAGAGTACCACGTGAGTAGGAGTATCTGAGGATGGCTTCAGCCGTCCTTCGACGACTTTGCCATCCAGGTCCACTACTACCATATCTTCCGCTTTCATATCATCATAACTGACTCCACTGGGTTTGATGACTACCAGTCCCGTTTCACGGTCGATGGCAGAAACATTTCCCCATGTAAAGATGACTAATCCATGCTTTACCAATTCGAGATTGGCATGAAATACTTTTTCTTTCAGTTCTTCCAGCATATTGATTATAATTTAAATTTCGGGTCCTTGCGGTAGGCTTTGCCGTTGAATTTATACAAGGCTGCACCCCGTTTGGAACCCAGTTTATCGATTTTATCCGTCTTTTCGATAAAGTCCATTTCTGCGACACGCTTGCGGAAATTCCGTTTGTCCATCGGTTCGCCGTAAATAGCTTCGTAGAGACTTTGCAGTTGGGACAGTGTGAACAGCTTCGGCAACAGATTGAATCCGATAGGCTCGACAGATGCTTTCTGTTTCATCATCTCCCGTGCTTTATCGACCATCTCCGGATGGTCGAAAATCAGTGCGGGGAGTTCGTTGATGTTTACCCAGTAAGCATTGTGCTTCTGAACCAGTTCGCGGTCGTACTCATTGATGTTGATCAGCGCATAGTAGGCAATCGAAACTACCCTTTCGCCCGGATCGCGGTCGATGGCGCCGAAGGCTCCCACCTGTTCCATGTATACGTTTTCCAAACCTGTAAGTTCAGCCAGTACACGTTTGGCAGCGTCGTCCACGCTTTCGTCTTTTTGCACGAATCCTCCCATCAGTGACCATTCGCCCATTGCCGGTTCGAAGTTTCTCTTCAGCAGCAGCAGGCTTATTTCGCCTTCATTAAAACCAAAGATGATGCAGTCGATACCGAGATAGAAGGTAGGATTCGAACTATAATAGTTTTTCATCGTTTGAATGAATTTATTTAATTACCAGAAATACCAGTAGAAGGCACCTGTGATAGCAAGGATGATTACTGTATGAATGATATCCCAGTGATCCCAGCTTGCACGGGTAGCCGCTTTTTGTTCTTTAGTAGCTGTGCCGAATACCAGTCCCTGAATCTTTTCAGCTGTCGGAGCTTCCGTGGCAAGGCTGACTACGATGACTACGATGATACAGAACAGGAACATCCATCCGCAGAAGAACAGCCAGTTCATATCGTAGAACAAATATTTGAAGGTAGAATCTGCCACTTCACCTGCGTTGCTGTAATATACTTTGGCACCCAGACGAGTCAGACCGATGATCATACCGGCGATCAATCCCCACATACCACCTTGTGCGGAAGTACGTTTCCAGCAGATACCCAGCAGGAAGGCAGCGGCAATACCCGGAGCCAATACAGACTGAACGTCCTGCAAATAAGTATAAAGTACATCACCTACGCTACGCATGATAGGAATCCAGAGAATACCGAGGATTACGATCACTACCGTTGCTATCTGACCAATACCCACCAGTTTCTTTTCCGGAGTCTCCGGACGGAAGCGTTTGTAGAAATCGATTGTAAACAACATGGCAGATGAGTTGAACAGTGAAGCCAGCGAACTCATCAAGGCAGCGAGGATACCGCATACTACCAGACCTTTCACACCGGCAGGAAGCAATTTAGCTACCAGAGTAGGGAAGGCGGCGTCAGCGTTGGCAGTACCATTGGCAAGCATCGGGAGGAAACCTTCGCCACCGGCACCGATATATTTCTGATGTAATGCGAAAGCAATCATACCCGGAATCAGGAACAGGAATACAGGCAACAGCTTCAGGTAAGCGCCGAAGATAGTACCGCGACGAGCCTCTTTTTCATTCTTTCCGGAAAGTACACGTTGTACGATGAACTGGTCAGTACACCAGTACCAGAAACCGATAATGGCAGAACCGATAAGTGCACCCAGCCAAGGGAAGTTCGCATCATCGTTGCTGCGGATCAGATTGGTCATGGTGTCACCATAATCGTTTACCGTCACAGCACCGCACACTCTCATCATTTCGTCCCAGCCTCCCAGTTCTTTGAAACCGAGCACAAGGATAATCAACGAACCTAACAGAAGAATCGGAGTCTGAAGTACAGAAGTATAAAGTACCGATTTCATACCACCGAAGATCGTATATAGTGCAGTGAGAACTACCAGTCCGATGGCGGCAATCCAGAAGAAGTCGATTCCCCAGAGTTCCTTGATGCCGAATACTTGCTGGAATACCAGTCCGCCGGCATATACTGTCACTGCTACCTTGGTCAATACATAACTTACCAGTGAGATGACCGATAAGATGGTACGTGACTGAGGATTGTAACGGCGTTCCAGAAATTCCGGCATCGTGTATACCATGCTTCGTGAATAGAAAGGTACGAATACCCATCCCAGAATCAGGATCATCCATCCCTGAATTTCCCAGTGAGCCATCGCCATACCGCTTGAAGCTCCTGCTCCCGCCAGTCCGATCAAGTGTTCCGAACCGATGTTTGATGCGAAGATAGAGGCACCGATCGCAAGCCATGTTGCGTCACGTCCGCCTAAGAAATAATCTGCCGAGTCATTTTGTTTTTGTCTGACTACCCAAACAATAATACCTATCAGAGCCAAAAAGAAGACTCCAATTACTAGCCAATCTAATGCTTCCACAATAAATTTGATTTATAAGTTAATATTATTTCTCTGTCGAGAATTTAAAGATACATTCGCTGTTGTACGTTTGTCCCGGTTCCAGCACAACGGACGGCCAGTCGGCTTTGTTGGGGCTGTCGGGGTAGTGTTGTGTTTCGAGGCAGACAGAAGCACGTTGGTTGTAAACGATGCCTTTCTTTCCGCTTACGGTTCCGTCGAGGAAGTTACCTGTGTATACCTGAATACCCGGTTCGTTGGTATATACTTCCAATGTGATTCCGGTTTCGGGAGACGTCAGTCTGGCAGCTACCTGCGAGATGTCACCTTTGGTGTTGAGCACCCAGTTGTGATCATATCCGTTGCCGTTCTTGAGTTGGACGAAGTCGTAGTTGTTGATATCTTTGCCTACCGCTTTCGGAGTAGTGAAGTCCATCGGAGTATCTTTGACCGGAGCGATTTCGCCGGTTGTCATGAAGGTGCTGTCTACCGGAGTATAGTAATCTGCATTTACATACATGATGTTGTCTGTCGATGTTTTTGACGGATCACCAGCCAGATTGAAGTAAGAGTGGTTGGTCATGTTGATGATTGTCTTTTTGTCGGTAGTAGCGCTGTACTTGATGTCGATGGCGTTGTCATCTGTCAGTTGATAGGTTACTTTAGCAGTCACATTTCCGGGGAAATTCGCGTCACCGTCCGGAGAGATAAGAGTCAGTTCCAGTGTTGTCGGATCGATAAGGTTGGCTTCGTATACTTGGTATTGCCATCCTTTCGGGCCTCCGTGCAGGCAGTGGCCGAAGTTGTTTTGCGGCAGTTGGATGGTATCTCCGTCCAGTACAAAACGCCCTTGGTTGATGCGGTTGGCGTAACGGCCGATAGAAGCACCGAAATCACTGGGTACATTAATATAATCAGCAATGCTGTCAAAACCTAAAACTACATCCTGCATCTTGCCGTTCTTGTCGGGCACCATGATGGACACGATGCGTCCGCCGAAGTTAGTGATGCATACTTCCATACCCGCCTTATTCTTTAAGGTATAAAGAGCTGTTTGGGCATTGTTCACTTCTGTTTGAAATTTTGCCGGGTCAAGACCGGATAAAGTCAGCTCGGAAGCCGGCTTGTTATTGCACGCGGCAAGCATCAGCGCGGCAATTCCTGCAATTAGAAAATGTTTTTTCATGGTTTTATTTTTAATGTAAATGAGATGCTTATCTTATTTTGGGTGTAAAAGTAACACTTTTGTTTGGTGTATCAAATACACTCTTGTATGTTATGCAGCATAAACGGTATATTTTATGATTTCCCATACACCTTATTATATATATAAATGTACGCTTTCCATCTGTTTATTTTTCATATAATAGAGCGGGTTAATAGGTGTTTTTTGATCTGGTTTCGTATTATAAATATCAGATACGGATGGAAAATTGTGCAAATGAATGGAATTTGATCCTTTTTGACCGATATACACCCGTTAATGATAAAATCGGGTACGGGGAAAATAGAGAATCTGATTATCTTTGCATTTTAACTATATATAATTTTTTATTGAGAACCATGAGAAGATACGCAAATTTATTGGCAGTATTAGCCTTGTCTACTAACCTTGCGCTTCATGCGCAAACTAATGAGTTGGTGATACAGACGAAGAAGCTGGGTGCAGAAATCCAACCTACTATGTACGGACTCTTTTTTGAGGACATCAACTATGCTGCCGACGGCGGACTTTATGCCGAACTGGTAAAGAACCGTTCATTCGAATTCCCTCAGCGTCTGATGGGATGGAAGACTTATGGAAAGGTGACTTTGCAGGATGACGGTCCTTTTGAACGCAATCCGCATTATGTGCGTCTTGATAATCCGGGACATGCCCACAAGCATACCGGACTGGATAATGAAGGTTTCTTCGGCATCGGGGTTAAGCAAGGTGAAGAATACCGCTTTTCCGTATGGGCACGTCTGCCGCACGGAGGTACAGGTGAAAAGATACGTGTGGAACTTGTAGATACCAAATCTATGGGCGAACATCAAGCTTTTGCCTCTCAGACACTGACCATTGATTCCAAAGACTGGAAGAAGTATCAGGTAATCTTAAAAGCGGGTGTTACCAATCCCAAAGCAACGCTTCGTATTTTCCTTGCTTCCCAGGGTACGGTAGACTTGGAGCATATTTCCCTTTTCCCTGTCGATACTTGGAAGGGACATGAGAACGGTCTTCGCAAAGACCTTGCGCAGGCTTTGGCGGATATTCATCCGGGAGTCTTCCGTTTCCCCGGTGGTTGCATCGTTGAAGGTACGGATCTCGAAACCCGTTATGACTGGAAGAAATCCGTGGGGCCGGTAGAAAACCGTCCATTGAACGAAAATCGCTGGCAATATACCTTTACCCATCGTTTCTATCCGGATTATTATCAAAGCTACGGACTGGGATTCTATGAATATTTCCTTCTTTCTGAAGAAATGGGAGCGGCACCGCTTCCGATCCTGAACTGCGGACTTGCCTGTCAGTATCAGAACAATGAAGAAAAAGCTCACGTAGCAGTTTGCGACCTGGACAGCTATATTCAGGATGCACTCGATCTGATCGAATTTGCCAATGGAGACGTGAACACGACTTGGGGGAAAGTACGTGCCGATATGGGACATCCGGCACCTTTCAATTTGAAATATCTAGGCATCGGTAATGAACAGTGGGGAAAAGAGTATCCCGAACGTCTCGAACCGTTTATCAAGGCTCTTCGCAAGGCGCATCCGGAAATCATGATTGTAGGCAGTTCCGGCCCGAACTCCGAAGGAAAAGAATTCGATTACCTGTGGCCTGAGATGAAACGTCTGAAAGCTGATCTGGTAGACGAACACTTCTACCGTCCCGAAAGCTGGTTCCTCAGTCAGGGAGCACGCTATGATAACTATGACCGCAAAGGACCGAAAGTATTTGCCGGCGAATATGCTTGTCACGGAAAAGGAAAGAAATGGAACCACTTCCATGCTGCCTTGCTCGAAGCAGCCTTCATGACCGGATTGGAACGTAATGCCGATATCGTACATATGGCTACTTATGCGCCGCTTTTCGCTCATGTGGAGGGATGGCAATGGCGTCCGGACATGATTTGGTTTGATAATCTTAACTCGGTGCGTACCGTAAGTTATTATGTGCAGCAGCTGTACGCACAGAACAAAGGAACGAATGTACTTCCTCTCACTATGAACAAGAAACCGGTAACAGGGGCGGAAGGACAAAACGGACTTTTTGCCAGTGCAGTCTATGATAAGGATAAGAACGAACTGATTGTCAAAGTAGCTAATACTTCCGATAAGACACAGCCTGTATCCTTGACTTTCGAAGGTCTGAAAAAGCAGGATGTATTGTCCGAAGGACGTTGCATCACTCTTAGCTCACTCGACCAGGACAAAGATAATACGCTTGAACAACCGTTTGCCATCACTCCACAGGAGACACCGGTAACGATCAATGGTCATGCGTTAACCACCGAACTCGGACCGAACACGTTTGCAGTTTATAAATTCACGAAGAAATAAAATGAATAGCGTTAAACTAGTTATGATTTCATGCGTATTGGCAGCCTTTTCCGGGCTGTCTGCGCAGAATGACACTACTTTTGTAGCCAATGGCAATCCCATCATAAAATATAAATATACAGCCGATCCGGGTGCTATGGTGCATGACGGTAAGGTGTACATTTATGCCGGACATGATGAATGTCCTCCTCCCAAAGAACATTACCAGTTGAATGAATGGTGTGTATTCTCGTCTCCCGATATGAAAACATGGACGGAGCATCCTGTACCTTTGAAAGCCAAAGATTTCAGTTGGGCAAAAGGGGAAGCATGGGCTAGTCAGGTGATAGAACGTGACGGGAAGTTCTATTGGTATGTGACGGTGGAACACGGCACTATTCACGGAAAATCCATCGGTGTAGCCGTATCTGATTCGCCTGTCGGTCCTTTTGTGGATGCCCGTGGTTCCGCACTGATCACCAATGATATGACGACCGAATTTACCAAGATCTCTTGGGAAGATATCGATCCGACTGTTTTTATTGACGACGACGGACAGGCATATCTTTATTGGGGGAATACCCAATGCTACTATGTCAAACTGAAAAAGAATATGATCGAGCTGGATGGTCCTATCGTACCGGTTCATCTGCCCCGATATACGGAAGCTCCGTGGATACATAAGTGTGGAGACTGGTATTACCTTTCATATGCTTCTGAATTTCCGGAAAAGATATGCTACGCCATGAGCCGTAGCATTACCGGACCTTGGGAATACAAAGGCATCCTTAATGAGATAGCCGGCAATTCCAATACCAATCATCAGGCTATTATCGAGTTCAAGGGCGACTGGTATTTCATTTATCATAATGGAAGCATCAATACAGCCGGAGGCAGTTTCCGCCGTTCCGTCTGCATCGACCGTTTGTATTATAACGAAGACGGTACCATGAAACGCATTCAGATGACAACGGAAGGCGTACAATAAACAGATAATTATAGGGTTAGGTTAGATAATAGGTTTTAGATTTTTGTTAATTGAAAAGTAAGGGCGTCCTTCTATTCCAGAAAGACGCCCTGCTTATTTAATTCTGATGAATAATAACTTATTCTACTCTGCGTGAACCGTCACCGATTACTACATCATATACTTTCGGGCTTCTGCCGAATTTAGCTTTGAAAGCTTCTTTTGTCTTTTCAACGAAGTTGTCATACAGTTCGTTCTTGACAAGGTTGATAGTACAACCACCGAAGCCGCCACCCATTACGCGTGAACCGGTTACACCATATTCTTTAGCGCAATCGTTCAGGAAGTCAAGTTCTTCGCAGCTCACTTCGTACAATTTGCTCATACCGTGGTGAGTTTCGTACATCTTCTGACCTACTGTTTCGTAATCGTCTTTTTCCAGCGCATCGCAAACATCAAGTACGCGTTGGATTTCTTCGATTACATATTCGGCACGCATATAATCTTCAGCGCTGATATCAGCTTTCGCTTCTTCCAGCATGTCCATTGTACAGTCACGCAGGAATTCTACATGCGGATGTTTTTTCTGGATAGCAGCAACAGCAGCCTCACAGCTCTGACGACGCTTGTTGTAAGCAGAAGAAGCCAGTTCGTGTTTCACTACTGAATCCATCAATACCAGACGATAACCTTCCGGATGGAATGGGAAATATTGATATTCCAGTGAACGGCAGTCCAGACGGATCAAGCTGCCAGCTTTACCGAATACAGAAGCGAACTGGTCCATGATACCGCAGTTTACACCGCAGTAGTTGTGTTCAGTAGCCTGACCTACTTTAGCCAATTCAAATTTGTCGATTTTACCTTCACCGAACAGTTCATTCAATGCGAAAGCATATGTACTTTCCAGAGCAGCAGAAGAAGACATACCTGCACCCAGAGGCACATCGCCGGAGAAAGCGGTATTGAATCCTTTCACGTCTACGCCACGTTTGATCATTTCACGGCATACACCGAAAATGTATCTTGCCCAGCTTGCACGGGGAGCATCCTCTTCGTTCAGACCAAATTCTACATAATCTTTCAGGTCGATAGAATAAGCTCTTACTTTGTCAGTGCCGTTCGGTTTGATTTCAGCAAGCATACCTTTGTCTACAGCTCCGGGGAATACGAATCCACCGTTGTAGTCAGTATGTTCGCCAATCAGGTTGATACGACCCGGAGAGGCATATATAAATCCTGTAGTTCCATCAAAATGCTTAATGAAGCGACTTCTTACGTGTTCTATATCCATGATAAATCAATTTTATAAGGTGAATAAATTAAATTCAGATTTTTTATTCTACTGGAATGTCTTTATTTACGTTCTTGCAACCTACCAGACCGTAGTACAGCAAGTAAGCCAGAGCAGCGATAATTACCCAATAGCTAGCCATGAAACCGGCTACGTCAGCTACCCATCCTTGAATTACAGGCAGGATACCTCCACCGCATACCAGTACCATAAACAGACCGGAAGCAGCAGCCAGATATTTACCCAGTCCTTCTACAGCAAGGTTGAAGATACCACCCCACATGATAGAAGTACAGAGACCAACTAATACCAAGTACATAGCGTTAATGGGCACTTCTGCAAAACCGAATGACAAACCGCCAGTTGCGCTTTGTTGAAGTACAGGCAGATTCACCAATGTTCCTGTAGAAGAGAAGATAGCAAGGAATACTAAAATCAAACCCAGTGCAGATGTAAACGTAAGCATCGCTTTACTGGAAACTTTTGCACCGAGTGAAGCACCGGCCAGACGACCGATCAACATTAGGAACCAGTAAGTTCCTACTACGAAACCGGAGATTGTAGAAGCGATACCGGCACCGCCTTTTTCTACAGGGTCAGTAAGGAACAGGTTCAGAGTACCCGGTACACCTACTTCAATACCTACATATACAAAGATAGCGATAGCGCCCAATACAAAGTGACGGAACTTCAAAGCACCTTTCATCAGTGTGCTGATTGGTTCAGTTGTAGCAGCAGCGTTCGGTTCCGGAATGCGTACAAACAGGAGTACGAAGAATGCGAAAGCGAATACAGCCATTGCGGTGTACATTACAGGGAAAATCTGAGAGATAGTAGCTTTTTCGATAGATCCGGCGATCAGGATACCAACGAACATCGGAGTGATGGTAGCCATTACAGAGTTGAAAGAGCCGCCCACTTGGATAAGCTGGTTACCTTTGTTACCTTCACCACCCAGTTTGTTCAACATCGGGTTTACTACAGTGTTAAGCAAACACATAGAGAAACCTGCTACGAATGCACCAATCAAATAAACGGCAAAAGCCATCTCAGGGCTTGAATGACCGGACAGGAACTGGATACCTACGCCGATAAAACCGATAGCTACTGCGATAAGTGCTGTTTTCTTATATCCCACACGTTGCAACAAGATACCGCTGGGGATACCCATTACTGCATAAGCTATAAAGTTACCGAAGTTTCCCAGCATACCCAAAGCATTGGATACGTCGAATTGGTTCTTCAGCACAATACCCATAGGAGCTGCGAGGTTAGTAACGAATGAAATCATACCGAAAAGGAAAATCATCGTGATAATGGCAATGATTTTTCCATTCTTTTTTTCTTGTGTCATGGTTCTATTAAAAATGTTAGTTTATAAAATTAGGTTAGTTATTTTTTATCTTTTATTTTTCCACACCGAATTTGTAGATAGTCACCTGCTGGTATTCATCGCCCGGCAATAAAGTAGCCGAGGGGAAATGAGGTTTGTTCGGAGTGTCGGGGAAACATTGTGCCTCGAAGCAGATAGCGCTTCTTGCAGGGAATGTAGCACCGTGAGCACCTTCGAAACCATTCAGCCAGTTACCGGTGTAAAGTTGTACACCTGCTTCAGTTGTGTATACTTCCATGGTACGACCGCTATTCGGTTCGAAACAAGTGGCAGCCAAATCCAGTGAACCTGTTTCAATCTTGTTCAGTACGTAGCAGTGGTCGTATCCGGCACCGTTAATCAGTTGTTGGAATTTATCGTTGATACGTTCGCCTACGGTATGCGGAGTGGTGAAGTCCATTGGAGTACCTTCTACTTTGGCAACTTCTCCGGTTGGGATAGAAACTTCATCGATAGGCGTGTAGAAATTAGCGTTGATAGTAACAATATTGTTTTCGATAGTAGGAGTAGGATTGCTGATACCAGCCAGATTGAAGAAACCGTGATTGGTCAGGTTGACTACAGTAGCTTTGTCAGTTGTGGCACGATATTCGATTACCAGTGCATTTTCTTCTTCTTCCAGGCGATAAACCATTTCAACCTCCAGATTGCCGGGGAAACCTTCTTCGCCGTCGGCTGAAACATAATTGAACTGGATTATATTTTCAGCCAGTTGGTCGGCATCCCAAACGCGGGCGTGAAAACCGGTAGGTCCTCCGTGCAGGGAGTTGGGGCCGTTGTTGATGGTGAGCTCGTGCTCTTCTCCGTACAATGTGAATTTTCCTTTGGCGATGCGGTTGCCATAGCGTCCGATAGTAGTGCTGAGGAAGGGTTCCGGGCTGTTGACAACGTGGTCTATGCTGTCGTGTCCGAGGACAACGTTTGCATATTTTCCATCTTTATCCGGTACCATGATAGCGAGAATGGCGCATCCGTAATTAGTTACGGCGACTTCCATTCCCTTTTTATTTTTGAGGATAAATAAATCAGTTTCTTTATTATTTATCTCCTTTTGGAAATCTTTCCGGCTGAGCCCTGATAGATTCCCTTCCGTTGGGAATGTGTTATTCATGTCTGGTATTCTTAAAATTTTCTTGCAAATAAAGGTAAATTCTTTGTTACTCACAAATTATTCCGGCTAAATATGGTGGGTAGTTTAGGAAAGTTTAGCGTTCTCACTTAGGTTTCTGTATTTTTCATCCTTCTTTTCTTTTAAAGTGAACAATTTTTCGTATGTTTGTTCCCGGATTATTATAATCTGGGAGAATTTAATCTAAGTTTATTAACAAGAAAAACAAAAATGTATCCATTAAAATTCGAACCTATTCTGAAGCAGACGCTTTGGGGGGGCGACAAAATTATTCCGTTCAAGCATTTGAATTCAGACTTGAAAGGAGTAGGAGAAAGCTGGGAGATTTCCGGCGTTGAGGACAATGAATCCGTAGTGGCCAATGGCCCGGATAAAGGTTTAACCTTAGCCGATATGGTAAGAAAGTATCGTGAGGAACTGGTTGGTGAAGCGAATTATGCCCGTTTCGGCAACAAATTTCCGCTACTCATTAAGTTCATCGACGCCAAACAGGATTTGTCAATCCAGGTACACCCAACAGATGAGTTGGCGAAGAAACGCCATAATTCGATGGGAAAAACCGAGATGTGGTATGTTGTTGATGCCGATAAGGGGGCAAAACTCCGTTCGGGATTTTCAGAACAGATCACACCGAAAGAGTACA
>OGJX01001388.1_pt1 | contig 14490 bp, 8 predicted proteins | sample 1572381 | NCBI WGS metagenome assembly OGJX01 (sample SAMEA2582085, study PRJEB24529) | metagenome | biome: Human gut stool | place: China | collected 2011
AGCGAGCTTATATCCCCATAAATAAATTTAGGGGCTTTACGCTCGCATTTGGTAAGTTATAAATTAATCTCCATGATTATGAACCTTGCACCTTATGGTGTATTTGCTCTTTTAGTACCAGTAGTTACTGCTAATGGTCCAAAAGTTTTATTACCACTTTTATCCGTTATCGTTACTGTTTATATCGGTTGTATCATTCATGCACTTGTTGTATACTCTTCCATCGTTTCTACACTTGGCAAAATGAGTCCTTTGAAATTCTTTAAAGGTATGACAGAAACAATGCTCTTAGGTTTCACAACTTGTAGCTCCGCTGCTGCACTTCCTGTAAATATAAAAAACTGTACAGAAAATCTTGGTGCTAATAAATCCATTGCTAGCTTCGTACTTCCTTTAGGCGCAACTATCAATATGGACGGAACAGCTATTTATCAAGGTGTTTGTGCTATCTTTATCGCTAATGTTTATGGTATCGATTTAACAGCAGGTCAAATGCTTATGATCGTCTTAACTGGTACACTTGCTTCTGTAGGTACTGCTGGTGTTCCTGGTGCTGGTGTTATCATGCTTGCATTCGTATTACAGACTGTAGGTCTTCCTATGGAAGGTCTTGCACTCGTTGCTGGTATTGACCGTGTATTAGATATGATCCGTACTTGTCTTAATATTACAGGTGATGCTGCTGTAACTATCGCAGTAAGCCAAACAGAACGAAGTAATAATTAAATCTACTAAAAAACAAAGACACTAGAAATAATCTAGTGTCTTTTATTATGCCCTAAAATTCATTTTAATATACTGTAGATATTACTTTTCCTAGACTATCAGCCAAATCTTCTAAGTCTTCAAGATTTTCTTCTGATGCTAAAAATAAAGTGAAAATATCTGGACTTAAATCTATCATACCAATACAAATATCTTCATCAAACCATTTACTATCAAGATATTTACACCAATTTATAATATTTTCATCATCAATAAAGTCCATTTCTTCATTGTAATAATCGTACTCATCATCTTCATTATAGTCATATTTATCTATTTCATAATCTTCTTCTTCAAACTTACTATCCAAAGCTAGATTATATTCTTTAAAAGTTCGCAAACTTTTCAGACTCCAACCAAAATCAGTAATACTACAATCTTCTTGTATTTGCATTACATAATTATTTCTGACTAAAATATTCACTGTAACTAGCCATTGCAAATCTTCTACAGAATCATATTTTATACTGATATTACGCTCTTCAAACTCTTCTAAATGCTCTTGTGCATATGCTTCTATATTATCGATACTCTCTTCTATTTCCGCTAATACATCATCGTCATTACCGCTTATAATTCGCGCTATCTCTAATAAAGTTTTTGCCTTTTCCATTTGTATCCCTCTTTTTTTATTTAATTACTAATTTATTAATTCACTATATAAATAAAAAAATCCTGTTAATTTAAAAAACATTTTAGCTATGATATAATATATATTAACTAATATTTATTTTTAATTAATTTAAATTATAGGAGTGATTTTTATTTTATATATAGGTAACCATTTATCTTCTTCAAAAGGTTTTTTACAAATGGGTAAAGAAGCTTTAAGTTTAAATGCTAATACATTTTCTTTTTTTACTAGAAATCCTCGTGGTAGCAAAGCCAAAGATATAGACGATAATGATGTTCAACAATTTTTAGCACTAGCCAAACAATATAAATTCCATAAATTAGTAGCTCATGCACCTTATACATTAAATCCATGTTCCAATCGCGAAGAAGTACGCGAATTTGCTCGCCAAACAATTGCTGATGATTTACTTCGCATGGAAAAGTTGCCTCATAATTATTATAATTTCCACCCAGGAAATCATTTAGGGCAAGGCATAGATTTTGCCACCAAAGCTATCAGTGATTGCTTAAATGAAGTGATGTGGCCTGAGCAACAGACTACTGTTTTATTAGAAACTATGGCAGGAAAGGGCACTGAAGTTGGCAAAACTTTTGCTGAACTCCAAGCAATTATCGAGCGTATTAATTTACAAGATAAAATAGGTGTATGCCTTGATACTTGTCATATTTGGGACGGCGGTTATGATATTGTAAATAATTTAGATGATGTCCTAGCCGATTTTGATAAAATAATCGGTCTTGATAAATTAAAAGCTATACATTTAAATGACAGTAAAAATGACTTAAACACTCATAAAGACCGCCATGAAAAAATTGGTCAAGGTAAAATAGGTCTTGATACTATCATAAAAATTATAAACCACCCACAATTGAAACATTTGCCATTTATTTTAGAAACACCAAATGACCATGATGGATATGCTCAAGAAATAGCTTTATTGCGCGCTAATTTCAATTAAATATAAATAAAAAAAGTATCTTTTTCTAGCTGAAATATAAGTCAGAAAAAGATACTTTTTATTTTACTTATTTATCTTGTTTGCCAATGAGCTAATGCTCCTGTAAATTCATTCAATTTAAATGAGTTTGCTACAGCTTTATCAATGAAATTTTGAGCATTTTCAAAAGCTTGATGGATATCTAAACCTTTAGCAAGTCCTGCTGTTATTGCTGCGGAGAAAGTGCAACCAGCACCACTATTATAGATATTTTTCATCTTAGCTTTTTTCTGGATAGTAAATTCTTTACCATCAAATAAAACATCTACCATATAATCGCCATCTACACGACTACCAGATTTTATAATGACATTTTTCGCACCGAGTTTATTGATTTTTACACAAGCTTCTTTAATGTCTTCTACAGTTTCCACTTTTTCCATACCTGCAAGATAAGCAGATTCTACTGTATTTGGTGTTATTACATCAGCTTTTTTTACCAATAAAGATTTTATTGCTTCGGCTGCTTCTGGTACCATGATAGCGTCGATACCTTTACAAACCATTACAGGGTCGATTACTACATTTTTAAAATTATATTTATCTATGGATTTCGCTACTAATTCTACAAGAGCAGCTGAACCTAACATACCTGTTTTCATGGCATTAATGCCAATACCTTCGCCAACAGTTGCAATCTGACGTTCAATAGTAGGCAAATCTATAGGAAAGATATCATGAGCCCAATCTTTTGGATTTTGTGCCACAATTACAGTTAGTGCCACCATTCCATAAACGCCCATCTCTTCAAAAGTCTTTAAATCGGCTTCCATGCCAGCTCCACCAGAAGTATCAGAACCTGCTATAGTCAATGCTTTATAATTCTCTAATGCCATAATTTATCACCTTTAAATATAAATTATTTTTAATAAGATGTTTTAAATTATAAAATTCTACTATTCCAAAGTCAACAAAATCACACAAAAAAGTGGATATTGTATCGATACAATATCCACTATAACCATTATTTTCCTAAAATTATTTGCTCCATAATAAATTCATAATTTTAGCATATTCTTCTTCTAAATTTTTAACAATAGTATCTGTAATAGCTATAATTAATTCGCTATCTTGTTTTACACCTAATATACAAGTATCTAAATAAATACCTGTTTCGTTTGTATAATACTTAAAAGATTTATATTTAGCATTTAATTCATCAAAATAAGCCAATAATTTATCTTTGTTTTGTACACTTGGTGCAACCTGTACTCTAATTAACCCATAAATACTATCATCTAAAATTATTCCCATTGGTAATAATTGACCATTTATATTTATTGATGAATGAAATACTACAGCATTAAATTTATCATTTTCTACTTCTTCTACTCTAAAGCAAGTTATATTTTTTTCATCTAAATAGTCTTTAAAATTTTGCGCTTTCTCATTCATAATAAAATACCTCACATTCATTTATGTAAGCTAAATCCTAAAAAAGATTTAGCTTACATTTTTATATTTATTTTTAGATTATACTTCTTCTACAGCTCCATCAAGAGGAATAGCACCATCAACAAAATTAAATTCTGCTTTACGTTCTTTAAAGTCACGGTTTCTATCCCATGGAGCATCTTTATATAAATGACTCCAATTTTTATAGTCATTTATATCAATTGGTTTTAATACAGTTAAATCACCTGCATTAATTGTAACATCATAATTATTAAAGATATCATCTTCTGTACCAGATGGATAGAATGTACCGTCAATAATTACACCAATAACGCCATCATGCTTACCTGGCTGTCCTATAATACTATCATCATCTAAACCAAAGCTAATATCGAAATCATTTGGATTATCTCCATTTACCCAACCATCAACAGTTCCACCATAACTTGGATTATCTCCAACAGTAGTATTAGAATCATCAACTGTAATTGTTAAATGTCCCTTATCTACTGTAGATTTTCCAGGATTAATTGTAATATTATAGTTATTTTCTAATCCTTCAATACCGTTAACATCACCTGTCCAATCGTAGTAATCTTCTCCAGCAGGTTTAGTATGTGTATTATTATCTGTCAAAGCATCATCATGTGTCATTGTTACATCTAATTTATCTTCAAATGCTTCATCACCATTTGTTAATCCTTCTGTACCTGTGATTTTATAATCCTCTAAATTAGGTTTACCATATTCATGATGCACATTTTCATTTAAATCAATTGTTAAATCAGCTTTGTCTACTATGGATTGTCCATCATTAACTTTAATATTATAGTTATTTTCTAATCCTTCAATACCGCTGACACTGCCTGTCCAAGTATAATTTTCACCTGCATTATTCGTATGTGTATTATTATCTTTTAAAGCAGTATCTTTAGTCATTTCTACATCTAATTTATCTTTAGATGCTTCATCGCCATTTGTTAATCCTTCTACACCACTTATTCCATAGTCTTTTAAGTTTGGATCACCATATGTGTGATATACCTTATTTAAATCTACTACTAAATCAGCTTTATTTACTTTAGAATCTCCTTTTACAGTAGTATCAAATTCATAGTTTTTAAGTGAACCAATAATGTTTCCTGTCCAAGTATAATCACCTGCATTATTTGTTACTTTTCCTGTTGTATTTCCTGTTAATGCTTTATCTGTTATTGAATTCTGATCTAAACCAATTAAACCACTAAAATCTTCTCCGTTAACCCAACCATCTATAGTAATTCCATAACCACCATTTTGAATAGTTGTATTACCATATATACGATCTAAATCATTGCCTGTGATAGTGAGTTTTGCTTTATCTATTTTTATTTTATCTTTATCATTTATACCTGTTGCTAAATCAATATCATAACCAAGATTATTTGGATTAAATGTTTCTCCTTTACCACTAGAAGCAATCTGTCCAGAATATAACCAATCTGTGTATATATCTGCATCTTTATGGCTATTGGAACCCATTAAACCGGCAGCATTATGGGCATCAAATTCTTTACCTGATAAATCTGTAAGCATTTTATCTGCTATTGCTCCACTAATATTTACAGATTGCTCGTTACCATTATATACAAAATCAGGTTTTTTGCTAGGATCATATTTTACACTTGTTAAAAATACTTTTAATACTTTATATTCATTACCATCTTTTGTATATGTTTTCCAAATATCAGCTCCATTTTGGTCCTTTTCTGTATTAGAATTCTTATTACCTGTACCTACAAGATTATCTACACTGTCATTTACTTCAGTAGTACTATAAGCATTAGTTAATGTACCTTTTGTATTATCACCAATTATTGCACCAACATTACTTCCACCAACAATAGTTTCATTTTGTTTGTCAGCCGTCATAATAGTATTAAATACTTCTTTTACAGTGCCTTCATTAGTACCTACAATACCACCAACATTATTACTACCACTAGCAGCAATATTTCCTGTATTATATCCAGCAGTTAATTTACCAGTACTTGTATTTTTACCAATTAAGCCACCTATATTAGTAGAATTAGTTCCTGTAGATGTTGTAGCTGTAATAGTACCATTATTATAAATCTGATATTTATAGTAATGACTAGCTTCATCTCTACCACCTTCAATAGTTCCGCTATTGATACCAATTAAGCCACCAACATTATTTACGCCACTTACTTTACCTTTTACTTCATTTTTAAGTGAAGAATACTTGATAATACCTGTATTTTCACCAAAAATGCCACCTGTGCCTGTTGTGCCTGCTGTTCCTGTTACTGTTCCTGAATTAACAAATTCTGCATATTGTATATTAGCTTCATTTTTGCCAAAAATGCCACCTGCTCCGCCAGCTTTAGCTATTACTGTACCTTCATTTTTTATACCAATAATATTATTAACATTTCCCATAATATTTTTAGTATTTAAACCAGCTACACCGCCTACATAATCTTTACCAGTAACTTTGCCTTTATTACCAGCTCCAGATAATGTACCATCATTTTGTCCTGTAATACCACCTACATAAGTAGCTCCACTAGCATTGATGTTACCACTATTAGTAGCATTAGTAATAGTACCTTTATTTATTCCAGTTACTCCGCCAAAATACTGTGCATTTGAACCTGTTGCATTTAAAACAATATCATTATTTACATTTGTAATAGTGCCATTATTTTTCCCAGCAATACCACCTACATATTTTTGACCAGTAATACTGCCACGATTAATTAAATTTGTACCTTTAGAATCAGTAGTATCAGTAGTTGATATATTACCATTATTTTCACCAGCAATACCACCCACATAATCTTTACCATTGATTTCAGCAGAACTATCATTTGTTAAATTTGTAAGTGTAACACCGTTACCATTACTACCTACAAGACCACCTACATAATTAACGCCTGTAATTACTCCATTATTTCTACCATTAGATATATCACCAGTTGTACTACCTACAAGACCACCTGTATAATTACCTTCAGCTGTAACACTTGCACCGTTTACAATTAAAGATATCTCACCAGAGTTTGTACCAGCGATACCACCTACATTACTTGAGCCTTTAACAATACTTTCATTGTAAGCATCATGTAAAGTACCACTATTTAAACCAGCAATACCACCTGTATTATCAACTAATATACTACCATTAGTTACACCATAGGCATTTACATTGTCCAAGCCAGCAGTTATTTTATTATCCGTAGAATCAGAATCTTTAGCTGTATTTACACCTACTATACCGCCTAAACTATAAGTATTATATTTACTACCACTAGCAATAACAGCTGAATGACTTTGTGAATTAGATACTAAGCCAGTATTAATACCAGCAATACCACCTGCTGTTGTTAATGCTCCACCAGAATTTTGTCCAGCAATAACACTATCTCTAGATGTAGCATTATCAACTGTACCATTATTAGTACCTACTACACCACCTGCTGCTCCAACATTTACAAATATATTATCGGTATTATCAAAAGGAGTACCATCTAAGCTAGCACTATTTACACTACCTAAAGCTTCTACTGTATTACCAAGTGTAGTTACATTATCAATTTTACCATTATTAGTACCTGCAATAGCACCTACATTATCATAACCTTTAAAAGTGGAAGAATATACTTTTAAGTTCTTAATAGTGCCCGCATTTGCACCAAATACACCTACATTATCATTAGAATTAGAACTACTTACATTTAAACCAATAATACGATTTCCTCTACCATCAAATTTACCAGTAAAAGCTTTATTACTACCATTACTATTGCTGTAATCACCACCAATAGCTTGGTAATCTTTTACATCTGTAGCATTAATATCATTTTTAAGAGCAAAATTATAAGATAAAATATTGCTATCTTCATTTTCATTAGCATAATTCTGTATACCTTTTAATTGTTCTCCATCAGCTACCCAGATATAAGTTACATCTTCACCTTTTAATTCTTCTCCATTTTTATCTTTAATATTAAGGCTACTTAACTCCGTTGATAATGTATGACCTCCAATATCATATTTATCTAAATCAAATGCTGAACCATTCCATAAATCTACTGTAATTTTTGCATTATCTGTTCCTTTAAAATTAAAAGCATGACCTGTTTCTTTATAAAATGAATGTAAAAAATTATGCATTCTGCCTTTAATGATAGCATCACTAATGTCACTTTCTGTAGTACCTGTTTTTAAACTTCCATTATCAACATATCTTAATAAATAGTTTATAAAATCATCTAATTGTGTTGAATCTATTTTATTTACTGATTCTAATTTAGTAATGATTTCATTAATTTTATCGTGGTTTAATTCTCCAGCATTATTTTTTAATTCTTTATATAAATTATTAGTATATTGTTTTAAGCTTACTTTACCTATATTGGAAATATCTAATACAATTTCCCCTACACTATTTTCTCCAGTATCAGCAGTTAAATCTCCACCTATGACCATATCACTATCAACATAGACATTATTACCTGTTAAATTTACATTTCCTTGTGTATCAATAATGCCTTTTTCCATATTGCCATAGTAGATATTTACATCGCCATTTGTAGCTGAAATAAAAATATCTCCTATGAGATTATCATCATTTCCAGCTGTAACTGTATGAGCATAGCCTTCTGCAACATCTGGCATTTTAGCATTTTGATTTTTTACATCTTCCGCTTTAAATTTATTATTATATTTTTTATCTACGGTACTTCCAATACCATCTATAGTAGTCGTTTGATTTTTTTCTGCTGTTTTTATTTCACCATAGGTATTTACATTAGCACCTGTAATAGTAATATCACCTTTTGTATTATTATTACCAGTAGAAATTATACTACCATAAGCATCAACTGTACCTGTATCAGCATTGATAGCTATAGATGAACCATATACTTTTGAAAAACTGCCTAAACCAATATTATCTCCGCTACTATTGATATTTAAAGCACCATCGCTATAAATAATCCCACCGAATAAGCCTACACCTTTATCGGAGTTTTTAAAGTTATCTAAAGTCAATCCACCACCATATATAGCTAAACCAGCATCACCATAAGTGCCTAATTTTTCCCAGTCCAAGGTTATATCGTTATTTGTATTAATAATTGTTAATAATGGGTCATATGCTGTACCATATTGAACCTTATTAATAGAGCCATTTGTTACTGCCGAATTTTCACCATCAAATTTACCATTTGTTTCTGGTAAAAAAGCATTTAATATTGGCGTTGTACTACCTTCATAAATACGCCAAGTATTTGAAAAATCGCTACTACTTGTATCTATTTTTTCATTACTTTGATTAATAAATGTTAATCCCGTATAACTATCTTTATTATTTTTATTTATATATTCAACTGTAGCAGTATGTCCAAATGTCTTATTGCCTTCATCATTACTTAAATCCTTAAAAATATTTTCATTTCCAGGTGTTATATAATAAGCATTACTAATTTCTACCTTTGTAGAATCATATTTTTTCCCTATTATACTATGAAAGTCCGTATCCTGATCTGCATATAAATTTCCTAAAGTATAGACATTATTAATGTATATACGTCCATCTGAGTCAGCACCACCTAAAATGCCAATCATTCCACCTAAAGTACTACCAGCACCTCCATTACCTTGTATACTTCTAATAGTTCCTAAATTATATACATTTTCTAGAGTTAAATGATCTATCTCCGTCTTTCCTTGGTATATACCCATACCACCTGCTATACCACCTACATTTGAACCATTTGCTGAATATGTTGTGGAGTAATTTGTTACATTTCCTGTATTGAAAGAATTTCTTATATTTCCTTTTACCCACCAACCAGCTATACCACCAGTTACATTAGCACCATTATAAATATCTCCATCATTATAAGACTTTTCTACATCACCTGATAGACGTCCTGCTATACCACCCACATGACGACCTTTATAGACAAATTCTTCATCACCAATTTGTCCTTTATTATATACATCATATAAACTGATTTTTGCACTTGTCTCTTCTGTAGAATCGCCTACTATTCCTCCCATATTTAATGGTGATACTGAGGTTGTATCTTTTCTAGTACTTCTAATTTCACCTATATTATAAGAACCAACAATTTCACCATTATACATCATGCCAGCTACACCGCCAACACCAGTATAACCTCTTACATTACCTGTATTATATGAACTATTAATAGCAGCTGATGAATTATCATTTTTGATTTCTAATATAGTTTTTGTTCCTTCTCTATCTATTTTACCTACTATACCACCTACATTAGCCGCTTTAGATGTATCTAATACCTTATTTTCATCTACAATGTCTTCTGTATGCACCGTGCCCCTATTAGCAGAGGTATTGATATAGGCATCTTTGCCGTACATATAGCCTACAATACCGCCTATATTTCCTACAATAAAACTTTCATTACCTCCTGCACCTGAATGATATCTTACAAACTCTTCTACAAGCTTCTCTCCATTTCTAGCACCGGTAGCCATAATATCGCCACCATTGTTAACTGCTTTAGTTATTGTTCCATCTTCAAAATAACCAACAATACCACCTACATTATGGGCACCACGTACATCATTTTCTTTATTAGTAGCATTAGAAATATTTGTATTGACTGCACTACCGACAACACCACCTACATTACCTGCCGTATAATAAGGCATATTAGAATTAGTAGTTGTATCTAATTTAGCAGATATATCTCCATTATTTAGTACATTATCTATTGTATTTTTATCTGTACGACTATCACTTTTACCAACTATACCACCTACATTAGCTACATTTACATCTTTTGATGCTAATTCAGAATTATTCATGTTTGCGGTACTAACTATATTTTGATTATTTGTATGATAATTATAATAACCAGTAATATAATCAGTAGCATTTATATTACCGTCATTGCTTACATTTTGTACTGTAGAACCATTTTCTAAATTACCTACAATACCGCCTACATTATAGCCCCCTTCTACATCAAGGTGATTATACATCTGAAAACCTTTTTCATTACCAATTGTAGAATTACTTGCTGAACCAACTAACCCACCTATATTATTTACTGTACCTTTTATATCACCTAAATTATAGGACTCACCATTAAGAGTGCTACTTGATAAATTACCTGCTAAACCACCTACATTAGAATTACCTTTAATAGCACCTGCGTTTACTACACCGTTTAAGGTAACATTTGACCCTGTACCAATAATACCACCAACATTATTTGCTCCTGTTACATTGATAGTATTTTTTACATTTTCAATGACTGTATTATTAGTTGCATTACCTACTACAGCCCCAACATTTTCTGCATTACTAGTAATACTACCTGAAATAAGATTAAAATTGCGAATAGTAGAATTAGATGTTTTTTCAAATAATCCATTATTTGTACTATGAAGACCATATATATCATATCCTAAACCATCTAAATTCCCTTCAAAATCATTAATAGAATTAAAATTATTAATAGAATTTAAGTCAATACTATTATGGAAAGCATAATTACCACCTAAGTTGCTATCCATGTCTTGCAATTGTTCGCCATCTTTAACCCACATAAAACCATCTTTTTTAGTGATATTTTTTGTAATATTATCCTCTAATATTAAATTTGCTAATTTTTCACTGTTATTTTTACCACTATATTTATTTACACTATCATAAGCAGTATAACCAAGCACTACATTTTTATTATCAAAATCTGTTTGTGTTGTTTTAATAGTAATTTTATCTGCCGTTAATTGTGTTTGACCATTTTTTACTCTATCTACATCTAATACAATTCTATTGCCATCAAATGTAACATTTGTAGCATTAATATTACCTAAACTCATAAGTTCTGCATTAGGTGATGCCGTTCCATTTCCTAAAATACTATTAATATCGGGATTTTTTTTATCAATATTCTCTAGTGGTGTATCTAAATTTTTATTAGATACATAAAGGCTACCTACATTAATCTGAGCAGAGTTGCCGATTTGTACCCCAGCTGGGTTTACAATATAGATATTACCTTTATCAGCATTTATTGTGCCGTAAATCTGGGATAAATTGCCACTATCAACATAGTTTAATGTATTAAAACCAGCTGATGGGCCATTAAAATTAACAGTAGTATTAGCACCTACAGAAAAATCATCCCATTTAATTACAGCATTTTGAGTTGTTTGCGTAATATTAGTTGGATCGGAAATAATATTATTATTGCTTCCGTTTATTGCTCCTGCTACTACTGTCCCATTACTAGGCACTGTATTATTATTAAATGCTGCATGTGTTATTGGCATTGTATATAAAGTTGAACTCATAAATATTGCCATAGCAATACTTTTTGTCAATAGTTTTTTATTTCTTATCTTCATGATAGTTCTCCTTTCTTACTTTATATCCTTAAAACATCTTATACATTTGGAACCACCATCTACCACTATGGTCATCTGGTTCTACTAAATCTTCACGTGCATTTATTTTTTTCGACCAATCAAGCTGAGCATACCAATCATTTGGTTTAGCATAGCGAAGTCCTAAGCCCCAACCAGATAAATGTTCTCCGAAATCAAAAGCTTTATTTTCAGCATATCCTGTGTCAATAAATGCTGCTGCTTCTAATCCTTCTATATCTGTTTTGCAACGTACTTCAAATGTAGCAAGATAAGCATCATCACCATATCCATCTCCATTGCCATAAGCACGAACACCATTCATGCCTCCCAAGAAGAATTGTTCACTACCATCTAATGCTCTACTTGCCATTTGTCCATGCATATTAATACGATAATTAAATTTGTTATCATACCAAATATTGAGCCAATCAGCTGTTAATTTATGATAATCACCGTCTAAATAAGAACCACCTTCTGTATCTAGATTTCCATACCAATAAATTAAACTATATTGTGTAAATTGATTAGGATTATATTGACTACCGCTTACACCTACATGCCAAACATCAGCAGTTTTATCTGTAGTTATATTTGGCAATATTCCTGGCAAAACCTTAAAATTTAATTCATCACGTATATCTCTTCTATCATAACCATAAATAGCAGTTACTCTATCTTCTCTATCTCTATATATTGGAGTCATTCCATATATAGAAATACCTTTTGATCTACCGAGTGAATCATACATACTATTTGTATTCAATTCATAATTTGATTGACTATACGCTATACCAACTCTAGTACCTCTACTACCAACAGGAGTTTCATAACGTATACCATAGTTTTTTACATCATGACTTGTCAATGAGCCATTGATAATAAATTTATCACCTTGATGTCCTGGGTTATTAATTTCTGTATTAAATCCATAACGATAACGACCAGAATAATACCCCCCACCATTATCGGTGAAAATATAGTTATTCCAAACAGGTCTTTTATCTACTACTAAATCTAAACTTGTTGTGCCTGGTTTAGAACCTGGTTTCAATACAGCTGTCGCTACAACCCCTGGTAAATCATTAATATTATTCACTGCTAATTCTAATTTTTTATCTAATATTACATCTTCATCTGCTAAATAATCTATGTACTTTGCTAAAACTCTATCTGCTACGTCTGATTCATTTTTTACTATATTTATTTGATCATATGATGCTATATATATTTTTACTTCTAATATTCCATCTTTAATTTCTTGTGCTGGTATTATTGCTTGCGGTACTGTATATCCGCATGTTCTACAATATTCATTAAGTTCACTAGTCAATGTAGATAATTCACTTATTTTTACATTTCGTTTACTGTATTTGTCCAGTATAGTTGTTAATTTTCCATCATTATCTGGCAAAGTATATCCTGTTAATTTGATTTCATTTACAAAAAAAGCGGGATCTTCCTCTGTTCCGGTATTACCTTCTTGATAGTGTTCCTTTTGTAGTTTACTACTATCTACCACTTCTTGCTGTCCTGTCCTATTATATGGATTAGTTGTTACAGCTTCCTTATCAAAAGTTGGTATTGGCGAGGCTGCCATTGCTGAACTAGAACATAATAGACATAATGCAGCTGTCAGTTTAATACTTTTATTCATTATAATCCACCCCTTTAAATAAAAACACCCCCTACCCCCCCCGAAATTAAATCCGGGGTTGTAGGGGGTGTTCCAGTTATAGATATCACCTATATTTATAATGTATTAAATTGTACTTATACTATATCATCATTTTTTATTATAGTCAAAGAATTTAATTATATTATAATATTTAATTAATAAATAGACAAACTTACTCATATATCCCGATAATTACTTATCTATATCACATAATATCTGTTTTAAATCGAAATGATTATTAGATAAATAATAAAAATTACTTATCTAATAATCTTCTCTTAATATATATCTTATTACTTTCCTAACTAATTTTTAATTCAATTAAATTTCAAACCTTTGACTACAATATCAACATCATGTACAAACATACCTGTCATATATTCTACAACTTCTTTTATCTTTTTTTGTATGCCTTGTATCATTGTTGGAATATGACTTCCATAATTTAAAACTACTTCAAAAGAAACTTTTATACCTTTATCTTCACCTTTTTCCCAAACATGGTCAACATGTATATGTGAAGCTTTAAACTGAACCTCCCACGACTAAAGTCGCGGGGTTCTCGGTCAAGTATTCTAACGAATA
>OGJX01001441.1_pt1 | contig 14097 bp, 9 predicted proteins | sample 1572381 | NCBI WGS metagenome assembly OGJX01 (sample SAMEA2582085, study PRJEB24529) | metagenome | biome: Human gut stool | place: China | collected 2011
AGTAAATTATTGCAAGGCATGTTACGATGAACTTGCGCATAAGACTACTTGGCCATCACGTGCCGAACTTACTCATAGTGCAATGGTTGTATTATCTGCTTCCCTAGTCATTGCACTTGTTGTGTTCGCGATGGATTCTATTTTCAAAGCCTTTATGGGTGTAGTTTATCCAGGTTAATTTTTTAAGGAAATGGCAGACGCAGGAAATAAATGGTATGTGCTTAAAGCCGTTAGTGGTAAAGAAGCTAAGGTGAAAGAATACATCGAAGCTGAAATGAAGCACAATGACTTACTAGCAGCAAATGTTTCTCAGGTGTTGATTCCAGTTGAGAAGCATGCAACTGTGCGTAATGGAAAGAGAGTCGTTAAAGAAAAGGTCTCTCTTCCAGGTTATGTTTTTGTGGAGGCCAAACTGAAGGGTGATGTAGCGCATACGTTGCGTTTCCTCCCTAATGTTTTGGGTTTCCTTGGAGGTTTGGATGAACCAACACCAGTTCCACAGCGCGATATCAATCGTATGCTGGGTTCTGCTGAGGAGACTGAGTTCGAGGAGAATCTTGATTGTCCTTACTTGGTTAATGATACCGTTAAGGTTATGGAAGGTCCATTCAGTGGTTTCAGCGGAATCGTTGAAGAGGTTAATGCTGAAAAGCATAAGCTGAAAGTTACGGTTAAGATCTTCGGACGTAAAACTCCGTTGGAATTAGGTTTTATGCAAGTAGAAAAGGAATAGGATTCTGTTACGAGATTGTTATTCCTTATAAGTTTCAATTTTAAATATTAACAAAGAAATGGCTAAAGAAGTTGCTGGATTAATCAAATTACAGATTAAAGGTGGCGCTGCGAATCCTTCACCTCCAGTAGGACCTGCATTGGGTTCTAAGGGTATTAATATTATGGGATTCTGCAAGGAATTCAACGCCCGTACCCAGGACAAAGCAGGTAAAGTGTTGCCAGTAGTTATTACTTATTATACTGACAAGTCTTTTGATTTTATTATCAAGACTCCACCTGCTGCAGTTCAATTGAAAGAGGCTGCCAAAATCAAGTCAGGTTCTGCTCAGCCTAATCGTCAGAAGGTTGCTTCTCTTACTTGGGATCAGGTAAAGGTAATCGCTGAGGATAAGATGAAGGACTTGAACTGCTTTACTGTAGAATCAGCTATGAAGCTCATCGCTGGTACTGCAAGAAGTATGGGTATTACTGTAAAAGGGGACTTCCCTGGTAAATAATTTAAAACTTCAATTAGAAAAATGAGTAAACTGACAAAAAATCAAAAATCAGTAGCTGATAAGGTTGAAGCAGGGAAGGCATACACATTGAAGGAGGCTTCAGAGTTGGTAAAGGAAATTACTACTACCAAGTTTGATGCATCTCTTGATATTGATGTACGCTTAGGTGTTGATCCACGTAAGGCTAACCAGATGGTTCGTGGCGTTGTTTCATTGCCAAACGGAACAGGTAAGGTTACTCGTGTGCTCGCACTCTGTACTCCTGATCAGGAAGCTGCTGCTAAGGAAGCAGGCGCTGATTATGTAGGTCTTGACGAATACGTTGAGAAGATTAAGGGTGGTTGGACAGATATTGATGTCATCATCACAATGCCTTCTTGTATGGGTAAGATTGGTCCTTTGGGTCGTGTACTCGGTCCTCGTGGTTTGATGCCTAACCCTAAGAGTGGCACTGTAACTATGGATGTTGCTAAGGCAGTAAAGGAAGTTAAGCAAGGTAAGATTGACTTTAAGGTTGATAAGGCTGGTATTATCCATACTTCAATCGGTAAGGTTAGCATGACTCCTGAGCAGATCTATGGAAATGCTAAGGAGTTCATCAACACAGTTATCAAGCTGAAGCCTGCTGCTGCTAAAGGTACATATATCAAGAGTATCTTTATTTCTAGCACTATGAGTAAGGGTATCAAGATTGATCCTAAATCAGTTGAATAACTCTAAAAGTTTTGTAAAATGAAGAAAGAAGTTAAAGATACTATTATCGCTGAACTTGGACAGAAGTTGCAGGAGTTTCCTCATTTCTATCTTGTAGATGTTACAGGATTGAATGCAGAGAAGACAAGCGCACTCCGTCGTAAGTGCTTCCAGAGCGAGATTAAGATGGTTGTTGTTAAGAATTCCTTGCTTCACAAGGCGTTTGAGGCTTCAGATATCGATTTCTCTGAGCTCTATGGCTGCTTGAAGGGTACTACTGCTGTAATGTTTGCTAATACAGCTAATGTACCAGCTAAGTTGTTGAAGGAATATGACAAGGAAGATGTTCCAACATTGAAGGCTGCTTATGCAGAGGAAAGCTTCTACGTTGGCGCAGACAAACTTGCAGAGCTTTCAGCTCTCAAGAGCAAGAACGAAGTTATCGCAGAGATTGTTGCTTTGCTCCAGTCACCTGCAAAGAACGTTGTTTCAGCTCTTCAATCAGGAAGCAACACTATTCATGGTGTGCTTAAGACATTGGGCGAGCGTCCTGAGTAATCAATCACAATGTTATCATTAATTATAGTATAAACAAAAATAAAATTTAGAATAAAATGGCAGATATCAAAGCTATTGCAGAAGAGTTAGTAAATCTTACTGTTAAGGAAGTTAATGAGTTGGCAACAGTCCTCAAGGACGAGTATGGTATTGAGCCTGCTGCTGCAGCTGTAGCTGTAGCTGCTGGTCCTGCTGCTGGTGGTGCAGCTGCAGCTGAGGAGAAGTCTACATTCGACGTAGTCCTCGCTGAGGTTGGTGGCGCTAAGCTCCAGGTTGTAAAGGCTGTTAAGGAGGCTTGTGGTCTCGGTTTGAAAGAGGCTAAGGATCTCGTAGACGGTGCTCCTTCTACAATCAAGGAAGGTGTAGCTAAGGACGAGGCTGAGAACCTTAAGAAGGCTATCGAAGAGGCTGGTGCTAAGGTAGAGCTCAAGTAATTAGAGTAATACATTTTTTATATAAATGGTTAGGATTCTCCAAGTAGGTGAGTCCTAACCTTTTTGTGTCTTTTATTATATTATTAATAAAACCCATTTAATAACTTCTAATGGCTACAAAAATTGTTGATAACAGAGTAAATTTTGCCAGCGTGCATAATCCGTATCCATATCCGGATTTCCTCGATGTGCAGTTAAAGTCTTTCAAGGACTTCTTACAGTTGGATACTCCGCCTGAGGAACGCAAGAATGACGGTTTGTATAAGGTGTTCTCTGAGAACTTCCCTATCACCGATACTCGTAATAATTTCGTTCTTGAGTTCTTGGATTACTATATTGACCCGCCTCGCTATTCTATCGATGAGTGTTTGGAGAGAGGGCTTACATATAGCGTACCTTTGAAGGCTAAGATGAAGCTGTATTGTACGGATCCTGACCATGAGGATTTCGGTACTTTTATCCAGGATGTATTCTTGGGTACTATACCTTATATGACTGATAATGGTACTTTCGTGATCAATGGTGCTGAGCGAGTTGTCGTTTCTCAGTTGCACCGCTCTCCTGGCGTTTTCTTCGGTCAGGGTGTTCACGCTAATGGTACGATGCTCTATTCTGCACGTATTATCCCATTCAAGGGTAGCTGGATTGAGTTTGCTACTGACATCAACAACGTCATGTATGCCTATATCGACCGTAAGAAGAAGTTACCTGTTACTACTTTGCTCCGTGCCATCGGTTATGAGCAGGATAAGGATATCCTTCAGATCTTCGACCTCGCTGAGGAAGTGAAGGTAAATAAGAAGAACATGAAGGCTGCTATTGGCAAGAGACTTGCTGCTCGTGTATTGAAAAGCTGGAATGAGGACTTCGTGGATGAGGATACTGGTGAAGTTGTATCTATCGAGCGTAACGAGGTAATCATGGAGCGTGAGACTGAACTTACTGAGGAAAATGTAGAGGAAATCCTCGAAAGTGGTGCTTCTACTGTGCTTCTCCACAAGGATGAGGAAGCTGCAAATAAGTTCACTATCATCTTCAATACTTTGGCAAAGGACCCAAGTAACTCTGAGAAAGAGGCCGTGAACTACATCTACCGCCAGTTGCGTAATGCAGATCCTGCCGATGATGCAAGTGCACGCGAAGTGTTCCAGAACCTCTTCTTCTCTGACAAGCGTTATGACTTGGGTGAGGTAGGTCGTTACCGTATCAACAAGAAGTTGGGACTCGATACTGATATGGATGTTCGTGTCTTGACTAAAGATGATATCATTGAAATTATCAAATATCTGATCCAGCTGATCAATTCAAGTGCTACTGTCGATGACATCGACCACTTGTCTAACCGCCGTGTACGTACAGTAGGTGAGCAGTTGGCTAATCAGTTCTCTATAGGTTTGGCTCGTATGAGCCGCACTATCCGTGAGCGTATGAATGTACGTGACAACGAGGTGTTCACTCCAACCGACCTGATCAATGCCAAGACTATCTCAAGCGTGATCAACTCATTCTTTGGTACCAACCCATTGTCACAGTTCATGGACCAGACCAACCCGTTGGCAGAGGTTACTCACAAGCGTCGTCTTTCAGCCTTAGGTCCTGGAGGTTTGTCTCGTGAGCGTGCCGGTTTCGAGGTTCGTGACGTACACTATACTCACTATGGTCGTCTTTGTCCTATTGAAAGTCCTGAAGGTCCAAACATCGGTTTGATTTCTTCACTTTGTATGTATGCCAAGATCAATGACCTCGGTTTCATCGTAACTCCTTACCGTAAGGTTAGAGACGGCAAGGTGGATATGGCAAACGAGGATGTGGTTTACCTGACAGCTGAGGACGAAGAAGAAAAGATTATCGGACAGGGTAATGCACCTCTGACAGAGGATGGTGCTTTCATCCGCGACGTAGTTAAATGCCGTCAGGATGCCGATTATCCTGTTGTAACTCCAGATAATGTAGATTACGTGGACGTATCTCCACAGCAGATTGCTTCTGTATCTGCAGGTTTGATTCCTTTCTTGGAGCATGATGATGGTCACCGTGCTTTGATGGGATGTAACATGATGCGCCAGGCAGTTCCATTGCTTCACAATGATGCACCTATCGTAGGTACAGGTCTTGAGAAGCAGGTATGTGAGGATTCACGTACGATGATTACCGCTGAGGGCGAGGGTGTTATCGAATACGTAGATGCTACTACTATCCGCATTCTCTACGATCGTACTGAGGATGAGGAGTTTGTAAGCTTCGAGCCTGCACTCAAGGAGTATCGTATTCCTAAGTTCCGCCGTACCAACCAGAATATGACCATCGACTTGCGCCCTATCTGTAACAAGGGTCAGCGCGTGAAGAAGGGTGATATCCTAACAGAGGGTTATGCAACTGAGAATGGTGAATTGGCTTTGGGTCGCAACCTGCTCGTGGCTTACATCCCTTGGAAGGGTTACAACTATGAGGATGCTGTCGTTATCTCAGAGCGTATGGTACGTGATGATGTATTGACATCTGTTCACGTAGATGAGTATTCTCTCGACGTGCGTGAGACTAAGCGCGGTGTTGAGGAATTTACTAGCGATATTCCAAACGTAAGTGAGGAAGCTACTAAGGATCTGGATGATAATGGTGTAGTACGTGTTGGTGCTCGTATCGTGCCAGGTGACATCATGATCGGTAAGATTTCACCTAAGGGCGAGAGTGATCCTTCTCCTGAAGAGAAATTGCTCCGTGCTATCTTTGGTGACAAGGCTGGTGATGTGAAGGATTCTTCATTGAAGGCTAACCCTTCTCTGAGCGGTATCGTCATCGACAAGAAGATGTTCTCTCGTGCTATCAAGACTCGCGAATCTAAGAAGCAGGATAAGATTATTCTCGCTAAAATCGACGAGGAATATGAGGCAAAGGGTGAGGACTTGAAGGATATCCTCGTAGATAAGTTGCTCACATTGACTGAGGGCAAGGTTTCTCAGGGTGTGAAAGACTATTCTGGTGCTGAGATTATCACTAAGGGTTCTAAGTTTACTACAACTGCTCTGAAGAACCTCGAATATGACGGTGTACAGTCTAACAACTGGACAGACGATGAGCATGCCAACAGCTTGATCCAGAAGCTGATCATGAACTTCATCCGCAAGTACAAGCAGTTGGATGCTGAGTTGAAGCGTCGCAAGTTTGCTATTACTATCGGTGATGAACTTCCATCAGGTATTCTTCAGATGGCTAAGGTTTATATCGCCAAGAAGCGTAAGATTCAGGTAGGTGATAAGCTTGCCGGTCGCCACGGTAATAAGGGTATCGTTTCTAAGGTGGTACGTCTTGAGGATATGCCATTCATGGAGGATGGTCGTCCTGTAGATATGGTATTGAACCCATTGGGTGTGCCTTCTCGTATGAACCTGGGTCAGATCTTTGAGTGTATCCTGGGTGCAGCTGGTAAGAAGCTGGGCGTGAAGTTTGCTACTCCTATCTTCGACGGTGCTCATCTTGAGGATCTCTCTGTATGGACAGACAAGGCAGGTCTGCCTCGTTTCTGCTCTACTTACCTCTATGATGGTGAGACAGGTGAGAAGTTCGACCAGCCAGCTACCGTAGGTATGACTTACTTCTTGAAGTTGGGTCACATGGTAGAAGACAAGATGCACGCTCGTTCTATCGGTCCTTACTCTCTGATTACTCAGCAGCCACTTGGTGGTAAAGCACAGTTTGGTGGTCAGCGTTTCGGAGAGATGGAGGTTTGGGCCATCGAGGCATTCGGTGCAAGCCACGTATTGCAGGAGATTCTGACTATCAAGTCGGATGACGTTGTAGGACGTAGCAAGGCATACGAGGCAATCGTGAAGGGCGACCCAATGCCAACACCTGGCATTCCAGAGTCTCTCAACGTATTGCTCCATGAGCTTCGTGGTCTTGGATTGAGCATCAAACTTGATTAATTTTGAGAACCCCTAATTTAGATATAGAAACATGGCTTTCAAAAAAGATACAAAGGTAAAGAATAATTTTACGAAGATTACCATCGGTCTCGCTTCTCCAGAGGAGATCTTGGAAAATTCGTATGGTGAGGTGACTAAGCCTGAAACCATTAATTATCGTACATATAAGCCGGAACGTGACGGCTTGTTCTGCGAGCGCATCTTTGGTCCTACCAAGGACTATGAGTGCGCCTGCGGCAAGTACAAGCGTATCCGCTACAAGGGAATCGTCTGCGACCGATGCGGTGTTGAGGTGACAGAGAAGAAGGTGCGCCGTGAGCGTGCTGGTCACATCGAACTCGTCGTACCTGTTGCTCACATCTGGTATTTCCGTTCCCTTCCTAATAAGATAGGTTACCTCCTGGGTATGCCTACCAAGAAACTGGATGCTGTCATCTACTATGAGAAGTATGTAGTGATCCGTCCAGGTGTGCTGGAAGGAAAAACTGATGCTGACGGTCTCGAAATCAACGGTTCTCATAAGCTCGACCTCCTCACAGAGGAAGAGTATATTGATATCCTTGACAATCATCTGGATCCTGAAAATGAATATCTTGCAGATGATGATCCTAACAAGTTTGTTGCCAAGATGGGTGCTGAAGCTATCTATGAACTGCTTCAGAACATCGACCTCGACAGCTTGTCTTACGAGCTTCGCGATCATGCCAACAATGATTCAAGCCAGCAGCGCAAGACCGAGGCTTTGAAGCGTCTTCAGGTAGTAGAGGGCTTCCGTGCAAGCAAGGGCATCAACAAGCCAGAGTGGATGATCATGAAGGTAATTCCTGTGACTCCTCCTGAGCTCCGCCCTTTGGTTCCGCTTGATGGTGGTCGTTTCGCTACTTCTGACTTGAACGACCTCTACCGTCGTGTTATCATCCGTAATAACCGTTTGAAGCGACTCGTAGAAATCAAGGCTCCTGAGGTAATTCTTCGTAATGAGAAGCGTATGTTGCAGGAGGCAGTGGACAGCTTGTTTGACAACTCACGCAAGAGCTCTGCTGTAAAGAGCGAGAGCAACCGTCCATTGAAGTCACTCTCTGACTCTTTGAAGGGTAAGCAGGGTCGTTTCCGTCAGAACCTCCTCGGTAAGCGTGTTGACTACTCTGCACGTTCCGTAATCGTCGTAGGTCCTGAGTTGAAGATGGGTGAGTGCGGTCTTCCTAAGTTGATGGCTGCTGAGCTTTACAAACCATTCATCATCCGTAAGTTGATAGAGCGTGGTATCGTAAAGACTGTTAAGAGTGCCAAGAAGATTGTTGATCGTCGCGAGCCAGTTATCTGGGATATTCTTGAAAATGTAATGAAGGGTCATCCGGTTATGTTGAACCGTGCCCCTACGCTTCACCGACTCGGTATCCAGGCATTCCAGCCTAAGATGATTGAGGGTAAGGCTATTCAGTTGCATCCATTGGCATGTACAGCGTTCAACGCCGACTTCGATGGTGACCAGATGGCTGTTCACCTTCCATTGAGCAATGAGGCAGTATTGGAGGCACAGATTCTGATGCTCCAGAGCCACAACATCTTGAACCCTGCCAATGGTGCGCCTATCACCGTTCCTTCTCAGGATATGGTGCTCGGTCTTTACTATATTACTAAGATCCGCCCAGGTGCTAAGGGTGAAGGTTTGACATTCTACGGTCCGGAGGAGGCTCTGATTGCCCGTAATGAAGGTCGTTGCGATCTTCACTCTCTGGTTAAGGTAATCGTTAACGATGTTGTAGATGGCAAGCCACAGAAGCGTATGGTGGAAACATCTGTAGGTCGTGTGATCGTCAACCAGATTATTCCAGAAGAGGTAGGCTTCTTCAATGATGTCATCTCAAAGAAGACATTGCGTGGCCTGATTTCTGACGTAATCAAGAGTGTGGGTATGGCACAGGCTTGTGAATTCCTTGATGGTATCAAGAACCTGGGTTACCGCATGGCTTATGTTGCAGGTCTTTCATTTAACCTTGGTGATATCATTATCCCACCAGAGAAGGAGGAAATCGTATCAAGAGGTCAGAAGGAGATTGAGGAAATCACCAACAACTATAATATGGGTTTCATTACCAACAAGGAGCGTTACAATCAGGTAATTGATACTTGGACTCACGTTAACACCGACTTGGGTAATATCCTGATGAAGGAAATGACCGAGGCTGACCAGGGATTCAATGCAGTGTATATGATGCTTGATTCTGGAGCCCGTGGTTCTAAGGATCAGATTAAGCAGTTGTCTGGTATGCGTGGTTTGATGGCTAAGCCTCAGAAGGCTGGTGCTGAAGGTGCGCAGATCATTGAAAACCCTATCCTTTCCAACTTTAAGGAGGGTATGTCTGTGTTGGAGTACTTTATCGCTTCCCACGGTGCGCGTAAGGGTCTTGCCGATACCGCTATGAAGACTGCCGATGCAGGTTACCTCACCCGTCGTCTTGTAGACGTTTCTCATGACGTGATCATTACTGAAGAGGATTGTGGTACATTGCGCGGCTTGGTTTGTACAGCTTTGAAGAATGGTGATGAGGTTATCTCTTCTCTCTATGAGCGTATCTTGGGCCGTGTTTCTGTACACGATGTAATCCATCCTACAACTGGCGAATTGATTGTTGCTGCTGGTGATCAGATTACTGAAGCTAAGGCTAAGGCAATCGAGGATTCTCCTATCGAAAGTGTGGAAATCCGCTCTGTACTCACTTGCGAAAGCAAGAAGGGTGTCTGCATGAAGTGCTATGGCCGCAACTTGGCTACTGCCCGCATGGTACAGTTAGGTGAGGCTGTGGGTGTCATCGCAGCACAGGCTATCGGTGAGCCTGGTACTCAGTTGACTCTCCGTACATTCCACGCCGGTGGTATTGCTTCCAACGCTGCAGCTAATGCTAAGATCGAGGCAAAGAACAAGGCACGTATCGAATTCGACGAGTTGAGCACTGTTCCATTCGTAGAGGAAGATGAGGAAGGTAACGATATTAATTGCGAGAAGGTTGTAAGCCACCTTGCTGAAATCCGTTTCGTAGATCCTAATACAAATATCATTCTTTCTTCATTGAATGTACCTTATGGTTCTTCTCTCTATCATAAAGAAGGTGAAATCGTAGATAAGGGTACTGTCATTGCTAAGTGGGACCCATTCAACGCCGTAATCGTGAGCCAGTATGCTGGTACATTGAAATTCAATGATGTACAGAAAGATGCTACTTATCGTGCTGAGGTCGATGAAACTACTGGTCTTGAGGAGAAGATCATCACCGACTCTAAGAATAAGGCAATGGTTCCATCTTGTGATGTAATCGGTGCTAATGGTGAGGTTCTCGGTACTTATAACTTCCCTGTAGGTGGTCACTTGGCTGTTGAGGATGGTCAAACTATCAAGACTGGTGAGGTAATGGTTAAGATTCCACGTGCCGTAGGTGGTGCTGGTGATATCACCGGTGGTCTTCCACGTGTAACCGAGTTGCTTGAGGCACGTAATCCATCTAACCCAGCTGTCGTTTCTGAAATCGACGGTGAGGTAACAATGGGTAAGGTAAAACGTGGTAACCGTGAGATTATCGTTACTTCTAAAACTGGTGACCAGAAGAAGTATCTCGTATCTCTTTCAAAGCAGATTCTGGTACAGGAGCACGATGCCGTACGTGCAGGTACTCCATTGTCTGATGGTAGTGTAACTCCAGGCGATATCCTTGCTATTATGGGTCCTACTGCCGTTCAGGAGTATATCGTAAACCAGATTCAGGACGTATATCGTCTTCAGGGTGTGGCTATCAACGATAAGCACTTCGAGGTTGTTGTGCGCCAGATGATGCGTAAGGTTCGAATCGACGATCCAGGTGATACTACATTCCTTGAGCAGGAGTTGGTAGATAAACTCGACTTTGCTGAAGAGAATGATCGTATCTGGGGTAAGAAGGTTGTTACCGATGCCGGTGATAGCGAGAATCTCAAGCCTGGTCAGATCATTACAGCCCGTAAGTTGCGTGATGAGAATTCTGCATTGAAGCGTCGTGACAAGAAACTCGTTCAGGTACGTGATGCTGTGTCTGCTACATCTACTCAGATTCTTCAGGGTATCACCCGTGCAGCTCTTGGTACTAAGAGCTTCATGAGTGCTGCATCATTCCAGGAAACTACTAAGGTCTTGAATGAGGCAGCCATCCGTGGTAAGGTAGATTATCTCGAGGGTATGAAGGAGAATGTAATCTGCGGACACTTGATTCCTGCAGGTACTGGTCTTCGTCAGTGGGATAAGCTTATCGTAGGCTCTAAGGAAGAATATGAGCGTATGCAGGCCAACAGAAAGAATGTACTCGACTATACAGACCCTTCTATTGGTGAGTAATGCTGCTTGACTTCTATAATAAATAGGAGATAACAGTAAATAGATTTCTATATACAAATATAATAATGTATATATACATAATAAAAATGGGTATGTCAGCAATGATATACCCATTTTGTTTATATGATCTTTGGCTTTTATTCTAAGAAGAATTTGCTTTTGCCCTTTGATGTTTAATCTTTGATTCTCTGAAATTTGTAGTTTCTATTCTCATTTGTTTCCCTTATTATTCTCATTTGTTTCGCTTTTTATTTCTGTCTTTCTTTAAAAAATAGCTAAAAAGTTTGCTCATATCAGATTTTTTGTGTAAGTTTGCATCCGTTAATTAAATGTTTTACCTTATAAACTTAAAGAAATATGGAAGATAATAAAAGAGACAATCAGAACCAGTTTCAAATGGGTATTAATCCTGAAGTAGCAGAGGGCACATATTCTAATTTGGCGCTCATCACTCACTCCACTTCAGATTTCATCTTAGACTTTGCATGCGTAATGCCAGGAATGCCACAGCCACAGATTAAGAGTCGCGTGATTATGGCTCCAGAACATGCTAAGCGTTTGTTGCAGGCTCTGCAGAGTAATATCTATAATTTCGAACAGGCATTTGGTACAATCAAGTTGCCACAGGCACCTGAAGAGCCAATTGCTCCATTCAAGATTCCAAAGGGTGAAGCTTAACCCTTCGTATAGCATACTTTCTTATACTAAATTAGCCAATAAAAAACTGATATTAACAGAGTCGTTATAACCTAACAGACATACTATAGAAAAGCTCTAACAACATTGTAACAATTGCTGCAAAAGGGGTCAATTTTACCCATTTGCTTTTTAATTTCAATATAGAAAAGTTATTTTTAGTTAAAATTTAAAGTTGCATGAAATTTGCTTTTAGATAAATTAGGTGGTTTAAAGGAAAAATCGTAACTTTGCACCCCGAAAAAGGCACCGACGAAGTGGCTTCTTCGAAAAATTGGTAGATAATAACAAAAAAATAATATATAAATTAAAAAGTTTAATTATGCCTACTATTTCACAATTGGTAAGAAAAGGCAGACAGGTTTTGGTTGACAAGAGCAAGTCACCAGCTTTGGATTCATGTCCTCAGCGTCGTGGTGTTTGCGTTCGTGTTTACACCACAACTCCTAAGAAGCCTAATTCAGCAATGCGTAAGGTTGCTCGTGTTCGTTTGACAAACTCTAAAGAGGTTAACTCTTACATCCCAGGAGAGGGTCACAATTTGCAGGAGCACTCAATCGTGTTGGTTCGTGGTGGTCGTGTTAAAGATCTTCCAGGTGTACGTTATCACATCGTTCGTGGTACTCTTGATACTGCAGGTGTTGCAAATCGTACACAGCGTCGTTCTAAGTACGGTGCTAAACGTCCAAAGGCTAAGAAGTAATTCTTAAAATTTAGACAAAACCGAAAACTCACGATCGGAGAAGGTTGGGAGTTTAGGTAAAAACATTATTTTTATTCAAAACGTTTTGCTGGAGAAGTAAATAGGTTGAGTAAATGTTCGGGTGCGAACGTTGAAGAACAGTAAACAGCCTCCGCAGAATTTAAAATTTTTCAATTAAAAATGAGAAAAGCAAAACCAAAGAAGCGTGTGATCCTCCCAGATCCAGTCTTCAACGACCAGAAGGTCTCAAAGTTCGTTAATCACTTGATGTATGATGGAAAGAAGAATACATCATATGAAATTTTCTATAATGCATTGGATACCGTTAAGGCTAAGATGGCTAACGAGGAAAAGTCTGCACTTGAGATTTGGAAGCAGGCACTCGATAACATCACTCCTCAGGTAGAGGTTAAGAGCCGTCGTATCGGTGGTGCTACATTCCAGGTTCCTACTGAAATTCGTCCTGATCGTAAGGAAAGTATCTCTATGAAGAATCTTATTACATTCGCTCGTAAGCGTGGTGGTAAGACTATGGCAGATAAGTTGGCTGCCGAGATTATGGATGCTTACAACAACCAGGGTGGTGCATTTAAGCGTAAGGAGGATATGCATCGTATGGCTGAGGCTAACCGTGCATTTGCTCACTTCAGATTCTAATTTAATTAATAGGTATATAAGAAAATGGCAAATCGCGATTTACATTTGACACGTAACATCGGTATCATGGCGCACATCGATGCCGGTAAAACAACAACATCTGAGCGTATCTTGTTCTATACAGGTAAGACTCATAAGATCGGTGAGGTACACGATGGTGCTGCAACTATGGACTGGATGGCCCAGGAGCAGGAGCGTGGTATCACTATTACTTCTGCAGCTACTACTTGTAACTGGAATTATCTTGGTAAGTCTTATAAGATTAACTTGATCGATACTCCGGGACACGTTGACTTCACTGCTGAGGTTGAGCGTTCACTCCGTGTACTCGATGGTGCTGTTGCTACATATTCTGCTGCTGACGGTGTTCAGCCTCAGTCAGAGACTGTATGGCGCCAGGCTGATAAGTACAATGTACCTCGTATTGGTTATGTAAACAAGATGGACCGTTCTGGTGCTAACTTCTTCGAAACAGTTCAGCAGATGAAGGATATCTTGGGCGCTAACCCAATTGCTATTCAGATTCCTATTGGTGCAGAGGAGAACTTCAAGGGTGTAGTTGACCTGATTAAGATGAAGGCTATTCTCTGGCACGATGAGACTATGGGTGCTGAGTATGATGTAGAGGAAATTCCTGCTGACTTGGCTGATGAGGCTGCTGAGTGGCGTGATAAGCTTCTTGAGGGTGCTGCTAACTTCGATGACGAGGTTATGGAGCTTTACCTCGATGGTAAGGATATTCCTGAGGAGAAGCTCCTCGCTGCTATCCGCAAGGGTTGCTGCGCTATGGAGTGCTGCCCAATGTTGCTCGGTTCTTCATACAAGAACAAGGGTGTTC
>OGJX01001443.1_pt1 | contig 14067 bp, 7 predicted proteins | sample 1572381 | NCBI WGS metagenome assembly OGJX01 (sample SAMEA2582085, study PRJEB24529) | metagenome | biome: Human gut stool | place: China | collected 2011
CTCTTTCTTATCAATAGGATAGGTTATCCTTTACGAAACAAGCGATTCCTTCAACGAACTGTGCGTTTAGGCATCAAAAAAACGCAAGATTTAATCGATCGTTTAGACTAGTCGTTTTGTATGGTTTAGGGGTCGGTTTAATAGGACTAAGTATTTGATTATCTTAATAAACACTAGTATTAATATTAATTTCAGTATTATGAACAAAAAGTTTTCTACACTTTTGTGTGCTGGTCTGCTGGTTTCCGCATTCACATTGAATGCTCAAACTCCTGCACAGGCTCAGCATATTGATGCTCTTACTTCTATTTCAGGAGTGGGGGCGGCGGCGGTACCCTATTTTGAGTCTGCCACTCCTAAAGGAATGTTCCAATTGAAAGCAAACGACAAAGTCCTTATCGTGGAAAATGATAAGTACAAATTGGTTGCTCCTTCTGATCTTACGGATGTTGAATCTTCTTTATGGTGTATCTCTATCACTGAGACAGAGAGCCAAGGAAAGAACCCTATCTTCGATTTCATCAATAAGAAGACTGGCGCTATTTTGGCATTTGATACAGAGACAAGCAATGTAGGTTCTTCTTTCGGTGGTTGGGCTTTTTCTTCAACTTGGACAAAGAGTAGTTACGAGAAAGATCCAACTAAGGGTGGTTTAAGACCCGAAAAGGAGTTGTTTACTTACATCGATTCCGATTATGCTTATATTTTGTTTGGTGAAGGCGATGAGGTTAAAGCTAAAAAAGTAATGGCTTCTGATGCCGAGGACAAAACAGGTGACGCTCAAGATGCATTGAAATTTACTGTTTGGAACGCCGGTACTTATGTATTGAGCGCTAATGAGATCAACGCTTATTTGAAAAACAACAAAGACGTATTGAATTTCCATTTGGATGCTAATGCGGATGTCAACCCATTCTCTGCTTCTCAAATTGAAGCAAAGGTGGCCGATGGTGTAACCGCTGATGGAAAGAATTTCGTTTATGTCGTTAAGAAAGACGAGAAAGATAAGAAGACTTACTTGAAGGTCGATACAGCCGCTAACGGTGTGGGTATCGAGTTCTTGAAATTCGGATGGTCTGATACGAATGTTGAGAAATATGCAGATGCGCTTACGGTAACGGGTGATGCGGATGATATTTCACAGCAACATAAGTTCCTATTCACTTATCGTCCTTCTGCTGATAGCTTGTTTATTCAAGTAAAAGAAGCTCGTGTTAGGGATACGCAGAAACCTACCGCTGAAAGAGGGTATTGGAAAGATGCCACCAAAGTGAAATATGGTTCAAACTACCATGATATTTATTGCGATGGCAAACAGGCGGCAGACGCAAACTCCGATGCGGATCAATTATTCGTTAAGTTACAAAACTATACGGTAGCCGATCGTATTGTCACGATCGGTACCAAGGCTATCAATACACAGATTAGTTTCGGTATTAATGGTTGTGTCGCATCTAATAACAAGACATCCTTGGACGAGGGTTTGTATATTATCAAGAATGATAAGGGACAAGTTTTGGCCGCTCCTATCCACTTAAATGATAACAATGCTGCGAACAAGGCTCAATGGATTACTTTGGATGAGCAAGATCCGATGCACATGCCAGCTTATCAATGGGTTGTAACAAAGGTTTATACGGCAGATAAGGCAAAGGCTACTTCTCCTGTAAAGTTCGTTAACCGTGAGTTCCCCGAATTGTATGCGAATTCTGTTCAATTAACCTTAAATGAGGATGGTGATATCATAGGTACGGCAGTGGGTACTACTATTGATAAAGTCTTGAATAAAGCTACTTTCACTCGTATCACGGATAAGAATATCTTAGGTGATAAGAAATTAGGCTATCGTTATATCCCGACAGATTCTTTATTGGTTAATAAGTATGTATTTAACTATTTGAATCCGTTTACGGATAGCTATTGGATGGCCAACGGAGCAGATAAGGATTCTGTAAACTATGTGAAAGAAACGGCAAGCCGCTACATGTTGGAAGAAGGTTCTACTGCCGGATACGGTTATGGTTACGGTAAAGATAAGGATACTCCGGAAGGTAAAGCATTGGCTCGTTTAGGCATCGCACGTTTGGAGAGAACGAACTATGTAGTCAAGACTGTAGACGGTGCGAAGTCTTTGGTTGAGGCTTACGGTGAGAAGTACTCTATGGGTGTTAATAATTATAAGGTAACTCCTTATGTTGTTGATACATTCTTCTTCAAGGAAAATAATCATTATAATGCTAAACATTTCTATGCGATTGTAGAGTCTGCTCCGAAATGGGTAGCTTCTGATGGAAAAGTTATCTATGCCTACGAGGAAAAGAATGACAAAGGCGAAGTTGTGAAATATGTAGATGCGCAAGGCCAAGACGTTTCAGTTTCTAATTATAAGTGGGCTGGTGCTATCATCCAAAGCGTAAGTGCTGAGTTTGACAAGGCAACTCATAAGGTTGGTACTGCTGATGACGGTAAGAGCGCCGTATTGAAAGTTCAGATCTTGAACGAGACTCGTACATCTGCCTTCACGGTAGAAGCAGATAAGACCCCGTTGTATCGCCGTTTCAACAATGCCGTCATAGGTGAGAAGGCCGACGATGCTGCTGATAGCTTGATTTTCGTTGAGAAGATCCGTCAAGAATACTTGATGGATGAGTGGAATCCTAACTTGACTTCAGAAACCGTTGATTACGCAGGTATCTGGAACCGGGATAAAGCAAAAGGTAAGTTGGTGTTCAATATTGATACGGCTTGGGTAAATCGTGGTAAAGGTTATATCAAACCACAATACTTGATCTCTGTTGATCGTCAAGATCAAGATTTGAACATCGTGACTCATCCTTGTACTGAGGCTGGTCCTCACATCAAGCCGGACGGAACTCCGACAACGGATCCATACGAATGTGTTCATGCTACTCACAAGACCTTAGGCTTCACGTATGGTAAGTATTTGGTAAGTTTCGGTGACTCCGCTATGATTAATGACATGGAAGCTCCATACATGGATATCAAGGGTGGTTACACTCGCGTAGGATTCGTGAGAGCTATTAAGGTTGGCGATTCTTTAGTCGTATTAACGAATGGTTTCGAGAAAGTTGAACCGGCTAAGATTGATACCGCTGAGATCTTCGCTAACTATAAGGCAACGAAGTGCGAGCGCTTCATTGTTGACTTAACTGGTGATAATCACAAGAACGTAACTTGGTCATTCCGTTATGTAAATCCGTTAGAGGCTGCCAAGGCTTATATTGAAGGAGGCGAAGGTGAAGGTGTGAACAATGAGTTCTTGTTCGAATCTAACATCTATGAGAAAACAGGCTATAAGTCTACAAATGCAACAGTAGCAGGTGTTTCTACTGACGGAAAAGCAACAAAGGGCTTCCAAGAGGCTCAGTCTGGCTCAATCGCTCCTGAATATGCCGCATGGTTGAAGATGCAGAATGGTTGCTTGGTATTGACTCGTGGTGATTCTAAATTTGATGCGGCTAAGACTGGTTCTGACGGTGCTTTGATCTTCAATGCTGTTCGCCCGACAGAAAAGGATGATATGGTAACTTCTAATGATGAGGTATCCGTAGAAGGCGTATCTGTAGTAGCTACTAACGGTGCCGTGACTATCCAAGGCGCAGCTGGTAAGTCTGTAGTAATCACCAATATCTTAGGTAAGGTAGTTGCTGAGACTATTCTTACATCTGATAACGCTACAATCGCCGTACCTGCTGGTATCGTAGCCGTAGCTGTTGATGGTGAGGAAGCTGTTAAGGTGGTAGTTAAATAATAAAGATATATAATTCTAAAATTCCCGTGCGGAGATTCGTCTTCAAGTAAACCGAGAGGTTGAACATGCGGGGATATTAATACTAAAGTAAAAAATTAAAGCTCTCCGTCAGTATTTCCGTGAGGCAAGAAAGCGGAAAAAGAATAAGCCCCGGTCGGTTTCTCGATCGGGGCTTTTTGCCTATTCTTTGTCGTTTTTATCTTTAAGTCTCAATCCGGTTCTAGCGTTGAGGGGAGAGATTACCGAGTGGCCTAAATCGCTTTCAAGTTGTTTGCGGGCGGCCTCTGCTGCTTTTCCTCCTTGTTTGGCGATAACTTCGTGTTCTTCGAGATGTTGCGGATTCTTTTCTTTGGACAATTCAGTGGTAGCTGCTTCGGCAAGCATATTAAGAGCAAGTTCCGTATTGGTCATATTGTCTCGTAGGCTCTCTTTTTTCAGACCTTTGAATTGTTTATATTCTTTGGAAGTTTTACCGGCCCACGTTTGATAGATGATATCTGTAAGGGTAGCGAACTGAATACCCTCTTGTAGTCCGTGCCGTTTCCATTCGTCGGTTAGGTCCTTGCGTATCTCGATGCTTTTAAGGCGTTGATTAATCCAGTTATCCGAGTAGCCCAACGCTTTATATTCCCTCATGGCTCGATCTATCGTTAACTCGGGGTCTTGCATTTCATCCAATCGCTCTTTTGCCACTTGGGCCATCCATAGCTTGAAAGGTTCTGCTTTAGGGGACGGGATGGATTGGATAAGCCGGAACAGCTGTTCTGTCGTAGCTACGTCGGTTTTGTAGTATTTCCCGTCGGTAGAAGGTAATTTCAGTTGGTGACAATTTGTCACCAACTCACTACCTTCAGCTTTTAGCCTTTGTTTGAGTTTATTCCAATATTTCCTTCCATCCACACTTTCGGTGAGGATACTTACAACGTCTACTATAGAGAAAAACCATTCCTCTGTTTCATCGTTCCAGACTGTACGTACTTTTTTTTCTTCGAAAATCTTGATAGCTTCTTTCTTTGTCATAATTGAAGTTTTTGTGTGAACACTTTAGTTAAAAGTGGGTGATATCTAAATCTTTGCTATGGTTTTGGATACCTCGAAACTTTTGCGTAAAAATACAAAAGATTCGAATGCCTCCTAGGTTTATACGGGAAAAAGGATCGTAGAGACAGTTTTTACTTCCGATAACGGTAGAATCGCAGTATCTGCAGATAGCGTAGTTGTAGAAGGTGAGAATGTGATTAAGACAGTTGTTAAATAATCCGTGTAAATAGATTATGATATTATAATTCTAAAATTCCCGTGCATAGATTCGTCTCCAAGTAAGCCGTGAGGCAGAACAGACTAAGGTAATAATTAAAGCTCTCCGTCAGTACTTCCGTGAGGATGGAACCCGGAAGAAAAGACAAGCTCCGGTCGGATTTTCCGCCGGAGCTTTTTTATGTTGTCAATTATTCGTAATTTTGGCAAGAACATGATCGTTTATATGAAAAATCCTTTGTCAAGATGAAAGCTAGCTGCATTATCTCTTTGCTGTTTATCTGTGTGTCGGTAGACCTTTTCGCCCAACCCAATGCGGTGGAGACAACGTATGATTTATCCTATTTCTTGCCGGAAGGCAATTATCAGTACGATTCGAATATCCCTGAACCTGCAACGGTTTTAGGTTTTCAATTGGGACGTCAACATGCAGATTGGGGACAAGTCGTTGAATATATGAAGGCTTTGGCTGAAGCCTCGGATCGGGTGACCTTGCGGGAAGTAGGGCGTACTTATCAACATCGTCCTTTTATAGAGGCGGTAATTACCTCTCCGGAAAACCAACGAAATATAGAAAAGATTAGAGAGGAACATTTGGCCTTGACCGATGTAGATCGTTCCACGGATCTGGATATACGGAAAATGCCGGTTGTTGTCAACTTGGTATATAGTATCCACGGAAATGAGCCTTCCGGCGTGAACGCTTCATTGGCTGTCGCTTACTTCTTGGCGGCGGCGCAAAGTAATGAGATCGATGACCTGTTGAGAAATACGGTGATCGTTCTATATCCGGGAGCTAATCCTGATGGCATAAACCGGTTCGCTAATTGGGTGAATACGACCCGTAGCCAAACGGACGTAAGTGACCTTAATTCCCGGGAATTCCAAGAGCCATGGCCTTCTAGCCGTACGAATCATTATTGGGCGGATTGCAACCGGGATTGGCTGATGGCGCAACACCCGGAAGGGATTACAGGAGTGAATACCTATTTTAAATGGATGCCGAATGTATTGGCCGACCAACATGAGCAAGGCGCTGATCGACCTTACTATTTCAGTCCGGGGCATCCGAAGCGTACGCATCAGTTGACTCCTCGGCAAAATCAAGAGCTTACGGCGGAAGTATCGGCTTATTGCGCAAAGGAGTTGGATAAGATCGGTACGTTGTATTACTCAAAGGAGGGATACGATGATTATTACTACGGCAAAGGAGCCGCCTATGGTGATATTCACGGATCGGTTTGCTTGCTTTATGAGCAGGGTACGTCCCGGGGGCATTTGCGGGAGACTCGTAATGGGGTGCGCTCGTTTGCGTGGACGATTCGTAACCAAGCATTCGGTTCGTATGGTACGATCCTTGCCGGCTATCGGCTAAAAGATAAATTACTGGCTTACCAACGGGATTATTATAAGAATGTCAAGGCGGATATCGCTAAGCAGCCGGTAAAAGGATATGTCTTCGATACCCGTGGCTCTCGCTCTGTGGGCTATCATTTTATCGAGAATATGGGGCATCACCGGATTAACGTATATCATTTGGCGAAAGACTTCTCGGTGGATGGGAAGACGTTTAAGGCGGATGAGGCCTTTATCATCCCTGTGGATCAGAAAAATAACACGATGATCCGTGCGATTATGGAAGATTGCCTAAGCTATGAGGATAGTACTTTCTATGATATCTCTACTTGGTCCTTCCCTTATGCGTTTAATTTGGAATTCGCGCAAGTGAAGAATACGAATGGCTTCATCGGTAAGCAGGTTGTGGAGTATCGGTTTGTACCCGGTCAAATGATTGGCGGTAAAAGTGATTATGGATACCTTTTTACGAATGTAGAGTTCTATACCCCGAAAGTGATGTATGAGTTATTGCGGAAAGGTATTCATGTACAAGCAAGTAATCGCCCGTTCCATTTCCGTTCGGGAGATATAGAGAAAGAGATGGGGTACGGTACAATCTTGGTATCTGCGTGGAATCAACCGGTATCTTCCGATGAGCTTTATGAGCTATTGTCTAAACTGGCGAAAGAATCGGGTGTGGATATCTATGCGGCTACAACCGGATTGATGCAAGACGTGGATTTGGGTAGCCCGGCTTATACGGCGTTGAAATTACCGAAGGTTGCCATTCTTGTGGGACGTACGATGGGAGTTCCGGATTCCGGTGAGGCGTGGTTTTTATTAGATCGACGTTTCCAGATGAGACCGACATTGATTGAGGCTACCGCAACGCTGACCTCCCGGAAGTTGAGCCGTTATAATGTGATTATTCTGGCGAATGGAATTCCGGATCTCACGAAAGAGTCGGAAAAGGCATTGAAGGATTGGGTAGCGAATGGCGGTACGTTGATCGCCTCGGGAAAGGCCTACTCTTGGGTTGATAAATCCGGGATTCTTCCGATCTCGGTGAAAGACGCTTCATTTAAAGAGGATTCTACCCGTTATCGGGCTTACTCGGAGAAGAAAGAGGCGGCGGCAGGAAATAGCATCAGCGGTGTTATCTTGAGTTGCTCTCTGGATAGCTCCCATCCGTTGGCTTGGGGATTAGAACAACCGGAGATAGCGGTTCTAAAAAAAGGAAACTTGATTTTTGAGAAAGATAGCGATCCTTACGTCTCTCCTCTGCATTATACGGAAAAACCGTTGTTGTCCGGATTTCTTTCGGAGAAAAATGAGAGTTTATTGCGGAATACGCCTGCTGTGTTCGCTAAGAAATATAAGAGTGGGGCGGTATTTGTCTTTGCTGATGATCTGAATTTCCGCTCTTATTATTTTGGGACGAGTAAATTATTCATGAACGCGGTCTTTTTTGGTGAATGTCTTTAATTTTGTACTTTTGCAAGCTTGCACGAATGTTATACATGAATAGGAGAATTAGACAATGGCCAGCGATGATATAAAACAGGCATGGAAAGTGCCGGAACCTACGTTAAGGAGGTTGCCGTGGTATCTTGCGTTCGTAAAGTTGATGAAAGGGAAAGGGGAAGCGTTTATCTCATCTACCCAGATCGCTAAGGAGATTAATGTAGATCCTAGTCAGGTCGCTAAAGACCTCTCTTTTGTGAATATCTCCGGGAAGACGAGAGTGGGATACGATATTAATGCGTTGGTTGACGTACTGGAGGATTTCCTCGGTTTTACATCCCAGCATAAGGCATTTCTGTTTGGGGTAGGGAGTCTGGGCGCTTCTTTGTTGCATGACACCGGACTGAGTCAATATGGATTGGAGATCGTGGCGGGCTTTGATGTCCGTGAGGATTTGGACGGGAGCGTGATCAATGGCATTCCCGTTTTTCATATGGATGATTTTCCTGTCAAGCAGAAAGAATATGGCGCGACGATCGGGGTGATCACCGTGCCGGTGGAGAAAGCGCAGGAGGTGACAGACCGGATTATCGAGGGAGGAATCAAGGCTCTTTGGAATTTTACCCCCTTCCGTATACGGGTGCCGGAACATATCGTAGTCCAGAATACTTCTATGTATGCGCATTTAGCTGTTATGTTTAATCGATTGAACTCAATGAATCACTAAAATATGAAGATTATCGCCGTTGGAATGAACTATGCCGCTCACAATAAAGAGCTGCATCATTCGTTAGAATTATCAGAGCCTACTATTTTTATGAAGTCGGACTCCTCTTTGTTGAAAGATGGGAAACCGTTTTTTATTCCGGATTTTTCATCGGAAGTTCATTATGAGACGGAGATCGTGGTACGGATAGACCGTTTGGGGAAAAATATAGCCGAGCGTTTCGCTCATCGTTATTACAATGAGGTTACGGTCGGTATTGATTTCACGGCACGGGATTTGCAGAATAAATTGCGTGCGCAAGGGCTACCGTGGGAGATTAGTAAGGCGTTTGATAATTCGGCTGTGATCGGGACCTTTATTCCGCTGGAGCAAGCGGGGGATGTAAACCGGCTTCCGTTCCATCTGGATATCAATGGCTCGAAGGTACAGGAAGGCAATACCTCGAATATGCTGTTTTCGGTAGATAAGATTATCGCGTACGTAAGTCGCTTCTTTACGCTGAAAATAGGCGATTTGATTTATACCGGAACACCTGCTGGCGTAGGTCCCGTGAAGATCGACGATCATCTGGAGGGATATCTTGGCGAGCGGAAGCTTCTGGATTTTTATGTGAGATGAGAAGATTAATATATATATTCATTATAGGTTTATTACTTTGCTCATATACATGGGCGGATGGTAGCCGTTATGCTTCTAAATCCCTGTTATCGGAGGGGAAATGGGTGAAGATCCGGGTGGATAAGACCGGAATCTACAAATTATCCTATGCGGATTTGAAGAATATGGGTTTCTCGGACCCATCGAAAGTCTCTGTCCATGGCTATGGAGGATGGCCCTTGGATGAGGATTTCAGTAAGGAATATATCGATGATGTCCCTTCTACACCGGTTTGGCGTGGGAGTGATTACCTGTTATTCTACGGGAAAGGGCCGGTTAAATGGGAGTATGACTCGTCGAGCCAGACATTCGTGCATACGAATAATCCTTATTCATTGTATGGCTATTATTTTGTGACCGATGCCACTCCGACGAATGATATGACTTCCGTGGCTCAAGCGAGTGGCGCTTCCACTCGGATTACGACTTATGATGATTATCTATTGCATGAGCAAGAGTTAGTCTCCGTAAACCAATCCGGCCGGGAGTTTTTTGGAGAGGACTTTAGTGGGGCACGCCCTCGTACAATTTCTACCTTTTCTTCTATTCCCGGGATTACGGATGCGGACGGTAAGGTGACCATGCGTTTTATCTCAAGAATTAACTCTGGCTCCGGTACGGCTTCTTTAAGTATCAATGACTCCGAATTGTTGGATATAACCATACCTTCTATCCAAACAGTAAGCTCGAATGTCAGATCGTATACAAAGGCGATTCCCGGGACAACCACCGCGTTATGGAAGGGATCAAAAAGTGAGAAAAATAACGTAGTGGTTTCCTATAGTTCAAGTGGACATACGAATGTACGTTTGGACTATATCCGTATGCAATTTGTCCGTACGTTGCGCCCTTATGGGGCTTGTACTTTTTTCAGAAGCTTGACTTCTGTAGGAAATGCGTCTCGCTTTGTTATTAGCGAGGCGAATTCGAATACCTTGGTGTTTGATGTGACCGATGCGTTGAATGTGAAGAGAGTGGAAGCCGATCTGAATGGTTCTGAACTTTCATTTACAATACCAGCGGGTAGATTGAGGGAGTTTGTGTTGGTTCAAACCAATCAAACATTTCCTTCTCCGGAAGTCGTGGGAGAAGTCGCTTCCTCGAATCTGCATGGTTTGGAACAGAGGGATATGATTATTATATCGGCCCCGTCTTTGGTTCAGCAGGCGGAGCGTTTGGCGGTTGCGCACCGTGAGAAAGATGGCTTGACTGTTGAAGTCGTAACTCCAGAGGCGATTTATAATGAGTTCTCTAGTGGAACTCCAGATGCGACGGCATATCGTCGTTTGATGAAGATGTTTTACGATCGTAGTTCTTCTTTGGGTAATCCTCCAAAATATTTATTGCTTTTCGGAGACGGGATCTATGATAATCGGGGGATAAGCGGTGAGGTTCAAGGTGTTTCGCGGAGTAATATGCTCCTGACTTTCCAGTCTCAAGAGTCATTGAATGTCTACTCTTATGCGACAGATGATTATTTTGCGTTTTTAGAGGATAATTCCGGCAGTAATTTTAGCCGAGATAAGATGTGTCTGGGTGTCGGGCGCTTTCCAATCCGTACAGTAACGGAGGCGACTCAGATGGTGGATAAAACGATTTCTTATATGGAGAACAAGGATTCGGGTAGTTGGAAGAATAACGTGACATTCGTGGCGGATGATGGAAATAATGAGGATAGCTTCACAACGAATCATATGAAGCAGGCAGATCAGCTTGCTGAGGCCATTGAAGAGATGCAACCCGGTTTTCTAGTTAATAAAGTGTATTTCGATGCTTATAAGCGTAGCAGCCTCGGGACTTATCCGGATGTGCATAATGAGATTGAGAAACTATTAAAAAGTGGTCAGTTGTTGATTAATTATACGGGGCATGGCAGTACGACCCATTGGGCGGACGAAAGCGTATGGACACAAACCGATATCAATAATTCCAGTTATAAGCATCTGCCGGTGTGGGTGACGGCTACTTGCGACTTTACCCGTTTTGACGATGTGACAACTTCTGCGGGTGAATCTGTTTTCTTGAATCCTACCAGTGGGGGTATCGCTTTGTTTACGACGACCCGTGTCGTGTTCTCCGGTAATAATGCGAACTTAAATAAGGCGCTCATCGATAACCTGTTCCAAGAAGACGCGAATAGCCGTTATACGCTTGGAGAGGCGATGATGTATACGAAACGTCAACTCAATGACTCAAATAAATTGAACTTTATCTTAATCGGAGACCCGGCGTTAAAGTTTGCGTATCCAGAGTATAAGGCTCGGGTGACGGCTGTGAATGGAGAAGCTGTTTCTGATGAGCCTTTTGAGTTTAAGGCGTTATCCCGGATTACGGTAGAGGGTGAAATCTTGAATCCGTCAGATTCTTTTGCCGCGGATTTCACGGGCGTATTAAGCTCGACCATATTTGATAGCCAAAGTTCCATTACGACTTTAGGGAATAGCTCTGAGAAATTCACTTATCTCGATTATCCGAATACGATTTATATAGGTAGAGACTCGGTTCGAAATGGAAAGTTCAGCTTTACTTTTATGGTCCCGAAGGATATCTCTTATTCCAATAAGAAAGGTAAATTAAACCTATATGCATCTTCCGAGACAAAAGAGGCGCAGGGTTCTTTCTTCGATTTTATCGTGGGGGGGACTTCGGATACGGCGGAGACTGATACGATCGGTCCCGAAATCCGGCAGATCTATTTGAATGATTCCAGTTTTGTTTCGGGCGATAAGGTAAACACGACTCCTTATTTTGTAGCGAAACTGTGGGATAAGAGCGGCGTGAATATAACCGGCAGTAGCGTAGGGCATGATATGATGTTGACGATTGATAGTATGCCCTCTATGAGCTATAACTTAAATAGTTATTATGCGTTGCTACCAGATAGTGAGAACGAAGGACTTGTCCAGTTCTCCATCCCCGAGCTGGAGCCGGGAATGCATACGGCCGAGTTTAAGGTGTGGGATATCTTAAATAACTCCACGACCTATACCTTTACTTTTGAGGTGGCGGAAGGGTTGAAACCTAATCTGATCGAGCTGTATGCCACCCCGAATCCGGCACGGGATCAAGTGGAATTCTTTCTGCATCACAATCGTCCGGAGTCGAACTTAAAGGTGACGGTTATGGTTTATGATATGACCGGTAAGTTCCTATGGAGTACCGAGAAGAGCGGTTCCTCCGAGTTGTTTAAGGCTTATATCGTAACTTGGAACTTGACGGATAACGGTGGCAGGCGGTTGCGCCCGGGAGTTTATCTGTATCGGGCGGCGATTAGTACGAATAACTCGAAAGAGGCGACGAAAGCGAATAAATTAATCATTCTCGCACAATAAAGTATCGGGTAATTAGTTTATAATAAGCATGGGGGTATGTTTATTACCCTCTAGGAATGATAAATGTAAATGTATTTTTAGAATAGAATATATGGTAAGAGTTTCAAGATTCAGTCTGTTACTAGCGGTTTTCAGCTTTTTGACGGCATTTACGGCTTTATATGCCCAAGGAGGCGCAGACGATGTTAAACATAAATTCGCCCCGATTAATACGGCGATACCGTCTTTGTCTATCGCGCCCGACGCTCGCGGAGGTGCTATGGGTGATAACGGTGTGGCTACTACGCCGGATGTGAATTCCCAATACTGGAACCCGGCTAAGTATGCTTTTAGCTATAGTAAGGCCGGAGTCGCCTTGTCCTATACGCCTTGGTTACGTAAATTGGTGAATGATGTGGCTTTAGCGTATCTGGCCGGTTATTATAAATTAGGCGATAGCGATATGCAGGCGATCGGAGCTTCTTTGCGTTATTTCTCTTTAGGAGAAGTACAGGAAAGCCGGGATGGAGGAATGGGTAATCAGCTCATATTGAATCCTTATGAGATGGCTTTTGATGTAAGTTATAGCCGTAAATTATCGGATGTGTTCTCTATGGCGGTCGCCTTGCGCTATATTCGTTCGGACATGGGTGCCTCGTCGGATGCGGATATGGTTCCGGATAACGCTTTTGCCGCCGATATCGCCGGTTATCTGGAGAAATACGTGATCTTAGGGAATAGCGAGTGCCTGTGGAGCTTTGGTTTTAATGTCTCCAATATCGGTACGAAGGTCTCTTACGATGGTGGAAATACGAACCAGTTCTTGCCTACGACGCTGAAGGTAGGTACCGGCTTGCTCTACCCGATCGATGATTATAACCAGATCGGTATCTACGTGGATTTGAGTAAGTACTTGGTTCCTGTCGAGCCTCGGCAGGATAGCGGGGAGGATGAGGCCGATTTCAATAAGAGGAAAGAGGATTACAACAACATGTCGCCCATCACCGGTATCTTCAAATCATTCGGTGACTCGCCGAATGGCTTCAAGGGCGAGCTGGAGGAGATTATGGCCTCTATCGGTCTGGAGTATAATTACAATCAGCAGTTCTTTGTTCGTGGCGGTTATTACTATGAGAATAAATATCAGGGAAACCGTCAGTACTTCTCAGTCGGCGCAGGTTTCCGCATGAGTGTTTTCCAGTTGGATGCCGCTTATCTGATCAGTACGGTACAGAGTAACCCGTTGGACCAGACATTGCGCTTCTCCTTGTCGTTCGATATGGATGGAATCAAGAACCTTTTCAGATAAATGGGTATGAAGATACGTGTAGGTTTTGGTTATGACGTCCACGCCTTGGTGCCGGACCGGGAATTATGGCTGGGCGGGATTAAGATCGAGCATACGTTGGGCCTATTGGGACATAGCGATGCGGACGTGCTGATCCATGCGGTCTGTGACGCTTTACTGGGAGCGGCCAATATGCGGGATATCGGTTATCATTTCCCGGATACAGCCGGAGAGTTTAAAAATATTGATAGCA
>OGJX01001445.1_pt1 | contig 14049 bp, 17 predicted proteins | sample 1572381 | NCBI WGS metagenome assembly OGJX01 (sample SAMEA2582085, study PRJEB24529) | metagenome | biome: Human gut stool | place: China | collected 2011
TGTAGTTAAGTTCCAGTTCCCGGTATTCAGCTTGTACCTTCCCGTATTCCTCCTCTTTGGCTTCAAGAAGTTGCTTTAGCTCAGCATTTTCGCGTTTTAATTCATCGTGCAGATAGATTAAATGCCGCAGTCTGGCTTCAAAGGTACTTAATAGCTTCTTTTCTTCGTCTGTCATCACTACACCAAAATTGTACACAAAAATACAATTTACTTGGAGATTACAAAAACTTTTCGGGGAAAATATGCTGTAGAAGTGCCGAAATAACCGAAGTGGCCTATGAAGTACTGGTTTTGAGGGATTGAAAAAGGGTGGCGGAGGCTGGCTTTTCAAGAGATGTGGATAGGTATGGAACAATTTGCTTTTTAGAAGGATTTTATTTCTTGCTTTTCGAAAGCTTAGTATCTCCGTTACTAAATAGTAATCGTCCGACGCTTGTTTAATTATCGTCCGACAGTTGTTGGACGATAATTAAACAGATGTTGGACGATAATTGAACGGTTGTTGGACGATTACTGTTTAGTAAGGCCGAAATTACTTTTTGCTGTTTTAGGCACTACTCTTTAGGTGCGGTTGGAATAGTATGTAGTAAAGGAAGGAGGAGATGCTAAGAAATAAATAAAATAATTTATATAATAATTTGGTTTATAAAATAAACCTTTTATCTTTGTATCGGAGTTCGAACCCGAAATGTGATTTTGGTATGTATAACTTAAAGAGAATGATTATGAAAACGATTGTTTGTAGAAGTATGGCGGCAGCTCTTCTTTGTGTATTTGCATTGGGGGTGTCTGCGCAAGATGTTCTGAAAGTGAAGGTGATGAACATACCTTCTGCTGTGGGAAAGATAATGATTGCCACTGACAAGGGGCAGTATGGTATGGTAGATGCCAAGGGCACGGAGGCGGTACTGGAACTGAAAGATGTGACAGTGGGTAAATATAAGCTTTATGTCTATCATGATGAAAACAACAATTATCAGTTGGATAGGGAAGACGGAATTCCATCTGAGTATTGCGCGATAGCGGATGTGGAGGTGAGCGCCGACACGAAGCAGGTGGAGATAGCACTTAAGCGGGTATTAAAAGGAAGCAACAAATAAGGCGGCAGGAAAATGGAAGAAAGAAAATTGAATGAGAAAGAGAGTTTAGAACTCATCACTCAGATGATACAGAACACGAAGGACAGAATGGCGGAAAATTCAGGGACACCTTTTTTGCTGTGGGGATATGTAACGGTAATTATCTCGTTGCTGGTTTGGTTTCTATTGAAGGAAACGGGCAATAACAATTGGCAATTCCTATGGTTCCTGCTTCCAGTCATAGCCTTTCCTGCTACGTTGTGGAGTCAGCGGAAGGCTCGGAAAATGTTGAAGACCTACATAGACCGTGTTGTGGATTATGTGTGGACGGTATTTGGACTGGGCGCTTTCTTGGTATCGTGTACCGCCATATTTGTATGGAAGATTCCTATTCTGTTTGTCATTTTGCTGATGATGGGGATGGGAACTGCCCTGACGGGACTGATTGTGAACACGAAAGTGGTTACGATAGGGGGAGTGCTGGGAGCCTTGCTCTCGTTGGGATGTTTCTATATGCCCGGCATAGACCAGATACTGTTTTTTGCATTGGCGTTCGTCTTTATGATGGTGATTCCCGGACATTACATGAACAGTGTGGCGAAGCGTCACAAACAATAAAAGAAGAGGATGATATATGTTTAAAGAACTGAACCCTTTGCTCCATAGCGAACTGCGGCTTGCGGTGATGTCGTTGCTTATTAGTGTCGAGGAGGCGGACTTTGTCTATATCCGCCAGCAGACCAAAGCTACGGCAGGAAACCTGAGCGTGCAGATAGACAAACTCAGCAAGGCGGGATATGTGGAGGTGACAAAGACTTTTAAAGGAAAGATGCCTTGTACGATTTGTAAGATCACTCCGCAAGGAGTAGACGCATTTGAGGAATATGTAGAGTCATTGAAATCTTATCTGGCAGGGAGGTTGTGAGTGTGGGTGACTTTACATTTATGGGGTAAAGATGGAAATCTTCTGAAAAAGGTTTCTATCTTTGCCTTTTTCATGAGAAGGAGGAGGGTGTGTCATCAACCGTTTTGCCACCCTCATGCCGGACAAAATTTAAACAGACTCTAAAAAGATAGAATGATATGAGAATTTTAGTCACTTATGCCGTACAAGGCGAATTTACGGAATTGAAATTTCCCGGACTGATAGGGGAGGAAGAGGTGCAGATAGGCTATCTCCGTACCGGTGTGGGAAAGGTGAAATCGGCTTTTTATCTTTCTGAAGCGATAAGCCATGCGCAACCGGACTTGGTGGTCAATGTAGGTACGGCAGGGACTATCCGTCATCGGGTAGGAGATATTTTCGTATGCCGTCATTTTGTGGACCGTGATATGCAGAAGCTGGTGGAGCTTGGTATGGAGTATGAGATTGATTCAATGGATTTGTTGTCCCAAAAAGGATATTGTTTACACTGGCCGGCAGGCGGTGTATGCAATACGGGGGATACTTTCTTGACAGAACTCTCGGATGTGTCCGGTGATGTTGTGGATATGGAAGCCTATGCCCAGGCTTTGGTATGCCGTGCCAAGAATGTTCCTTTCATTTCGGTGAAGTACGTGACGGATATTATCGGACAGAACTCCGTGAAACATTGGGAAGACAAGCTTGCCGATGCTCGGAAGGGGTTGGGAGAATTCTTCGAGAAGTTAGGAGGAGTTTAGCACATCATTTCAACGTCTTGAATGACAGTATATGCCAAGTCACCCCCACAGCGACAAGGAACAATACTATCTTTATTTCTGTTAGTGGAATCAGGAAGAAGATGCAGTAAACCATTGTTCCCCACATCAGCAGTAGGGAGATGATTTTGGCACGTAGTGGGATGGCTTTGTTCTCGCGGAAGCTGCGGATGTAGGGACCGAGGCATTTGTGGTTCAGCAACCATTGGTACAGTCTGGGTGAGCCTCTGAAGTAGAGTGCTGCCGTGAGCAGCAGGAAAGGCGTAGTGGGCAGCAACGGCAGGAAGATGCCGATGATGCCGAGTGTCAAAGAAACTGTTCCCAAAATGATGCAGACGGTTTTCATGCGGCAAATGTAGGAAAAATAATAATATAGATAATATGTATGCGAATAAAGTAAAGAAGGTTGTTGCCGTCCACGACTTGTCGGGAGTCGGACGGGTGTCTCTGACGGTGGTCATTCCCATCCTTTCGTCTATGGGTTTCCAGGTGTGTCCGTTGCCTACAGCCGTATTGTCGAGCCATACCCAGTATCCGGAGTTCTCTTTTCTGGACTTGACGGATGAAATGCCGAAGATTATTTCCGAGTGGAAGAAGCTGGAAGTACAGTTTGATGCCTTTTATACCGGCTATCTGGGTTCTCCGCGGCAGATACATATTGTTTCTGACTTTATTGATGACTTCCGCCGACCGGACGGTCTGGTTGTGGTAGACCCGGTGTTGGGCGATAACGGACGGCTTTATGCGAACTTCCACGAGTCCATGATTGATGAAATGAAACATCTCATCACCAAGGCCGATGTCGTTACTCCCAATTTGACGGAGCTGTTCTATCTGCTGGGTATTCCTTATAAGGAGATGAATACGGATGAGGAATTGAAGTCATACCTTCGCCAGCTTTCCGATTGTGGTCCCGAAGTGGTGATTATTACCAGTATACCCGTACGGGATGATAAACATAAGACGTCCGTGTATGCCTATAACCGGAACGGTAACCGCTACTGGAAGGTTACGTGTCCTTACCTGCCGGCCCATTATCCCGGAACGGGGGATACGTTTACCAGTGTCATCACCGGGGCACTGTTGCAAGGCGACAGTTTGCCCATTGCCCTGGACCGTGCCACGCAGTTCATTCTGCAAGGTATCCGTGCTACTTTCGGTTACGAGTACGACAACCGTGAAGGTATACAGCTTGAAAAGGTGTTGCATAATCTCGACATGCCGATTCAAATCTGCAGCTATGAATTAATTTAAACCAATCTCATCTTATGAAAAAGAAAATATTCCTGACAGTGTTTCTCTGTTGCGGCATGTTTGCAGCAATGGCGCAGACTGCTGCCGACTCTCTTGCCATTGTTTCTGCCAACTGGCAGACTGAGCCCCTGCAGAAAGGGATGCTGTATAAAAAGGCAGTATTCAGTTCTTTGTATGGAGTTCCTCAGGAAGTGTCCATTTTTGAAATATCCCCGAAGCACTACCGTTTCGATGTGCTCGTCCACAATCCCAAGGAGGAGACCAGTGTAGCCGCCCGGCATGCAGGTGCGGTGGCGGCCATCAATGGCTCCTATTTTGATATGAAAGCCGGGAATTCCGTCTGCTATCTGCGTAAGGACGGGGTGGTGATAGATACTACCTCTACTGGGGTTCTGGCAACAGTGTCCAATGGAGCTGTACTTATAAAGAAGGGCAGGCTGGAACTGATTCCCTGGAGCAAGCAGGAAGAAAAGGCATGTACTTTGAAAAAAGGCACTGTGCTGGCTTCCGGTCCTTTGATGCTGAAGGACGGGCAAGTGTGCGACTTGTCCGGGACTAACCGGAATTTTGTAGATACCAAGCATCCCCGCAGTGCTGTGGCGCTGACAAGAGAAGGAAAAATCCTGCTTATTGTCGTTGACGGACGTCGGAAGGGAAAAGCGGAAGGCATCAATATACCCGAGCTTGCCCATATGATTCGTGTATTGGGTGGGGAGGATGCGTTGAATCTGGACGGTGGCGGTTCTTCTACGCTGTGGAGTGGGGAGTTGCCGGATAAGGGAATAGCCAATACCCCGAGTGGCAGCGCAGAGCGTAAGGTTGCCAATTCTCTTTGTGTGTACGAATAAGTTAGGGAAGTGAATGGATAAATCTTAAGTTTTTTGTAATTTTGCCGTCGCATCGAGGTGACATTAGATGCGGCAACTTATTATATTAATTAGCGTATTAACAATATGTACACAGTCATCAAACGTATGGAAGTGTCGGCTGCCCATAGCCTGAAACTTTCTTATCGCAGTAAGTGTGAGAATCTGCACGGTCACAACTGGATTATCACTGTCTATTGCCGTTCCAAAGAGCTGAATGCGGACGGAATGGTAGTAGACTTCAGTCACATCAAGCAGGTGGTAAAGGAACAGCTGGACCACCATAATCTTAATGAAGTGCTGTCCTTCAATCCCACAGCCGAGAACATAGCCCGTTGGATATGCGACCAGATACCCACTTGCTTCAAGGTAGAGGTGCAGGAGTCGGAATCAAACATTGCCGTCTATGAGGAAGATTAATGAGATATTCTACAGTTTGCAGGGAGAAGGATACCATACGGGTACCCCGGCTGTCTTTATCCGTTTTTCCGGTTGCAACCTGAAGTGCCTCTTTTGTGATACGCAGCATGAGGACGGCATACTGATGTCCGATGAAGATATCGTAACAGAAGTTAGTAGATACCCTGCCGCTACCGTGATACTGACCGGTGGAGAACCCTCCCTTTGGATTGACCGTGAATTTGTGGATTGTCTGCACCAGGCGGGAAAGTATGTCTGCATTGAAACAAACGGTACCCGTCCGCTGCCGGATAATATAGATTGGGTGACCTGCTCTCCCAAGCAGGGGGTAAAGCTGGAAATTACGCGTATGAATGAAGTGAAGGTGGTGTATGAAGGGCAGGATATTACTGTTTATGAGCAGTTGCCCGCCGGGCATTTCTTTCTTCAGCCTTGCTCTTGCAGCAATACGGCCGAAACGGTGGATTGCGTGATGAAGCATCCTAAGTGGAGACTTAGTTTGCAGACACATAAGCTGATAGATATCCGGTAGGCATTTATAAAACGAATAATGGCTGTAAGCAATGCTTACAGCCATTATTCGTTCATGCACGGGAGGAGAGGCTCGAACTCCCGACACCCGGTTTTGGAGACCGGTGCTCTACCAACTGAGCTACTCCCGTGTTTGCGGCTGCAAAGGTAATGCAAACTTTCAAATATGCAAGTAACAGACGTACTTATTTTATAAAGAAAGTTGCTTACAACATCTGTAAGTCCTGATACATAATGCGATACGCTGCTGCTTTTTTTTCCAGTGCCAGCGGGTAGGCTCTTGAGGAAGAAGGCATCCGGTAGAGGCGCATCGGATGGTTTTCGAAAAGAAACTCCGTGAAGTCGCCTACTTTGGGCTTGTCGATGGAAAACTGCGTGCACAGCGTGTCCGTTGCCTTCTCGCCGGTGGTGACGATAGCCTTGCATTGCGGTATCCGGTGTAGCAGGGCAGGGACGTCCGTGGGTTGCACCACTTCCAGAAACTTATCCGAGGCGTTGTCCTGCAGGCGCCGTATGGCAGAGGCTGTGTCGAACAAGGCAATACCCTTTTCCTGCAGGAAACTGATGAGGCGTTCTTTGCAGAAAGCCTTCTTCGTCTTGTTTATAAAATAATCCTTGTCATTGAAGAAAAGGAACCCGGTAATCCTCCACATGTCATTGTTCCAGTTGGGGTAGTAAAACTCCATGGACCACCGCTTTTTCTGCGGAGGAAAGCTTCCCAGCATCAGCAGACGGGCGTTGCCGGGAAGGAAGGGTTCTAAAGGGTGTTGTTCTATTTCCATACTTTCCAATTTCATTGTTCTGCCTGCAAAAGTACGGAATATATCTTGGATATGCTATCCTGCAATGTCCTGATTGCTCATTCTGTCGGTGATTTGGAAGGGGAAATCAGGATATTCGTAGAGGCTGAACCGGGATTCTGTCTTGCCTTCCGTATAGTTCCAGATGGTGGCATATTCTTCGGCGTCTTCTCCCATGGCCTGCAGTTGGCGGAGGTAGGAGGCTATGGACTTGTTCTCTACGATATATATTTGCCCCAAGCGGTCTATTATCGGGCTGTGGCGGCGAGTATTGTCGTGGTCGAACCGCAAGATACGCTTGCCCTCGGGGGTGATGCCTACCATGTTGAAGGTCATGCTCTTGCCGATGGCGGGCAGGTTGAGCACATTGCGGTCGGTGGCGAGGAAAGGCAGGTGGTGCGTTTTCAGGAAACGCCGGATGCAGGCTGCCGGGTCATGGACGGTTCCAAGCAGTACGGACAGATTATGGGCATCTTCCTTGGTCAGCTTTCCGAAGCGCTTTTCTTCCCATTGCTCTTGTACGGAACGGCTGTTGGGGGTAAACACGGCATTGTTTTCTTCAAAACCTTTCACGGAGAAGGTGTAGTAGCAAACCACTCCCAACTGATTGAGCACTTGCCGCAGGCGGGTGGTATGCCCCCGGCGGGATGCAGCTACGTTGTATACCAGTTGGTTGTCAATGAGCCAGCCTGCCGCCAGCAGTTTGCGTATTCCTTCGGCAGCTTCCGGAGTGACTTCGAGTGGGGTTTGGAAATGTGTCTGGATAATGAACTGGCGGATGCCGATGGTAGACGCCTTTTCCTTGAATTCCCTTAGAATCTCCACCAGCCCGTCATTGATGCGCATGGGCAGGTAGGCGGGGAGGCGTGAGCCGAGGCGTACACGTTGCAGCTCTGCATACTTTTCTCCTTCGGGCCGTTCCTGATTGGCTTTCCGCTTGCGGACTGCCATGCGGTAGACGGCATCCAGAATATTGCCCAGCGTCTTGTTTTGGCTCATCAGTGCGTCACCGCCGGTGATGAGAATGTCCCGCAGTTGCGTGTCTTCCTCAAAATAGGCCATCAGCCGACGCAGCTTCTTTTCCCATGTCTCCTTGGGACGCAGGGTGTCAAACTCAAAATTGAGCCGTTTGCTTTGAAAGTCGTACATACGCTGACAAGATGCGCAGAGTCCTCCGCAGGCGCGTCCCATGGTGTCGGGGATGAGGATGGCCACTTCCGGATAACGGCGGTGGATGTTATGCCCGTCGGGCAGCAGCCAGCCGGCGGCGTTGGGTTTACCTGGTTCTACGATATCCTCCCGTTCCCAGGCACGTATCTGTCCGTAGGTTTCCACCAGTTGGGGTGAATAGAGTATATAGCTGCGCAGGGCCTCGTCGTCGTATCCGCTGCCGGTGCAGTTCAGCAGTGACAGATAATAGGGGGTGGCGAAGAAAGGCATTCCCTTCTTGCGGGCTTTTGAGAGCAGGTACATGGTTTCGGCAGAAAGGGAGTTGCCGAGAAGACGGTTTAGCTCCGTAGGGCTTTTGACGGCCATGGCAAGATGGAAACGGAAGTCATTCCACCATTCGCTGACGAGGTTGAACTTCTCCTCGTAGCTGAGTCCCTCTTCGAAATGGAAGCGGGAAGCCGGGTTCTTGCGGTGCTCAATCTTCTGCACCAGTGCATGCAGGATGCGTTCCTTGTTCTTTGCACGGATATGCTGCACGTCTTCATCCAGTCCGCTGGGCCAGCGTTCGGTCAGGGTTTTGATTTTCTGTGCGGAGGGCAGGGTGGGGGCTGGCTGGTGGAGGCGTTTGAACTGCTGGAACAAGTCGATGAACAGGTCCGTTTCCGTTTCCTCTTCCCATTGCCTCGTGAGGAAGGAGTGCAGCATTGATAAAGTTGATATGGGCAGTTGTTCTCCGATGGAGAGCTCGTGTACTTCCTGCCCGTCAAATTCAATCAAGAGTCGAATTTGCTTACCGGCCTCGTTGTCCACTTCCGGATGTCCGGCAATGTACTCCGTCAGGTTGGCCTTGAAGGCTTCCGCATCGTCGCTTTGAACGGCGATGCTGACCAATTCAGGGAGTTCGTGCCGATAAAGTTGTTCCAGTTGTGATAGAGTGAGTGCAAGCATTTTCTTTTGTTTCATAAGCGGTTGTTTTTTTGAAGTTAATATTTATGATGGTTGACGCGGGGTGCGTCCTTGTGTTCCGTGAGGGGAAAATGATTTCATTTGCTAAAAATAACAAAAAAAAGCGGGAAATTTCTTTCCCGCCTTCTTGTTTCTAAAGTTCTTTAGAATTCTTTTTCTTTTATTTCTCTTCGTTGGCTTTCTGTTTCGGTTCCTTTTTGGCCAGCATCACTACGTTGTAAACGTACTCGGTCATCCATTGTTCCGAATATCCCAGACGCTCTTTGTACTGGCGTACTGCCGCTGCCGTCTTGTGTACATCGTCCTTTTTCCATACGGTTTTTGTACAGACGTCGTGTACGGTTTTTTCGGTCATGCTGCGCAGTGCTCCCTTGAAGATGGAAGGCATGCGGAATTTCCACTGCATCAGGTTTCCCATCAGCATCATCAAGTCATTGGAGAATCCTTGATACATAAAGAGATAACCTTGTACGTCGTTCTGCGTACGGCAGTGCTTCTTGACGGAAGTATCAATTTCCTTGAAGAAGTTTTCACTGATGCCGTAGTCCTGCATCAGCATCTTGCGCGAAGCGGCCTTTTCCGCTTGTCCCAGACGGCCTCCCTGCGTGGGGATTTTGAACAGACGCTTGAAGTTGGCTACATCCGGCACAAAGCGGATATTGGTGATGCCCAGGTTGGCGGCTATTACAGACTGGAAGTAGACGCGTGTCAGTGACACGAAGTCTTCCACATTCTTCGAAGATACTTCTCCGGTATTCTTGTTGAATAGTTTGGCAAATAAACTCATATCAAATTACGAATTACTGATTACAAATTACAAGACCGCAGGTCATCCGGCGGTTCCGGCTGCAAAAGTACGAAATAAGTTGGTTATCACCAGCACTCTATGTCTTTTTCTACCTCTTTCAGGCGGTTCTTGGTGAAAACGGGGTCTTTGATACCGGCGCTTTTCTGTGCGCGGTAGTCTTCAAGCAGCCTGAAAGCGTATTTTCCGAGCAGGCTGATGGCGATAAGATTGCAGAGCACCATGAGTCCCATAGTGACGTCGGCAAGGCTCCATGCCAGGTCGAAGGTGGCAACAGCACCGAACATGACCATGCCGCCCACCAGTATACGGTAGATGTTGAGCACCCATTTACGGTGGGTAAGGTAGCGCACATTGGCTTCTCCGTAATAATAATTTCCCAGAATACTGCTGAAAGCGAAAAAGAAAAGAGCCACAGCAACGAAGACGCTGCCCGAAGAACCGATCTCGTTCGTCAATGCCTGTTGAGTCAACTGCACCCCATTGGTCGATCCATCCAGCGGAGCACCACTAAACAGAATGATAAAAGCCGTACAAGTACAAATCAATAATGTATCCGTAAATACTGCCAAAGTCTGTATCAATCCTTGTTTCGCGGGATGACTGACATGAGCCGTGGCAGCCGCATTCGGAGCCGATCCCATACCGGCCTCATTGTTGAAGAGTCCTCTCTTGATACCTTGCATCAATGCCATGCCGACTCCTCCTGCCAGTGCCTGTTCCCAACCGAAAGCATGACTGACAATTAGCGCGATGACGCCCGGTAAATGAGTGATATTGAGTATAACAATCACCAGCGCCAACCCCACATATCCCAATGCCATAACCGGCACGATAATGCTGCTGACACGGGCAATGCGTTGAATACCTCCGAAGATGATAACCAACGTCAGCAATGTCAGTACCCCTCCCAATATAATATGATTGACCCCGAAAGCATGCTCCGCAGCAGCACAGATGGTATTGCTCTGTACAGAATTGAAAGCAAAACCGAAAGTGATGCTTATTAATATGGCAAAAAGCATTCCCATCCACGGTTGCTTCAATCCCTTCTTCATATAATAAGCAGGACCTCCGATGAATGAATCCTTTCCGCGTATTTTGTATAATTGCCCTAAGGTAGACTCGATGAAAGCACTCGAAGCCCCTAACAGTGCGATGACCCACATCCAGAAAATAGCTCCGGGACCGCCGATAGCGATAGCGGTAGCCACTCCCGCAAGATTTCCCGTACCCACACGGCTGGCGATAGATGCCTGAAAAGAAGATACATGTTTCTCTCCCTGCTTCCCTTTGCCCGCAGATTCGCTTAACAGTACGATCATTTCGCGAATCATGCGGAATTGTACGAAGCGTGTCCGTATGCTGAACCAGATAGCACATCCCAATAACATGATAATCAGAATATAGGTCCAGAGTATGTCGTTAATCTCGTTGATAAAGGTCATAGTTAAGTATTAAGTATTGTTTGTGGTTATTCGTTTTTTATTCGGAAGTAGAATTTATGATTTTCGAATACGGGTTCCACAATATCATAACGAACAAATTTGGCGAGCAGATGTTCAGCGGCACGTCGTGAAAGTCCGGTTTGGCGACAGTAGCGGTTGAGTGAAAGTAAAGGGCCATGCTCCAGTTGTTCGAGCAGGAGCTGTTCACGTTCGGTGTAACGGATCAGTTCGCCACGGGGGCTGTCGCTCTGTTGCCATACACGGAGATGTATAGGTGTTGCCAGAATATTTTCATCCTTGATGCGGAGATAGGCTAGAGGTTTTCCGGTTTCGTCTTTGGCGTAAACCGGTTTATGTGGAGTCTCTTCGATGGTCGCTACCAACACTTGTCGTCCCTCCACTATATATGTTTGCAATGTGTATTCCACTTCCGGCACGCAATAAAGTTGTGCGGCGGCTTCAATCATATATTTTTCTTCTTCGGAGCGTACTCCCGCGATTTTTCCATTGTCTTTTACGCCAATAAGTAATCTTCCTCCGTCCGTGTTGGCAAAAGCCGAGAGTGTTTTGGCAATTTTGCGTGCGTCGGAAATTTCGAATTTAAAGTCCTGTTGCTGGTGCTCCCCTTCAGCAATCAATGCATGTATATAATCGGTATCTGTAAGCAGTTTCATGGCTACAAAGGTAGGTAAAAATGGTGAAAAGCCCCTTTTTTAGATATTTTTCGAAGAATATTTCAAAAAAAATATTGATTTTATGCTTTTATTTCGGGAAACAGTGTATTTTTGCGGCACATTATTAACGAAAAAAATAAAAGGATTATGAAAGAATTGGTAGAAAAGGTAGCAGCTCTGTATGCTGACTTCTCAAAAGATGCTAACGCACAGATCGAAAACGGTAACAAAGCAGCAGGAACTCGCGCTCGTAAAGCTTCTTTGGAAATCGAAAAAGCAATGAAAGAATTCCGTAAAGCATCTTTGGAAGCTTCTAAGAAATAATTTAGAAGACTACTAAGATATCGAAAAGAGGCTGTCTAAACTTGTTAGACAGCCTCTTTTATTATAGTACATTCAAATATATACGAACTTTAAACTTCTTCGCACACCACCATTTTCATCCCTTGATAAACGACTATAATTTTGTGCAGCGTCGTTGTTCCGATTGCTTTTTGCACCGTTTCACTGGCGGCATAGCGGTTGGCTTGTGTGATAGCCTCTTGCCGGAGTTGCTCTACCTTTTCGTCACTATCCTTTCCTTTGGCATACTTCAGTTCGATAATGTAGGAATGGAGCATGTCTTTGTATATATCCAGTAAGGGAAACATGAAAATGTCGGCATATCCTTCCTGATTCTCCTGTTCGGAGATGGGGCGATAGAAACGGTTCTGTGCGGTCATAGCCAACGTAAATCCATGTACGTATGCTTCGCCTTTTTGCTTGTCGCGCTGGGAAGAATATCGGTGCAGACATTCGGCAATATAGTCGAAGTAGGCTTTCCAGTCGCCACGATAAGCCATAGCGGATGCCAGTTTCCCTTTTTCCCAGTTGTCAAAGCGGAGATTTGCTTCGTTGTAAGTATCTAGTAAGTAACTGTACAGTTGCTCACGTACTACTTGATTAGGAATGGTTAATAATGTCTTGCCTCGTTTGGTGCCGCTGATAGTCAACATTCCGAAATAGAATAATAGGCTGATAAAGTTATCCGGTTCTGCAATTGTTTCGGCAGGGAAGCCAGTTTTCAATTCACCGGTGATGTATCCTTGTTGCACCAATGTTTGGATGGTCGAGGCGTCATGAGCAAATTCTTTATCCTTGCGGATCAACATTCGTAGTTTGTTGTAATCCACGCGGATGTTTTCTTCTACCATATTACGTGGCATATAGCCTCCATTCCGGATGTAATTATCCACAAAGTAGAGTACCATATTGGAGTTGTACATTGTAGTACCGCCATAACTTTTCTCTGAGAAACAGTAGTTGTCATACCAAGGTTTCATAGCTTCTATCAGCTCGTCGGTAGAGTGGTGAAACTGGCAGGTAGTGGCATAATAATCCAGCATTGCGCGTACCTCTTCTTCGTTGAATCCGGTCATTTCATTAAATTCCGGAGAGAGCGAATAATTGGTGCCGATATTGAATCCGCTGGTGAGATCGTCCATCGTGACGGGGCTGACACCAGTCACGAAGCAACGTTTGATAGTGGAGTCCGTGCCTGCTTTCACCGTATCGAAGAAGCTGCGCAGATAACCGGTTCCGTGTGTCTCGCTCTTGTAATCTTCCAGACAGGCAGGCTCTGATAAGATTTTATTTGTAAAGTGGTCGTATTCATCAATGAACAGATAAATCTGCTGATTGGTTTTGACACATTCTTTATATAGATAATCCAGTTGTTCTACGGCTCCCTTTTTCTTATTCATTTCTTCCTTTATCCCTTCGGGAAGATATTGCGCGTAGACATCGCAGAAGAAATTGAATTCTGTGTTGCAATGTGCGTCCAATGATTGCCGGTAACTATTTAATTCGGCATTAACTACGGCAAAGTTTAGATAAATGATGAGATATGAATTTCGTTCGGGAGTGGGATGCTTTCCTATGTACAGGTCGCCATACCATTTCTCAAACTTGTCCGCTTCTAATATGTTATAATAATGGTGGAGCATGGAGATCGTTAAGCTCTTTCCGAACCTTCGCGGGCGAATGTAAAAGAAATACTTGTTCGCGTTCTCTATAAGCGGGATATAATGTGTCTTGTCCACGTAATAACAGTCGTCTTCGCGGACATCGATAAAGTTCATCATTCCGTACGGAATACGTTTGCGCTTTACTGGTTGGTTCATAACTCTTTCATTTTCTCACAAAAGTAACAATAAAAAATGAATATTGATGGATGGCAGTTATATAAATGATAAAATATCTTTAGTAGTCTCAATGCCATTATTGCTTATAGTGGGAAAGCGGATTTGCTCTTCTTTAGTGTGGAAACCCGTAATATTGAAAAGTGGATAGCTGAAGAAAAATAGATAATACAAAA
>OGJX01001454.1_pt1 | contig 13971 bp, 10 predicted proteins | sample 1572381 | NCBI WGS metagenome assembly OGJX01 (sample SAMEA2582085, study PRJEB24529) | metagenome | biome: Human gut stool | place: China | collected 2011
TTTTTTCGTCCCGCAGGCGCTTCCACACCCGCACCATGGCCAGCTTGATCACGTCCGCAGCAGTGCCCTGAATGGGGGTGTTGCGGGCCATGCGCTCGCCGCTGGCGCGCACGTTGAAGTTTGTGCTGGCCAGCTCCGGCAGGGTGCGGCGGCGGCCGAACAGGGTGGACACATAGCCGTTTGCCTTGGCGTCCGCGATGGTCTTGTCCATATAGCCGCTCACGCTGGGGAAGGCAGCCAGATAGTTCTTAAGGAAGGCATCTGCCTCCTTCACGGTCACGCCGATATCCTTGGAAAGGCTGTACGCGCCCTTGCCGTACATGATGCCAAAGTTGATGGCCTTGGCAGAGGAGCGCAGCCGGGGCGTCACCTCGCTCTGCGGGATGCCGTAGATCTTGGCGGCGGTGCTGCGGTGGATGTCCTCACCGTTCAAAAAGGCCTGCTGCATGTGCACGTCCCCGGTGATGTGCGCCAAGATGCGCAGCTCGATCTGGCTGTAATCCGCGTCCACCAGCACACAGCCCGGCTTTGCGATAAAGTAGGCGCGCAGCTGGCTGCCCAGCTCGGTGCGGATGGGGATGTTCTGCAGGTTGGGATTATCGGAAGAGAGCCGCCCGGTGCGGGCTTCGGTCTGGTTGAAGGTGGAGTGAATGCGCCCATCCTCACCGATGACCTTGAGCAGACCCTCCACATAGGTGGAGTTCAGCTTCTGGTAGGCACGGTACTGCAAAACGTCCTCCACCAGTGGGTACTCGCGCAGACTTTCCAGCGTTTCAGCGTCGGTGGACCAGCCGCGCTGGGTCTTTTTGCCGTGGGGCAGACCCATGGTGTCGAACAGCATCTCGCCCAGTTGCTTGGGGCTGTTGGGGTTGAAGGTGGCGCTGCCGGTCTCCATGTGGATGCGGGTCAGCACCTGCTCCAGCTCCTCCCGCAGTTTTACGCCGAACTGCTCGATGCCGTCTTTGTCCACCAGCACGCCGGTGCGGGTCATGTCGGCCAGCACCTGTGCCAGCGGGAACTCGATCTCGTTGTACAACGCATCCTCGCCGCAGGCGGTGATCTCGGCCTTCATCCGGGCAAACAGGTCGGCCAACCGCCCGGCGTCCGGGTAATCGGTGCAGGTAAAGGCGGCAGCGGCCTTGTAAGCGGGGATCAGCTCGCTGATCTGGTATTTGGAGGCAGAAGCATCCAGCAGATAAGCCGCAAGCTTGCCGTCCCAGACGATGCTGCTGCCCCAGCCGTCGGCGGCCATGGCCTTGGCGTACAGGGGTGCGGCGTTGAATACATCCAGCGTCACATCGGCATTGTCCAGCAGCCGCAGTAGGTCGGCATCCTCCAGAGGATAGACGGTAGTATTCTGCACGGCGTACCAGCTTTCCGGCTGCAATACCACATTGCGGGTGCCCTGCTTGCCGGTAACGGCGGGGCGGGCAGCCACCAGATAGTGTCCGGCGGGGGTCAGGGGCAGGGAAGCGAACTCAGCCTCCGGCAGCTCTACGGCCTGCTCTTCGGCGGCTGCTTCCGGCGCTACGCCGTCCAGCCCGAACCGGGGGATCAGGGAGTGGATCTCCAACTCCTGCAAAAGCCGCACGGCGGCGGGCTTGTTGCCCTCGCCCACGGTGTAGGAACCCTCGGCGGTGTCGATGGGGGCATCGGTGCGGATAGTGCCCAGCGTGTGGCTGAGCTCAGCCATGGGCTTATCTTCCAACAAGTGCTCCCGCTGCTTGGGCTTGATGCGCTTGTCGTCAATGTTCTGGTACACGCCCTCCAGCGAGCCGAAGGCCTGCACCAGAGAGAGCGCGGTCTTTTCGCCGATGCCCTTCACGCCGGGGATGTTATCCGAGGTGTCGCCCATCAGGCTCTTCACCTCAATGAGCTGCTTGGGTGCAAGGCCGTATTTTTCCTGAATGGCGTCCTCGTCCATCACCACGGTCTTGCTGCGGCCCATTACGGTGGCGGCCAGCAGCACGGTGGTGGTCTCGCTCACCAGCTGCAGGCTGTCCCGGTCTCCGGTGGCAAGGAAGCAATCGTCCTTGCGGGTGGCGCAGGCAGCAGCCAGCGTGCCCAGAATATCGTCCGCTTCCCAGCCCTCGGCGGTAACGGTGCGGTAGCCAAGGTCTGCCAGCAGCTGCTTGAGCACCGGCATCTGCTGCGCCAGCTCCTCGGGCATGGCGTGGCGGGTGGCCTTGTAGCCATCGTACATTTTATGCCGGAAGGTGGGGGCTTTCAGGTCAAAAGCTACGGCCACCTCGTCCGGCTGGCACTCCTTGAGCAGGGAGAGCAGAATGTTCAAAAAGCCATAGATGGCGTTGGTATAACGTCCGTCCTTGGTGGTCAGCAGCTTGATGCCGTAAAAAGCGCGGTTGGCAATGCTGTTGCCGTCAATGACCAGTAAACGCATAATGCAGTTCCTCCGTTGCGTAATTTCACATCTTATAGTATAGCACAAAACCGCACCGCGCGGGAGCTTTTTGTGTAAAAAAGGGAATGCTCCGCATTTTATTGTATATTCACGCGTGAAAATGGTCTGGTGGAACGCCGACAAGCACGGAAATCAATTTTCCTCTAAAGGCTTCCCCCGGCCGGGGGAAATCTGTCCCCAAGGGGTGAAGGCTTTTGCTTTGGGGCAAGCTTCAAAAGTCGATTTCCGTGGTTGATAAGCTGCAAAAAAGCTGCCGCACACGCTGTGCGGCAGCCTTACCGGTGCCGGGTTACTCCTCGATGCGGATGGCGCTTACCGGGCAGCTCTGGGCTGCGGTGACGGCCTGCGGCACCTCCTCCGGCGGGATGGGGCCGGGCTCTGCCACAGCCAGAACGCCCTCCATGTGGAACACTGCGGGGCACAGTCCGGCACACTGGGTACAGCCGATGCACAGTTCAGGGTCTACGAATGCGTTCATGCAAACACCTCCTTTGCGGAAAGCATTGCCCGTTTTGCCGCAAATTATGCCTATGCAAGCGGTTTACGGTGTGGTACAATAAGACCGCCGGGAACCGGCAGGAGGAGATAAGATGAATATCCAAATCTTTGGCACGAGCAAGTGCTTTGATACCAAAAAGGCGCAGCGCTATTTCAAGGAGCGCGGCATTAAGTTCCAGATGATCGACCTGAAGGAAAAGGGCATGAGCCGGGGCGAGTTTGATAACGTGGCGCGCGCCTTGGGCGGCTGGGAAAAGCTGGTTGACCCGGCGGCAAAAGACAAGCAGACCCTTGCTTTGCTGGATGCGCTGGTGGACTGGCAGAAGGAGGACAAGTTGTTTGAAAACCAGCAGCTGTTCAAGACCCCCATCGTGCGCAACGGACGCAAGGCCACCGTGGGCTACCAGCCCGAGATATGGAAGGACTGGGAATAAAAAGCCTGCTTTCACAAAAAAACCACCGGTACAGGTTTTGCACTCTGTGGCCGGATGTGGTATACTGTTGGGTAGACTAAAAACTTTGGGAGACTCAGACCAATGAAAAATACGATCACCCCGGAAGAACACGCCCGGATCAAGCGCCGCCGCTGGCGGCAGACCTTGGGTCTGCTGATCACGGTGCTGGTGCTCATCGGGTTTATTACGGTGCTGCGGGCCGGTGTGGGCCTTGTGGCAAACCTGTTTGACGATACCGCACAAAAGCAGGAATACGAGGACAAGCTGGAAGGCTTGGTACTGTTCGACCCCATGCCCTTTGACGGCATTGAGAACATCAACGACCTGACCCTGCGGGAAGCAGCCGTGTGGGGCTGTGTGTACAGCATTCAGGAGACGCAGGGCGGCTTTGATAACTACAATACCGACCCCGAGACCGAGCAGCTGCTGCTGCCCTCGGTGGAAGTGGATGCCTATCTGGCAAAGCTGCTGGGCCCCGGCTTCAAGCTGACCCACCGCAGCTTTGACATGGAGGATATGACCGTCGAGTTTGACGAGACCACCCAGTGCTACAAGATCCCCATCACCGGTACGGTGGGCTACTACCGCGCCACCGTGGTCAAGCTGTTCAAGCGCAGCGGCAAGCTGCACGTCACTGTGGGCTATATCCCCACCGCCAGCGCGGACGACAGCATCATCAACCCCTCCTCGGACACCCCCACCAAGTATATGGACTACCTGTTCGAGCGCCAGAGCGGCAGCTGGTATCTGACCGGCCTGACCGAGAGCGAGACCAAGCCCGAAAGCGCTGCAAGCTCCGCTGCCGCACAGCCGGAGCCCATGGCAGAAAGCGATGTGCAGGACGCCATTCTGGCCACTGCCGGAGATTCCGCTGCGGCAGATTCGGCTGCTGCCTCGGCTGTGCAGCCGGAGGCACAGGCTGAAGCGGGCGCGGACAGCGCCGTGGCAGAAGCCCCCGCCGCTGAGGATGCCGCCAGCACCGCAGCGTAAAATGTAAATGAAAACACCCGACTGTGAAAGCAAACTCACAGTCGGGTGTTTTTTGTACGTTTTATTTTAAATCAAACCGTACCACCACCAGCCGATACCACAGGTAGGGCACCATGTTCCAGATCATCCACAGCTCCATCAGGATATAGTTGGGCAGGTCTTTCAGGCGGAAGGGACGCTTGCCCAACTTGCCCGCTTTGAGCAGGGCAAAGGCTTCGTGCATTCCCTTATCCCAAGCCTCGCCAAAGCCCTGCTTGTGGAACTTGTAGCACTTGAGCAGATACCCCAGCGCCAGCGGGATAAAGTTGAGCACCAGCATCAATAGCGGCTCGTTTTTGAGCGGCAGCAGAATGCTGTTGCGGCCACTCTGCTGGCTTTTAAAGGCGTTGTAGCGCACAGCACCGGTGCTGGCACCGCAGATGTGGTAGCACTTGGCAGTGGGGCAGAGCACATTTTTGTACCCGGCATTATTGGCGCGCCAGCTCAGGTCTACGTCCTCAAAGTAGGCAAAAAAGTGCTCGTCAAAGCCGCCGATCTCGTCCAGAATGCTTTTGCGGTACAGCGCTGCGCCGCCGCAGGCCGAGAAGATACGCTTTTGCTTGGTGTAGCGGCTGACGCGGCGGCCATCGCCGGTCTTGCAGGCAAAGCCCATCCATGTTACATAGTCCCCGGCATCATCGGCCAGTTCCCGCTCAAAGTGCCGGATCATCAGGCTTTGCACCGCAAAGATCTTGGGGTCGGCATCAGCGGTGCACAAAAGCTCGGCCAGCCACTGCGGCTCGGCAAAGGCGTCGTTGTTGAACAGCACCACATACTTGCTCTGCGCCCGGGCAATGCCCTGATTCACTGCGTATGAAAAACCGGTGTTGCGTCCGTTTTCAATCAGGGTGAAGTTGGGGCGGGTGCAGTAGCTGCGCGCCTGCGCAAGACTTTCATCGGTGGAACCGTTGTCCACCACGATCAGGTCAAAATCCTGCTCGGTCTGGGCGTAGATGGACTCGATGGAGTCCTTCAGCCAGCCCTTGCCGTTGATGTTTGGGATAATGATGGTTGCTTTGCTCATAGTTTTTCTCCTGCGGATGTACGAATCCAAGGGGTATTATAGCATAACCCGCCGCAAAAAGAAACCGCACCCTGTACAGAGTGCGGTTTCAAAAAACATTTTATGCGGCCAGAGCCTTTTCGATGTTGGACAGAATGGTGTCGTGATCCTCGGCGCAGACCAGAACCACCTCGCCGGTGGGAGCCACGGTGACGGTGGCGGCCTTGGCAACAAGGTACTGATCCTCCAGATAGTGCTCCATGGACTGCTGCTCGCTGGCAACGTAGGCCTCCAGTGCTGCCTTTACCTCATCGGTCTTGCCCTCGGCAGGCTTCACGATGGCAACGGCGTAGCTGCGCACCATCATGCTGGAAATGCTGGCGGCAAAGGCGGTGTACTGGCCGTCCTCCAAATTCAGCAGAGGCATCAGGATGTCCCGGATCTCCTCGTTCAGCTGGTCAGCCTCGTACTCGGCGCTGTAACCATCGATGGCGGTAAACTTGCCGTCCTCGCCCTTGGTAAAGATCATATCGTACTCGTTGTCCTCGTCGCTGCGGGCATCGTGGATGATCTGGGAGTAATCCTTGGGAGTAGAGCTGTCGGCCTTGCTGCCGCCGGAGCAGCCCACCAGAGTAAACAGGGTCAGCCCTGCCAGCAGGGCGGCGATGAATTTTTTCATAGTATTGCATTTCCTTTCATAGTGCTGTGTGTGGAAGGTGCAGCCGGGCGCACACGTTACAGGTAGTGTGTGCCGGTTTTGGGCTGCTATTCTGGATACGAACCACCGCGCCGCAAAATTGCAGGGAAAAAGTAACAGTTTTATGAACAGCACCTACTTACAGCATCAAAGCGTCCAGATCGCCATGGTTCACCGGGGTGGACAGGATGATCTGGGTGCTGGTGGTGCCCAGCTTCTGGAACTGCAAAATCAGGTGCTCCAGCTGCGCCATGCTGCCGCAGCTGACCTTGACCAGAAAGGTGTACGCACCGGTAACGTGGTAGCATTGCAGCACCTCGCGGCTGTTTTGCAGCAGCTCCAGAAAAGCATCCTGCTTGGAGGGGGCGACTGAAAGGCTGATGAGCGCATCCACATACATCCGGTCTGCCGGACGGTTCAGTGTGACGGTATAGCCGCTGATGATGCCGTCCGTTTCCAGCTTATGGATACGGCTGGAGACTGCCGGGCTGGTAAGGGACACCTGCTCCGCAATTTCTTTGACGGGCATCCGTGCATTTTTGGCCAGAAGAGTAAGAATTTTGCGGTCAAGATCGTCCATGAGAAGAGCCTCCTTCAAAATATGTTGGATTGTATAAAATTTTCTGAAAGTAAAGTTTTTATGTTGTGCAAACCCACGGAAATGGAATAAAATTTTGTTTCTGAAATTCTATGTTAATTATATAAAGTTTTTGTGAAAAAGTAAAGTATTATTTTAAAGCAAAATCCGAAAATCTTGTTTGACAAGAAAAGAAAAACGGGTATAATACATCATGCAAGGCAGCGCAATGAATAAAAGTCTGCCAATAATATTGAGATTCACCACTTTATATACTTTCCCACCCCTCTATACACAAAAACCCGCTGCCAGGCGGGTTTTTGTGTTTGTTGGGGCTTTTTATTTATGAAAAAAACAGTGGTAGATAACGTACTTGACCCATAGAGCAGCTGTTTCCGGTCACGACTCCACCCGTGAAAATGCAAAGGGGCTGTTGCACAGGCTTTCTTCCTTGTGCAACAGCCCCTTTTGCTGTTTGGCTTGTGCAGAGATACAATTATAAACCCTATACTTTGTAGGCCTTTCCGAAAATACGGCGGTGCATTGACAAAAGACTATTGAAAAGAGTAAAATTGTTGTGAGGTCCTGTAGAAAAGATGCAGGAACGTTACGCTCGACTTCAAAAGGAGGAATCACAAATGAAATTATCAAAGCGAATCCTGGCTGTTCTTCTCGCTGGTACGATGGCACTTGCGCTTCTGGCAGGCTGCGGCAGCAGTGTCGGCTCAAAGGATGTGGATGTGATCAATGTCATGCTGCAGCTGAACGGCAGTGATGTCAAGGTGACGGAGGATCCTTCCCTGAAAGCAGATGCTGACCGTTTTGTCTCCCTGCTGCAGAAACTGGTTCCGTTTGAAGCTGCCCCAAACGAGGAAAGCGCTGTGCGGGATGAGAACGATACGGTGCTTGAACAGCAGGATAAGTACTTCCCCTGGAGCCAAAATCTGGAAAGAGCCCTTGTGGCTGGCAAGTCGAAGTGCCTTGTGCTTGTTTCGGACGACCCGGGGTCAAATAATGATGCAAGACGGGCAAACGATATCGCATGGCAGATTAACGACCTGAACGATAAGAAGGGTCTGAAGGTAAAGGGCATTGCAGTGGTCAAAACGGACGATGGCCGCCGCACAAAATGGGATGAAGCGACTGATAAACTGGTAAAGGTTGAAAAGACATCGGTATGGGTCGCTGTTGTGACCTACGAATAAACGGTATAAAAACCGAATAGCCAAACAATGAGCAAGGGGCTGTTGCTTGTGCAACAGCCCCTTGCTCTATATCAAAATATGATTCCGCTGATGATAGCCAGAGCACAGCGGAGGCTATTGAAAATCGTTCTGCCTGCCCATTAAACCAGATAGCCCTCAAAGCAGTGCAGATCCTCGGTCTTGACGATGCCTTCCAGATACAGCCCGTCCTCCCGGTATTCCTCCACCTGTACGCTGCCGCGCTCCCGCATGGGGGCGGCAAGCCCCAGCTTGTCGTAGGGCAGCAGCACCCGGATGGTGTGCACCCTGTCGCTGAGCACCTCGTCCAGCTTTTGCAGCAGCTTGTCCAGTCCGTAGCCGGTCTTGGCGCTGGTCAGCAGGATATCGGGGTCAAAGCTCAGGGTGTTGGGCTTGTCGCACTTGTTGTAAACGGTCAGGCGGGGGATATCGGCGCAGTCCAGCCCGTCCAGCACTTCGTCGGTGACAGACAGCTGTTCCTCGCGCTGGTCGTCCCCGGCGTCTGCTACCCGGATGATCACATCCGACCATGCGGCTTCCTCCAAGGTGGACTTGAACGCTTCCACCAGATTGTGGGGCAGGCGGGACACAAAGCCGACCGTGTCCACCAGCAGCACCGCCATGCCGCTGGGCAGCACCAGCTTGCGGCTGGTGGGGTCCAGTGTAGCAAACAGCATATCGGCTTCGGCTACGCTGGGGCCGCACAGGGCGTTCATCAGGCTGGATTTGCCCACGTTGGTGTAGCCAACAAGGCTTACCACAGGCATCCCGGTCTTGGCGCGGGCCTTGCGGCTCTCGCCCCGGCGCTTTTCCATCTCGGCCAGCTTCTCGGCCAGCGCATCAATGCGGGCGTGCACATGGCGGCGGTCCAACTCCAGCTTGGTCTCACCGGCACCGCGGCGGGCACCGCCGCCGCCGCCACCGCCGCCGCCCTGACGGCTCAGGGCCTCGCCCATGCCCTGCAGACGGGGCAGGCGGTAGCGCAGCAGAGCCAGCTCGGTCTGCAGTTTGCCCTCGTTGGTCACCGCACGGCTGCGGAAGATCTCCAGGATCAGCATGGTGCGGTCGATGACCTCCAGCCCGCCCAGCGCGGTGGAGATGTTGCGGATCTGGCTGCCGGTCAGCTCGCCGTCGAACACGGCGCATTCGGCCCCCAGCTCCTGCGCGGCAAGGCTGGCTTCCTCCAGCTTACCGCTGCCCAGCACGATGCCGGTCTCCGGGGTCTGGCGCTTCTGGCTGATCTGCGCCACGGCTTCCATATGGTTGGCCTCGCACAGGGCGGCCAGCTCGGCCAGACTGCGCTCACAGTCCCACAGGCCCTGGTCCAGCGCCAGCAGCACCACTTTGGTGGGCGGGGTCTCGGTCAGAATATCGTAAAGTTCGCTCAAAATAAGTCCTTTCTGTTTGGAAACTCCTTCCGTCTCGTCGCTCTGCTCCTCGCCAGCTCCCTCAGGGAGGGAGCCTTTTGACAGAGAGGAAAACGTTCCGGTTTCGCCAAAGGCCCCATCTCCGAGGGGGCTGGCATCGCGCAGCGATGACTGGGGGAGTTATGCTGTCTCAAATGCTTCTCTCGTCAGCAGATAGCTCCGGCATTCCACCGGGGTGCCGTCGAATTTGTGGTAGACCGTGTTGTGGTGGTACACAAAGCCTGCTTTTTCCATCACCCGGCCGCTGGCGGGGTTGGCGGCGGCATGGCCGCAGGCCAGCCAGCGGCTGTCCGTGTGGGTGAACCAGTACGCCACGACGGCGCGGAGAGCCTCGGTGGTGAAGCCTTTGTTCCACCACTTCCGGCCGATGCAGTAGCCCGGCTCCCAGACGCCGTCGGTCAGGTCCAGCCCCGGCCACTCAGTCTTTTGCTGAGGCTCCCCCGGCAGGGAATTGTACAGGCTGATGGAGCCGAACACCTGTCCGGTGGCCTTTTCCACCATGGCCCACTGGTAATAGTCCGGGTTGGGGTAGAGCAGTGCCCACGCGGCCAGCAGCTCCCGGGTTTCGGCGGGGCTTTTGTGGGGCTCCCAGCGCAGATAGCGGGTCACCTCCGGGTCGCTGGCCCAGTTGGCGTACATCTGCGGTGCATCCTCCGGCAGCAGGCGGCGCAGGAGCAGCCGCGGCGTTTCGATGTCTTGTGTGCCGGCATGGCGCATGGCACATCCCTCCCTCATTCCATAAAGTATGCATAGGATAGCACAAAAACGGCGTTCCTGCAAGCGGCCGGGGCAGAAAACCCTTGACCGGACGCCCGTTCTGCATTAAACTGAAAGCCAAGTGCTTTTGTAGGAAAAGGAGAACCACCACCATGAGCGATGTACGCACGCTGCTGAAAAAACGCCCGCTGCTGTTCGACGGCGGCATGGGCACCTATTATAAAGGAGCCCCCGGCCGGGAATGTGAGCAGGCAAACCGGCTGGACCCGGAGGGCATCCGGGCGGTCCACCGCGCCTATCTGGCGGCGGGAGCCGATGCCATCAAGACGAATACCTTCGGCCTGCCCCGCATGGCGGCGGCTCAGGACCCGGAGTGGGAGGCACTGGCCGACGCAGGCTGGAAGCTGGCCGCAGAGGCAGCGGCCGGGACGGACGCCGCCGTGTTTGCCGACCTTGGCCCCGCCCCGGACACCGAGGGCCTGTCGGCGGCCCAGGTGTACACGGCGGTGGTGCGGCGGTTTGCCGCCCTGGGGGCAAAGAACTACCTGTTCGAGACCCTGAGCAGCGACATCGGTGTTCTGGATGCCGTGCGCGCTCTGCGTGAGACGGTGCCGGATGCCTTTGTGCAGGTGTCCTTTGCGGTGCTGCCGGACGGCTACACCCGCGAGGGTCAGCACTGCCGGGCGCTGGTGCGCCGCATGGCGGACAGCGGCCTTGTGGATGCCGTGGGTCTGAACTGTGTGTCGGCACCGGGTGCCATGCGCACGCTGGTGCAGCAGCTGGGGAGTGTGGGCATCCCGCTGTCGGTCATGCCCAACGCGGGCTATCCGGTGGTCACCCGCACCCAGGTGCAGTACCGGGGCAAGCCGGACTATTTTGCCTCCGAGCTGGCCCGGCTGGCCGCTGAGGGGGTGCGCATCCTGGGCGGCTGCTGCGGCACCACCCCGGCCCACATCGCGGCCCTGCGCAAGGCACTGGATGCCCTGCCGGAGGGGCTGCCCATCGTCCCGGCGGCACAGATCTCCACCGTTTCCCGTCCGGAAGTGGAAACCGATGACGCCTTCCTGCGCAAGCTGCGGTCCGGCAAAAAGGTGATCGCCGTGGAGCTGGACTCCCCCAAGGACGCCGACCTGACCGCCTATCTGGAAGGGGCGCGCCGCCTGCAGGCTGCCGGCACCGACCTGATGACCGTGGCCGACTGCCCCATCGCACGGGCGCGCATGGATTCCTCGCTGGTGGCCTGCCGGGTGCACCGGGAGCTGGGCCTGCCCACCCTGCCCCACATGACCTGCCGCGACCGCAACCTGAACGCCACCAAGGCATTGTTGCTGGGCCTGTACGCCGAGGGCGTGCGGGAGGTGCTGGCCATCACCGGCGACCCCATCCCCTCCGCCGAGCGGGACGAGGTGAAGAGCGTGTATCAGTTCAACTCCCGCAAGCTGGCCCAGTACATCGTGTCGCTGGCCGGGGAGGGCCGGGAGATGCCCTCGCCCCTGACCGTGTTCGGCGCGCTGAACCTGAATGCCCGCAACTTTGACGTGGAGCTGCGCCGCGCCGTGGAAAAGCTGGAAAACGGCATGACCGGCTTCCTCACCCAGCCGGTGCTGTCGGAGCAGGCCGTGCAGAACCTGCAGCAGGCCCGGCAGACCCTTGGCCCGGAGGCAAAGATCCTGGCCGGCATCCTGCCGGTGGTGAGCCAGCGCAACGCCATCTTTATGGAAAACGAGGTCAACGGCATCCATGTGGACGCCGCCATCATCGACCGCTTTGCCGGGCTGGACCGTGCCGCCGGGGAGGAACTGGGCATCGAGATCTCGGTACAGGCGGCAAAAGCGGCTCTGCCCTATGCGGATGGATTTTACCTGATGACCCCCTTCAACCGGGTGGCCCTGATGGAGCGGCTCATCGCCCGCCTGAAGGAAGAAGTAATAAAGGATTGACAAATCGCACAAAAAACGCTATATTCTTTCTATAAATGCAATGAGAAAGAGTGCGCGCTGTTTTTGCCGTTCAGAGAGCCGGAGCCCTGCTGCGAATCCGGTACGGCCGTGCGGTGTGCTGTCGCTTTTGAGCAGGAGCGGTGAGCCGGAAGGGTAGCCGCTCTCGGGCCGGTCCCACGTTATCGGGACAACAAGCGGCACGGGAAGCATTCCCGTGCAATTTGGGTGGTACCGCGGTTATGTTTTTACAAGCCGTCCCATGGAACGTTCCGTGGGGCGGCTTTTTGCGTCCCACTTCATCACAATTTTGGGAGGACACCATGAAAGAACTCGCAAAACAGTACGATCCCAGCCAGGTGGAAGACCGCATCTACCAGTTCTGGCTGGACGGCGGCTACTTCCACACGAAGGCCGACCCCGACAAGAAACCTTACACTATCGTTATGCCCCCTCCGAACGTCACCGGCCAGCTGCACATGGGCCATGCCGTGGACAACACCATGCAGGATATCCTGATCCGCACCAAGCGGATGCAGGGCTATGCCGCCCTGTGGGTGCCCGGCACCGACCACGCTTCCATCGCCACCGAAGCCAAGGTGGTGGAGGCCATGCGTCAGGAGGGCCTGACCAAGGAGATGGTGGGCCGCGACGGCTTCCTGGAGCGCGCCTGGGCCTGGAAGACCAAGTACGGCAACCGCATCGTCAGCCAGCTGAAAAAGCTGGGCAGCAGCTGCGACTGGGAGCGCGAGCGCTTTACCATGGACGAGGGCTGCTCTGAGGCTGTCAAGGAAGTGTTCGTGCGCCTGTACGACAAGGGGCTGATCTACCGCGGCAACCGCATGGTCAACTGGTGCCCCCACTGCAACACCTCCATCTCTGACGCCGAGGTGGAGTACGAGGAGAAGGACGGCAGCTTCTGGCATCTGCTGTACCCGGTCAAGGAGACCGGCGAGATGTTGGAGCTGGCTACCACCCGCCCCGAGACCATGCTGGGTGATACCGCCGTGGCGATCAACGGCGAGGATCCCCGCTACGCCCATCTGCACGGCTGCCATGTGGTGCTGCCCCTGCTGAATAAGGAGATCCCCATCGTCTGCGATGAGCACGCCGATATGACCAAGGGCACCGGTGTTGTGAAGATCACCCCCGCCCACGACCCCAACGACTTTGAAGTGGGTCTGCGTCACGATCTGCCCATCGTGCGCGTGTTTACCTACGACGGCCACATGACCGGCGCTGCCGACAAGGCTGCTGCCGATGCCCTGTTTGCCGCCGGTAAGAACACCGTCAACGAGCCTCAGGTACTGGACTGCGGCAAGTACGCCGGCATGACCACGCTGGAAGCCCGCAAGGCCATTCTGGCCGACCTGAAGGAGGGCGGTTTCCTGAAGGAAATCGAGCCCCTGAAGCACGAGGTAGGCACCTGCTACCGCTGCCACTCCACCATCGAGCCCATGATCTCCAAGCAGTGGTTCGTCAAGATGGAGCCGCTGGCAAAGCCCGCCATTGAGAGCGTAGAGAAGGGCGAGATCAAGTTTGTGCCCGAGCGCTTTACCAAGAACTATATGAACTGGATGAAGAACACCCGCGACTGGTGCATCAGCCGCCAGCTGTGGTGGGGTCACCAGATCCCGGCTTGGTACTGCGACGACTGCGGCGAGACCGTGGTGGCAAAGTCCGCTCCCTGCAGCTGCCCCAAGTGCGGCAGCGCAAAGCTGACGCAGGACCCCGATACGCTGGATACCTGGTTCTCCTCTGCCCTGTGGCCCTTCAGCACGCTGGGCTGGCCCAACGAGGACAGCGCCGACCTGAAGTATTTCTACCCCACCAATACGCTGGTCACCGGCTACGATATCATCGGTTTCTGGGTCAGCCGCATGATCTTCTCCGGTCTGGCTTACACCGGCAAGGCTCCCTTCGACACCGTCTGCATCCACGGCATCGTCCGCGACAGCCAGGGCCGCAAGATGTCCAAGAGCCTGG
>OGJX01001456.1_pt1 | contig 13957 bp, 6 predicted proteins | sample 1572381 | NCBI WGS metagenome assembly OGJX01 (sample SAMEA2582085, study PRJEB24529) | metagenome | biome: Human gut stool | place: China | collected 2011
TGCCTTTAAAGGCAGGGTCCTTTGTCGTAATATTCATATCTTTGAAAACTACATCAGAGACTATATCATTCGGATTACCATTCATTCCTCCAAAATTGTTGGCTTCAACATTAACATTCGATATGGTAATATTTCTGACTATTCCGAAGGGAGCTTCGCCGGTTCCTTCCAGATTGAAAAATTGTGTCCACGGTCTCATGCTTATTACATTGCCGATTCTCCCTGTAATATTCTCTATTGTAATATTCTCATAAATCTGGTAAGTATCGAGGCGCATTTTCAAGCGCAGCAGAGCACAATTATTATTCACCGTACAATTCCGCATCGTAATGTTGCGGGCATGAATAGCTTCGCTACCCATAGTCAGCGTACCGTGTGCATGACCAAATGTACAATTTTCGATGAGAATATCTTCCACTATTCCGTTTTCGGGTGATTTGTGGGCTGTAGGACCTTTTCCTCCTTTGATACATACGGCATCATCTTCCACGGCTATGCTGCAACCTCTGATGACTACGCGTTTGCAGACATCGAGATCTATGGCATCGGAGCTTGGCGCTTTTACAGGCTTTTGAGGTGCATAAATATCACAGTTTTCAATCAATACATCGTTGCACTGATATAAATGAGTCGTCCAGTATCCGGCGTTATATAGCTTTACATTCGTTATCTTCACATTATTACATCCCCAGATGAAAACAAGACGCGGACGGCGTACTTCCAGATTCGTCCATGGCTTATTAGCCCCTTTCCTTACATGATAAAGTTTCCAGAAAGTTGTCCAGAATTTATATCCGTTGCCATCTATTTTCCCGGGACCCGCTATTTCAAAACCATCTACATAGTAGGCATTCACCAATGCCGGATGATAATAAATGTTTTTTCCTTCCATCCGTGATAAAGTCAGCGGATAATCGGCAATATCGTCAGAACCTTTCAACACGGCTCCCTCTTCCAAACACAGTTTTGTGTTGGGCTTGAAAAATAAAGCTCCGGAAAGGTAAACTCCTTTCGGAATAATAATTGTTCCCCCTCCTTCTTTTTCGGCAAGGTCAATTACCGACTGAATAGCAGCGGTGTTCAATTGGGTACTGTCCATACTCACACTGTAATCAGTAACAATATAATCTTTGGCTTGTGCGCTTAAAACGCAAGCTGAAAAAATCAGAATAAAAAATAAGTTCTTCATATTTGTTTCATTATGAATTTATATCTATTAAACTATCAAAATTTGTTAGTCTTTCGTCACGATTCTGACTGGACCTAACAACCCCGACTTTTGCAACGGTGTGCTATCTTTCCACGGTACGGTGTTCGGGGTCAGTATACGCTCATTTTCCGATAGTTTCCGGTCGCCTATAATACGGTTAAGCCATGTGTTAACAACCTCTACCTCTATCGTATTTTTACCTATTCTCACTGCATCCGTTATATCGACACGGTAAGGGGCAGTCCACACTCCCCCGGAATCTTTCCCGTTTATTTTTACTTTAGCCATTACGGAAACTTCCCCAAGGTCAAGATATACCTTTGCATTCGGGATGCTTTTCAGATTAACCATTGTTTTATAATTGGCTGTACCCGAAAAATATTTGATGCGCGTATCTTCATGCTTCGTCCAATCGCTTAACTGGCTAAACGTAACTGTTTCCGATGGTCCGCGCTTGATTGCATCCGATTCAAAGTTCACTTTCCAAGGCGTATCAACGTTTAGTATCAGTTGTGGCTCGGGAAAGTTAGTTTGTTTTCCTGATGCGGCTATTTTAGCAGGATTTCTGAAAACAATAAACACGCTTTCCTGCGACTCTAATTGCAGGGGAACAGATGTTGTATTTCCGTTTTGACTGAAAACAGGTAATGTCCTGATTGTTCTGCTTACGGCATCCCACAATTCGGGCTGCATACCGCTGACACGGAATTGGGCATTAATCCGGATAGTTGATTCGTTCTGATTGGACAGGAAATAGATATCCGTTCCGTCGGGCAGATGGCGGTGTGTGTACATTATTTTATCGTTATCTATCAGGCAATCGGGCACTACATTCAGTGTTCCGAATACTTCTTCTAGGCTGACGTTTTTATGCACACCGGGTGAACTCCATATCTTAGATGCCAGTTGTTGTACCTCTTTGTCGGCCTGGGGATAATTCTTTAGGCTGGGCGATTTCACAGGCGGAGTTCCGACGATAGTAGCGCCGGCAACAATCAATTTTTCTATTTTGCGCAAAACTTCGGGAAGCATACTGCTGTAGGAAGGCAATACCAGCACGCGATAAGAAGTTCCGTGAGGCAGTACAAGTCGGCCGTCGGGCGCTACTTCGAGATGATTGATGAGCACTTCGCTGTTGATAAAGTCGAAGTCGTATCCTTTGGGCAGGCCCGGATTCATCCGTCCTGTCATGATAGGGGTGTTTTCGCCAATGTAGTAGGCTACATCGGCTACATTTAAGCCTTGTTGCAGCAGGTACGATGCACTTTTGAGGTAATCGACAAACAGGTCTATCTGATGGTAGTAGGTATTTTTGCGGTTGAACTCGGTACCGAACCAGCCGTCGACTCCGGGGTATGTATCATCGGCGTACTGCTGGATGAACACGTGCAATAGCATACAGTTGATGCCTTCGGTGAAAGCCTGGTCGCCCAGTTTCTTCAACATGCCCGGATGCCGTTGATAGGCACTGCCGTTGCGGCCGTCGTTGGTAAAGGCTTCGGCCCATACGCGTGGTTTGTTGTATATGTGGGCGCAGGATGCGGCTGCGCGTTTTTCGGCAATGTGGCGGGAGTTCCAAAATTCTCCGGAAACTTCATCGGATTGTCCGCCATATTGTAGAAATTCGGCCGAGAAGCCTCCGTGACCGTAGTTCTCGATCCAGGTTTTTAGTCCGTATTGATGTGATTTTTCCCGCAGTCCGGCTACGTATTCGCAGGCAATCCGGTCGGCAACAAATCGGCGCATGTCCCACAGGAAACGGTCGGAGATTTCGTAACTGCCTACCGGATAGCCGTAATAGGTGGGCAGAAACGGTGTGGGGTCATAGCCGTAATGCAGCTTGAACAATTCCAGAAAATTGTCAGTAATGTTCTGTCCACCTTTCTCGTAGCTGTCCAGCACGGTGTATTTCCAGCATTTGCGATCGGCCTCGGGGATGCGTTTGTGTATCTCTCCCAGAAAGGCGTCGAAGTGAGCGTGGATGTGTTCTTTGCTCAGCTTGTCGGTTTCCAGTCCGGTGGCCTGGGGCGGGGCGGGACTGTTTTTAACTCCAGTAGGAGTCATTCCGGTGCGGAGAATCACCCAGTCGCCTTCGGGAACGTCCCAGTTGAGGGTTCCGTCGGCCGCCAGATGTGCCGAGATGTCCGAAACCTGTTCGGGGGCAACGAAAAGCGACGGGTCGGGGAACGATGCGGGAGCAGCTGTTGAGTTTTCGGGTTTGGCGAACGTTTTTGCAGGGTAACGGTGTACAACGGGTGCCGTAGTCAAGGTTATGGATGATATGATGCTGTTCTCTTTTGTATTTTTAAATACCAGACGGAACTGACTGCCGGTTGTTTCGGGAAGAGATTCGACGATTGGGGCCAGCTGGTCGAATCCTCTTTGTGGGTCGATGGTGGCATCGCGGCTGGCGGGGAATTCCTTGATTGTTTTGTATTCGTTCCCGTCGCGGACCTGAAGCAAACATTGGGTGTGGAGGTAGTAGGCGGGGTGAATGAGGATGCCGCGTACGGTTTCGGCCTGGGGCAGGGTGAGGGTGATGTGCGATTCGGCACCGGCGGGTAAAGCATACTGGTAATCAACGAATCCTTTGATGTTCGAAGAGAAGCTGACGCTGCCTCTGTCGAACAAGTTGTCTCGCCTGGCTTTGAAGGCAAGCACTTTTACGTCTTGAAAGTCGTGTGCGGGGGCAGGTATCTTTTCCGAAATCTTTTTGGGACCGCGTACGACGAGCTCGGATGAGGCGAGGTAGCGCATGGACTGTTCGGGTTTTACCCATGGTCCGCCGGACTGACTCCAGCCGGGAGAATTGAATATGCCGATTTCAATGTCGAGTTCTGTAGCGGTTTTCAGCGCGGCATGCATCACTTGCCACCATTCTTCGGACATGAATTTTACTTTTCCGTAGGGGTGATTGGAGCTGCTGTGGTAGCTGGGGCCGATATTGCCGATGAAGGCCAGGTTGATGCCTGCCTTCTTCATAGCGTGTAAATCGGCTATAGCGCCTTCTTTAGAGATATTGTCACTAATCCAGTACCAGAATGTTCCGGTGCGGATGCTGTCGGGAGGAGACATAAAGCCTTCTTCGAGGGTTGTTTTTTGCTGCGCGTGCGAGATACTTAGCGCGGAGAGGAAAAGGATGAAAAAAAGACATCTCATAATAATCGGTATTTTAAATTTTCAACTTGATCTTTCGGATTTTATCGCAATTGCCACCTCACCTGTTTGCCTCTCTGAAGCGGTAATGACCTCCAGCGAGGGGACATCGGTCGTGTCCTATCTATATACGATACTACTTTTGCCTACGTCTCTGGAGGTTGCCAAGGCAATGCCCCGGCGGCCTTGCTTGTCGACCGCGCAGTAGAAATGGTATACCACTCCATCGTGTTTGATTACGCAGGATTTGTGCGCATATTTAGCATCATAGTCTTCGGAGGGTTTTACAAGGTCTTCTCCTGTCCAGTCGGTCCAGTTCACCAAATCGTACGAGCAGGCAAAGGTGTTCCATGCCTGCCCCTGGCGCTGTTCCCAGTGGGCGCCGAAATAGAACATCACCCACACGTCTCCTATTTTCTGTAAGTAAGCATCACCGGTAATGGCTCTGTGTCCTTTGTGTTCAAGCAGGGGTGCATTACCCCAGCGTTCCCAGTTTATCATATCGTTTGAAACGGCCATTCCGATGCGTTCAATGTGGCTCGATTTTGAGACGGAGTCGCCTTTGGCATTGTAATACATCAGAAAATCATAGCCGGTTAATCGTTCCGGATCCCGGACGATGGAGTTTTTATATATGGTGATGTTATCCCACCAGGCGGCATCTTTGTCAGTCGCCATTAATACGGGGTTGTCCAGTCTTTGCCATTCGTGCGGCAGGGTGGGATTGTCTTCTGTATAAGCAATGCCTACTGATAGCAATCCGGCTTCGTAGCCTACGGAGGGACCACCGAAATAGCTCATCCAGTATTTACCGTTGTACTGTTCCAACGAATAATCGCCGCCCCAGCGGGTATTGGGCAAGGCGATGTAACCTCCTTTCTGGTTGTAGTCCCAATCTTTTTCGTCCGAAAAGGAGAGTACACGTCCGGTAGTTGTCCAGTCCAACAGGTTTTCACTCTCGGCCAGCCAGGTTTCGTAACCTCTGCCGTCGAAAACGAAATAGTACATGTACCATTTCCCGTCTCTGCGGATGATAGTGGGGCAGTCGGTCATTTTATCCGCGTCTGCCCCTGTCATTACCAGCCCGTATTTATATGGGGTTTTAATTTCTTCGTAAATTTCCCGCATCACCTCGGGCGTAACCGTAACAGGCTTTGTTTTGGGGTTATTGCACGATACAAGTGCCAGTAGTAGTACGTATGCAAAAAGTTTTTTCATGTTCATGGGTCTATTCATGTATGTTAGTAAAAGTATAATTTCCCGAACCGATTTCTTCTATCTTCCATCCGTTTTCCGTGGGCAGATGCACTTGCGCCGTTGTATTTGGCGGAATACTTACGTGCAGTTCAAGTCCGGTGTCCGTTCGTTGCCAATGCGATGAAATCGGCCCGTACATGGAATAGTATGTTGCCCGGGCAAAAGATAGACTTGTGGTGAAATGAGGTTTTATTACAATTTCTTTGTAGGCTGTTGAACCTTCAGCTTGCCTGATACCGGCCACGCGCGAGAATAACCAATCGCCAATGGCACCATAAGCAAAATGGTTCAGGCTGCCTTTGTTAAATGTTCCGTCCGGCAAAATGGCGTCCCAACTTTCCCACACGGTGGTGGCTCCCACGGTAACGGGGTAGAGCCAAGATGGGAATTTCTTACGGAAAAGAAGCATGTAGGCTTCATCGTCATGTCCATAATCACTCAATACATTGCATATTTCCGGAGTTCCTAGGAAACCGGTGGTGATGTGGCCAAACTTTCTTACATCGTCTGCCAAACGCTGTGCTGCGTCTTTTCGTATATCTTCGGGAAGGAGGTCAAAAGACAAAGCCAGCACATAAGCGGTTTGTGTATTGGGGGAGAGACGGCCGTTACGGGTTACAAATTCTTTCTGGAAGGATTGTTTGATGCGACTTAGCAGTTCACTGTATGTTTTCCGGTCTTCTTCTTTGCCCAATATCTGCGCAGCCTGTGCCAGCAGTTGGGTGGAGCGGGCAAAATAAGCTGTTCCAACAAATTCTTTGTCGGTAAAGGCACCGGGATAGTCGCTTGCGGTGGAGGAGAAAGACAACCAATCGCCATACCGTCCACCGGGATAAATATAGTTTTCTTTAGCCCGGGATTTTAGATACTTCACCCAGCCTTTCATGGATTGGTATTGTGTTTCCAACATTACCTTATCATCATATTCGTGGTAGAGCACCCAAGGGATAACAGTAGCGGCATCACCCCATCCGGAGGCTCCGTTACCTTTTCTTACATTGGGTACCACATCTTGTACATTTCCATCGGGTGTTTGTTCGGCAGCTAAATCTTTCAGCCATTTGCTGTAAAAGGTAGAAACATCAGCCAGATAGCATGCCGTAGGGGCAAATATTTGCGCATCGGCTGTCCACCCGAGGCGTTCATCGCGTTGGGGGCAATCGATAGGAATGTCAATAAAGTTATCTCGCATGCTCCAACGGATATTGCTGAATAGTTGGTTAACCAATGTATCCGAACAGCTGAACTGTCCGTTGAAAGACAGATCGGAGTGAATCACTTTCCCCGTGAAATCTTCCAGACGTATTTCGTTGTTGTATTCTTCTATCTTCATGTATCTGAACCCATGAAAAGTAAAATGAGGTTCATACGTCTCCATACCCTCGCCTTTGAAGATATACTCGTCTTCGGCACGGGCCCTGCGGAGATTTTCGCGGAAGAAGTTTCCTTCTTTATTCAGCGTTTCTGCAAATTGCAACCGGATGCGTTCGCCTGCTTTTCCTTTCAAGCTGAAAGATACCCATCCGGTGATGTTTTGTCCGAAGTCTATAACCGTTTCGTTTCGGGGGGTGATGATTTTCCGTACAGGCCGTATGGATTGGGTTATGCGCATGGGTTGGGTTTCGGAAGCTATCAAGATGTTCTTGTCAACTTCCTGTTCGAGCACGCCTTTCCAGTGGGTGTCTGTGTAGCCGGGTTTATCCCATCCTGTGAGTTCGAGACGGGCATCGTATATTTCGCCATGATAAAAGTCGGACTTTAGGATTGGTCCGGTACAGGATTTCCAGCTTCCGTCGGTGGCAATAACTTCCCGGCTTCCATCGGTGTATGTTACTTCGAGTTGCAGGATAGCGCGTACTTTATCGCCGTACTGATTTCTTTTGGCATGTATATGTCCGCGAAACCAACCGTCGCCAAGTATAATACCCAGTGCATTGTTGCCTGGCCTCAGTAGGTGGGTTATGTCATATACCTGATACTGAATGCGGTTGTGGTAAGAGGTCCAACCGGGAGCAAAGTATTCATCGCTAACTTGTTCTCCGTTCAGTTTTAACTGGTATATTCCTTGTGCGGAGGCATAAATGCGGGCTTTTGCAATGTGGCTTTTTAACAAAAATTCTTTACGCATATAAGGGACAGGCGGAGCTGTTGAGTTATCTTCGGGCACATCGGGTTGTATCCACGAGGCGATCCAATCGGAAGAGGAAAGCAGGCCAACTTCTAAGGAAGCCACTTTGCTCCAAGCAGTTTGGCCTTGGTTGGTGGTAATCCTTACCTGCCAGTAAACTTTGTCGCGACTGTTTAGGGGGAGTCCTTGGTAGGGTATTTGTATGGATTTATCGGAGTAAACTTTGCCGGTATCCCAAAGCAGGTTTTTCCCGGCTTTCAATTCTTTTTCGGTAGCTGCCGCCCTGATTTGCCAAGCTGTTTGACGGATGTCTTTTCCAGAGCTTTGTATTTCCCAGCTAAAACGGGGGGATGCAACGCCTATCCCTGTCGGGTTTGTTTTGTATTCTGTTCGGAGGTTGGTTACCCCTATGGTGTTCCCGGCCTGCAAATGGGAAAAAAATAAGGTTATCAGTACAAACTGCAAAAGGTGGAATATGGGATTGAATCTCATGCTGGTATTAGTTTAATTATGGATGCAAATAACGAGATTTTATACAAAATATATCCTATAAATGCGTTCATATAACTGTAATTTCATACATTTTTGGGGCTGTAGGGAGCATATTCTCCTCACAACCCGTATTATTTCAGCAAATGCTTTAAAGTACATTTTGATTGTACCCCTACGGAATATAAAAAAGCAAACTCAAAAAACGACGAAGTTCTCTCCTAACAGATAGCCTGCGATGTGAAAATGTGCGCGCCCTACTCCAGTGTGGAGAATTTACTGATTTTTTTAATCTAAAGAAAAGTATAGCCAACTTATGTTCGAATGCTCTTCTGTACAGTCAGCGTCTTTGCAATACACAATACGAGTCTTGTCTTCATTCAATTCCAGTTCGAACGAAAACTACAGAAGAATGACTATGGATTATGAATTTCGAACAGAACCGGTCGAAGCCATGCTGCAAATAACCTTTTGGCAAATCATGCTTAAGAAAATTATTAAATAAATTCAAAACAGCGTCTTACTTTTATCACTTTTCTATTAGATGAAGAAAAAAAACTGCCTATTTCTTTTGTAGGGAATTAAACAAAACCGTATTTTTAGAGACAGTAACTATAATACATAAATAAGATATATATAACTACCTTAAACAATAAATTTTGGAGGATATAAATGAATAGCGATTATAAAGTTGGTGATTTAATTTATGATGCAAATATTTATGACGGGATGAATACCGACCTATCTGATTTGCAATTTTATAAGCGGTGGCTACCCCAAAACAAGGGTGCCCGAATACTCGAACTTTGTTGTGGAACAGGCAGGCTTACTCTTCCAATAGCAAGAGATGGATATAATATTAGTGGAGTTGACTACACTCCCTCAATGCTTGCCCAAGCAAGACTCAAAGCTTCCGAAGCGGGATTAGAAATCAACTTCATTGAGGCAGATATCAGAACTTTAAATCTACAAGAAAAATACGACCTTATTTTTATTCCATTTAATTCAATCCATCATTTATATAAGAATGAGGATTTATTTAAGGTATTTAATGTCGTTAGAAACCACCTCAAAGACGGAGGTTTATTCTTATTAGATTGCTTCAATCCGAATATTCAATATATCGTTGAAGGTGAAAAAGAACAGAAGGAAATTGCTGCATATACCACTGATGACGGAAGAGAAGTATTGATAAAACAAAAGATGCGATATGAAAATAAAACTCAGATTAATCGCATTGAATGGCATTATTATATCAATGGTAAATTCAATTCTATCCAAAATTTGGATATGAGAATGTTTTTCCCTCAAGAACTGGATTCATACTTGAAATGGAATGGTTTTAATATTATCCACAAGTATGGAGGATTTGGAGAAGAAGCATTTAATGATAATTCGGAAAAGCAGGTGTTTGTTTGTCAATGAAAATCCGCTGCATAACAATAACCTTCCCATATTGATATAACAGCAACTGCCTTGTAATCTGATATCAGACTACAAGGCAGTTGCTAAAACGTTATACTAAATCTGTCAGAATGGGAAAATCAGAGGCAGCACCAATATCATCACAATTCCCATGATAATCTGCAACGGTAATCCCACTTTTATATAATCCATAAAAGTATATTGTCCGGCAGGCATCACCAGCGCATTAGGCGGTGTAGAGAACGGAGAAGCGAAACACATACTTGCACCCACCGTCACGGCAAACAGGAAAGGAACCGGACTAACTCCGATCTGCATAGCACTTTGCAAAGCAATCGGTGCAAGCAAGACAGCAGTAGCGGTATTACTGATAAACATAGTCATCAATGATGTCGTAAAATAAATACCAGCCATCAATGCTATCGGTCCGTAAGATCCAAGCCCACTTACCAAAGTATTGGAGATGTACTCCGAAGCGCCTGTTTTCTCTAATGCCAAAGACATAGGAAGCATAGCCGCAATCAATACAATACTTTCCCAGTTGATTGTTTTGTAAGCTGCTTCCACATTACGGAAACATCCCGTCAAAACCATCAGGATACCTGCTATCATAACGGCCGTAACAGGAGCAACCGGAATAAAATCGAATACCATCATTGCTACCATCAATACCATGATAGCAGCAGCAACAGGTGCTTTATAGTCCAAAGTTACTTTAGCCGCTTCTGCCAAAGGCTGTCCCAACACCACCCAATCCGAATCTTCCTTACTAAGCCGGGCAATATTACCCCAAGTTCCCTGCACTAAAAGCACATCACCACTATGAATCCGCTCATTTCCCAAATCCTGCAACAGATATTCCTTTTTACGACGGATACCTAATACATTCACATTAAACTTATCACGGAATCCGGACTCTTTAATAGTCTGATTGACCAGATTGGAAGCAGGCATCAATACTATTTCGGCAATACCGATATCATAAAAATCAAGCGAATTAGTAGTGCTTTTCGTCTCTTCCGTAGCATGATCATCCAATATATCCAGCAGATAATCTTCGGCAAATTGCTGCACTTTATCAAATTCTCCCGTCACATACAGAATATCTTCCGCTTCCAGCATAGTATCCGGTTCGGCAAGTTTCTGAGTAATAGTCTTCAGAAAACGGTGCTGCGAAGCATCTCCACGACGGACTTCCATAATATTAAGTCCATATTTACGACGAATATCCAGATCGAGGATGGTCTTTCCCAAAAGGCGGGAGTCTTTAATCACCTGCATACGGAACAGATTACTGGAAAGACCATATTCATTCACCAACTGTTTCAGCGACTTACCCGAACGGCTGTTATCATCTTTCTGCCCTTTTTTAGAAAGAAACCACTTACTAAGCGGCATCAGAACCAGCGTACCGACAGCCACACTCACCAAACCTACAGGCAGGAAAGTAAAGAAAGAAAGCGGTTCGAAGCCTGCGGAAGTCAATGTGTTTTGTATGACAAGGTTGGGCGGTGTACCGATCAGCGTCATCATACCTCCCATACTACTGGCAAAGGCCAACGGCATCAGCAACCGACTCGGATTCATTTTGGCGCTCATCGCCAGACTGACCACAATGGGAAGCATCAGTGCCACCGTTCCGGTATTACTGACAAACGCACCGATAGCGGAAGTGACCAACATAACAAGCAAGAACAGGCGAATTTCACTGTTTCCAGCAAGTTTAAGGATACGCGAACTTATCATTTTTGCCAGTCCTGTCTGAAAAATAGCTCCGCCCACGACAAACAATCCGATCATCATAATGACTACCGAATTGGAGAAACCGGAAAGGGCTTCGTCGGGTGTTAATATCTGAAAGATAAGCAAAGCTACTAACGCACATAGTGCCACAAGATCCGAACGTATCTTACCGTTTACAAAAAAGATAGCCGAAAGAACGAGAATGATAATGGTTATCAACATAAGCTAAAAATAAAATGATTGTTTTATCCTGAATGTATCAAAGATTTATTTTGGAGGAGCAAAATTAAAAAATACTTTGCCGTTATAAAAACAAATTAGAATTGTTTTTGGTTCATGGGACATCATTTAATATTTTAATACATTCTTACTCTTTACGAAAATACGTTCCATCAAAAACATTTTAAAACCGAACCGGAAATAGAAGGCACCAAAGTTCTACTAATCAGTAAAGGTATTCTTTTCAGAAGAGTTTTATAAGGCTGATAAACAATATATTTCAGAAATTTCCTTTGTGAATTACAAAAAATGCATATATTTACCACAGATTTAGTACAAACATAAATTATGGCAAACAATATACTATCCGTTATATGGATTACAGACCAGCATTGGAGTTATTATTATTTACTAATAGGCTTTTTACTCCTGATCATCTGCTTTTTATTATACAGACTACGACAACTTAAAAAGAATATAGGAAAAGAACAGGATTACTATCATTCTTTATTCGATATACTCGATAACCTCCCTTTCCCTATTATGGTAAAAGATATCCAGAATAGTTTCCGATACTATTACTGGAACAAAGAATCCGAACTGCAATCCGGCATTAAGCGGGAAGAAGCAATAGGATGCACAGACTACGAAATCTATGGAGAAGAACGGGGCAGAAAATACCGTGATGTGGATGAATCACTTGTGCAGGCAGACAAGATATACCGGGCAGAAGAAAGCTACAGCACAGTGGACGGAGCAGTACATGATACAATTGCCGTAAAATCGATTATCAAATGGAAGGAAAAGAAAAAATGGCTGTTAGTGACCCGATGGGACATCACCCGGCTAAAGACTTACGAACGAGAACTGATTGCCGCCAAAGAAGAACTGGAAAAAGCATTGAAGAAGCAAAAACTAGCTCTAAAAAGTATCGACTTCGGCCTTATCTATATTGATAAAAATTACCGGGTGCAATGGGAAGAAACAAGACAAATCGCCAGCCTGGTAAAAGGAAGACGATACATACCGGGAAAAATTTGCTATCAGACCAGTGCACTTCGTAATGAACCATGTGGACAATGTGCTTTCAAGAAAGCAATCGAACAAGGCAAAATAATCCGACATACAATCAGAGTAGACGATGTAGATTTTGAAGTGACCGCAACTCCCGTTTTTGGCGACGAAAAAGAAACTGAAATTATTGGCGGATTACTTCGTTTTGAAAACATCACAGAAAAACTAAAAATGAATAGAATGTTGCAAGAGGCAAAGGAAAAAGCCGAAGAATCCAATCGACTAAAATCTGCCTTTCTCGCTAATATGAGCCATGAAATACGAACCCCACTAAACGCAATTGTAGGATTTTCCGAAATGGTTTGCCAGACAGAAGAGGAAGAAGAGAAACAGGAGTTCGTGAAAATAATCTCCAGCAACAATATCTTATTATTGCAACTGATAGACGATATTCTGGATCTTTCCAAAATCGAAGCCGGTACTATGGAATTCACATTTGCGCAAACTGACATTAATGAACTGATGGAAGGTATTTGCAGACAAATGCAAGAAAAAAACTCTTCACCGGACGTACAAATCGTATTCACAGAGAGAGCAAATCAATGTATTATTAATACAGACCGCATACGCTTATCACAGGTTATCATCAACTTTACAAACAATGCCTTAAAATTCACTTCCAAAGGTTCTATCGAAATGGGATACCGGATTAAAGAAGCAAGTGATGAAATATACTTTTATGTAAAAGATACAGGTATCGGAATTCCTGCTGACAAAATAGACAAGGTGTTCGAACGTTTCGTCAAACTGAATTCGTTTATTAAAGGAACAGGTCTCGGACTAGCCATCTGTCGTGTCATTGTAGAGCGGCTGGGAGGAGTTATCGGAGCGGAATCTAAAGAAGGAGAAGGTTCTTGTTTCTGGTTCAAAATTCCAAGAACAGAGAATATTGAGAAATAGTAAACAGAATACCGAAAAGCCTTGGATTTATAAAATCACTCTTTTTGCTGTTACTGATTATGAAGTATACCCTGTAAGATGATAATACTGCCCTGCTACTTTACATTATTACCACTACTAATGAAATGTACCCCAAAAGTTTTATATCCAACTTTTAGGGTACACATTTTATTTAGCAAGAAGGATTTTTCGGAAACCTTCTTATTCTATAAACTTCATGTAAGAGTGTGCCTAAAGTGCAGTCTCTAATATTCTACGAGCAACAGCACCTGTTACATTTCCATTCTCACCATATTTAGCACCACGTTCATTGAAGCGGCGTTCTATTTCGTCAATTGTTTCCATGCCGATACCCT
>OGJX01001471.1_pt1 | contig 13840 bp, 13 predicted proteins | sample 1572381 | NCBI WGS metagenome assembly OGJX01 (sample SAMEA2582085, study PRJEB24529) | metagenome | biome: Human gut stool | place: China | collected 2011
CGGTCTCATCCTTGCCCCAGCCGCCGATGGGGTATGTCCACAGCTTGATGCTTGCACCGGAGCTGGCGGTGCCGGAAGCGGCAGCAGAGCTGGCTGCGCTGGAGGCGGGAGCAGTGCTGGAAGAAGAACCGCCGCAAGCGGCCAGTGCACCGGCAGCGCTCAGCATACCGGCAGCCTTCAGGAACGAACGGCGGGAAATGCAGTTTTTCATGATAGTTTCTCCTTGCTCTCATCAATTCACGTTGTGGCAGCGGCTTGTGCGGGCGGCTGCCTTTGATGGTTCCATTATAGAAAAATATTTTCATTCTGTCCATACTTCCTTTTCCTAAATTTTTCATTTTGCAACTGTGCAGGTTGTACAAGATTGTGGGATATCAGAAAAAACACAAAAGAAAAGTGAAAACTGCTCGTTGAAAAAGTTACAAAACGGTACAAAATCGGAAAAATGAATGAAAAGACTTTTCGGCCTGAAAATCTGAAAAAGAAAGAGATTTTCAGAAAATGGGCCGTTTTTCCTCACTTTCTGTGCCGTCTGCACAGAAACCGGACCAAAAATGTGGGCAATGCGCCTCTTGCACACCCGGTTTGTTTCTTTTATACTTTTTGATGTAAGAAGGTGTAGGAGATAAGTCGGCGGCTGCCCTTTGTGCAGCGGTCGGGTAAGGAGAAGGAAATGTCTACAAATTTTTGGGAGCTGCTGCAGCAGCACCAGAATGACCTGACAAAATCGGGTCACATGGTGGCCGACTATCTGGTGCAGCACGCAGCAGAGGCACAGTATCTGTCCATCTCATCCCTGGCAAGGGAATGCAAGGTGGCAGAGGCTACGGTGTTCCGGTTCTGCCGGGCGCTGGGGTTTGAAGGCTATCATGAAATGCGCATTGCACTGGCACAGGCCAATGCCACCGGCGCACTGGTCAACCAGCGTGCGCCGGAGCCGGACGCCGACACGGCCACCCTGTGTGAGCACGCCGGTGCGCTGTTCATGACAGCCATCAACGGCACACAGAATGCCCTCTCACCGGAGGCGGTGGACAAGGCTGTGGCCCTGCTGCACAGCGCACGGCAGGTGTTCTGCCTGGGGCAGGGCGGCAGCATGCTGGTGGCCAACGACATCTGCGCCCGGTTTGCGGGCATTACCAACAAGTTCCGCACGGCGGGCGACAGCCACATGCAGGTGATGGCGGCCAGCCTGATGACGGAAGAGGATGTCGTGTTGTTCGTGTCCTACTCCGGTGCCACGCGGGATATGATCGAGACGCTGCGCACCGCCAAGGCCGCCGGGGCAAAGATCATCCTCATCACCCACTACGAGGACTCGCCGGGCGCAAAGCTGGCCGACATCGTGCTGCTGTGCGGCGCGCAGGAAAACCCGCTGGACTCCGGCAGCATCCCCATCAAGGTGGCGGTGCTGTATGTGGCAGAGGTGCTTCTGCTGCGTTATATGCTGGATGACCAGCAGCAGACCAACGAGGCACAGGACCGCACCACCGAGGCCTTGGCCGTGAAGATGCTGTAATTTCTCTGATCGAAAACACAGATGCCGCTCTGCGGCCGGGCATTCCGGCAGCCGGGCGGCGTTTTTTTGCAGCTGCACAGAAACAGAAAACAGACGTTCCGGAGCAATTTTTCTAAAAATGCAATCTTTTTGCAAATTGGGCTTGCAATCGGGCAGGATATCGTGTATAATCATCCCTGCACGAAAATGCAAACTGGTTGCAATTTACTAAAATGAAGAAACCCGCTGTGGTTTTTGGGAGTGATATTTATGGAACTGTTTCTGGATGTTCTGGGCGAATCTCTGGTGGATACCGCCAAGATGCTGCCCTTTCTGTTTCTGGCCTATCTGCTGATCGAGTATATCGAGCACCGTCACGGTGAGCGCATCGAGGCGCTGCTGGCGGGCGGCGGGCGCTGGGGCGCTGTGCCGGGCGCTGTGCTGGGCTGTGTGCCGCAGTGCGGTTTCTCCGCCATTGCGTCCAACTTCTACGCCTCCCGGGTCATCACGCTGGGCACACTGATGGCGGTGTACCTTGCCACCAGCGACGAAGCAATCCCGCTGCTGGTGTCCATGCCCGCCTACTGGGATAAGCTGGCCGTCCTGATGGTCATCAAGGTGGTGTATGCCATCGTGGTGGGCTTTGTGCTGGACTTTGTGCTGCGGGGTGTGCTGCCCAAAGGGCTGCGGGGCGGCTACACCGGCCATGCGGACGAGGTGGACTGCCACGAGGAGCACAGCGATGCCGAGGGCAACGAAAAGCCCATCTGGCAGGCGGCGCTGCGCCACACGCTGGAGATCTTTGTGTTCATCTTCGCCTTCAGTCTGGTGTTCGGCATGATCGTGGAAGGCGTGGGCGAGGACGTATTCGCCGAGGTGCTGGGCGGCATGGGCTTCTTCCAGCCGGTGGTGGCAGCTCTGGTGGGTCTGATCCCCAACTGCGCCGCCAGCGTGCTGCTGACCCAGCTGTATGTGGAGGGTGCGCTGCGCTTTTCCAGCCTTGTGGCGGGGCTGTGCACCGGTGCGGGTGTGGGTCTGGCTGTGCTGTGGCGCGCTAACCCCTCGTGGAAGCAGAACCTCTTCATCACCGGCCTGACATGGGCCGCCGGTGCCTTTGTGGGCGTGGCGATGCAGGTAGTCGTGGCAGTGTTTGCCTAACGATAATAATATTTTGGATTTCGGGACAGTGGAATGCCTGCGGGCATTCTGCTGTCCCATTTTTCTTTTCCCCCTCTCCCGCTGGACTTTGAAATGTGTTATACTGGGAGAAAACGATGCACACAGGAGAGATGACCATGCAATATAAGATTTTGGCAAGCGATTACGACAACACGCTGATGCCCTTTGGAGAAGCAAAGCCCCGCCCGGCGGTGGTAAAGGCGGTAAAAAAGCTGCAAGCCGCCGGGGGCAAGTTCGTGCTCAGCACCGGCCGCTCTTACCCGGCCATCCGGGATAAAAACCAGCTGGGCGGCATCCGGTTCGACTACGCCATCACCTGCAACGGTGCCTGCGTGGTGGACAGGCAGGGCAACGTAATAGCCGAGCATCCGCTTACCAGTGAGGAAATGTATGTGCTGGTGGATTTCTGCGAGGATTATAACTACCCGCTGCAATTCAACTTCCGGGATGCCTATTACGCCTACTGCGAGTACGAGTATCTGCACACCGGTTATCAGATGATGAACAGCCCCGGGCTGGACTGTGTGGACGGCGAGGATCAGGACAGGCACTTAGTGGATATGCCCCACGCCGCCTTTGCCGCCATGCCGCCGCAGGAGGTGGAGCGCTTCCACGAAAAATACGGCTACCTTGGTCTGCACTGGATGCAGGTGGGCGCGCAGAACGCGGACGGCTACTGCTACTACGATATCGTGCGCGGCGGCATGGATAAGGGCGTAGGGCTTGCCGACCTGTGTGCACAGATGGGGCTTACGCTGGCCGATGCCGTGGCTGTGGGCGATTCTGCCAACGATGTGGGAATGCTGAAGGTCGCAGGTCTGAGCGCCTGCATGGCAAACGGCACCCCGGACGCCAAGGCCGCTGCTGACCGGATCATCGGGGACGTGCGGGAGGACGGCGTGGCGGCGCTGATCGAGGAACTGTGGTTCGACGGCCCCCGCGCGGAGCCCTCCGGCAAGGACTTTGGCTCCGCATGGGGCAATATTGAAAGTGCAGGCGGCAGCTTATGAGCTTTGCACCGGTGTACGATGACCGCAGCCGGGCGCTGATTTTAGGCACATGGCCCAGCCCCAAAAGCCGGGAGATGGCCTTTTACTACGGCCACCCGCAAAATCGGTTCTGGCCGCTGCTGGCAGCGCTGACCGGAGAGCCGCTGCCCGCGCGGGAGGATATCGCCGCCAAAAAACAGCTGCTTTTGCGCCACGGGCTGGCGCTGTGGGACACGCTGGAAAGCTGCACTATCACCGGCGCATCGGATGCCTCCATCCGGGATGTGGTCCCCAACGATATCGCCGGGCTGCTGCGCAAGGCGCCCATCCGGGCGGTGTTCTGCAACGGCGCTACGGCTTACCGTATCTACACAAAATATCAGCAGCCGCTTACCGGCATCCCGGCTGTCCGTCTGCCCAGTACCAGCCCCGCCAACGCCGCCTGCAGCCCCGCCCGGCTGGAAGCGCTTTGGGGCGCTGCGCTGGCGGACTGGATCGTAAAATAATGACAAGGCTGTAAATTCTTTTGCGGGATACTTGCGTTTTTTTGCGGACGTTGTATTATGGATATCATAAGGGGCGCACTGCCCCGGACAAGGAGAAATGACCATGAGCAAGATCATCCGCACCCAAAAGCCCAGCGTGCTGCCCTTTTATGCAATGGCGCTGGTGTTCGTGGTACTGTGCGCGGTGCTGCCGGTATACAAATTATGGGCGCTGCTGGTGGCGCTGGGCGGTGCCGCCGTGGCCTTTGGCGTGGCAAAAAAGACCTGCCCGCCCCGGGTGGTGGAGCACGAAGTACCCTTCCACACCGGTGTGGAGGATGTGGACCAGATGCTGACCGACATCCAGCAGAAACTGGACACCCTGCATGCGCTGAATGAAGCGTTGCCCGACCCGCAGCTGTCTGCCGCCATGACCCGCATGGAAAAGGCGGGCCGCTCCATCGTGGAAGCGGTGGAAGCAAACCCCGCCAAGGCAAAGCAGGTGCGCCGGTTTGCCAACTACTATCTGCCGGACGCCGTAAACGTTTTGCAGCAGTACGCAAAGCTTGCAAAGCAGGGTGTGCGGGGCGAGAACGCCGCCGCCATCCGCGCCGAGGTGGAGCACAACGCCGCCTCCATTGCCACGGCTTTTGAAAACCAGCTGGATGCCCTGTACGCGGCAGAGAGCATGGACCTGTCCGCAGACCTGACCGTTTTGCAGAATATGCTGAAAGGGCAGGGTCTGAGCAAGTAAAACTGGAATATCCCCTTGGGATTTTGAAAGGAAGGAATCACTTATGGCTGACAATAACCTGAACTTTGATCTGGATGCCCCCGCAGTGCCCACCCTGACGCTGGACCCCACCCCCGCTGCTGTGCCGCAGGAGGAAAAGCCCGCCGCTGCCCCTGCCCCGGAAGCACAGGTGAACCTGACCCCCGAGGAGCAGGCCATGGTGGATCAGTTTGCCCAGAAGATCGATATCACCAACAGCCAGCAGGTGCTGCAGTATGGCTCTGCCTGCCAGAAGAAGATCGGCGATTTCTCCGAAGCTGCCCTCTCCAAGGTGTCCACCAAGGATCTGGGCGAGGTGGGCGATATGATCACTGACCTCATCGGCGAGCTGAAGAGCTTTGACGCCAACGAGGAGCAGCAGAAGGGCATTATGGGCTTCTTCAAGAAGAAAACCAGCCAGCTGGATGCTCTCAAGACCAAGTACGACAAGACCGAGACCAACGTGGAAAAGATCCAGTCCATGCTGGAAGCCCATCAGGTGCAGCTGCTCAAGGATATCGCCATGCTGGATAAGATGTACGAGCTGAACATGGCCTACTTCAAGGAGCTGAGCATGTATATCCTTGCCGGCAAGAAAAAGCTGGCTGATGTGCGTGCCAACGAATTGCAGCAGGCTATGGACAAGGCCAAGGTCTCCGGTCTGCCGGAGGACGCACAGGCCGCCCGCGACCTTGCCGATCAGTGCGAGCGCTTTGAGAAAAAGCTGTATGATCTGGAGCTGACCCGCAACATCAGTTTGCAGATGGGCCCCCAGATCCGTCTGCTGCAAAACAACAACACCATGATGGCAGAAAAGATCCAGTCCACCATCGTGAACACCATCCCGCTGTGGAAGAACCAGATGGTGCTGGCACTGGGTCTGGCACACAGCCAGCAGGCCATGCAGGCCGAGCGCGCTGTGACCAACATGACCAACGACCTGCTGAAGAAGAACGCCGAGGCGCTGAAGATGGGCACCATCGAGACCGCCAAGGAGAGCCAGCGCGGCATCGTGGATATCGAGACCCTGCAGCAGACCAACAAGAGCCTGATCGAAACGCTGGACGAGCTGAACAAGATCCAGAGCGAGGGCCGCGCAAAGCGTGCCGCCGCCGAGCAGGAGCTGACCCGCATCGAGGACGAGCTGAAAACCAAAATGATGGAGATCCGGAGCTGAAATGGCAAACGCTGATTTTTCTCAGAACAAACAAACCGCGCCCGGCGGCTTTGACGCGGGCAGCTACCGCGAAAAGGCAAAGCCGGAGCAGACCGTAACGCTGACGCCCCGCCAGCAGAAGCTGGCTGCACTGGAAGCAAAGCTGCCCGGTGCGCTTTCCACCCGGGCAGCGGCGCTGGCGCTGAGCGTAGTAGTGATGCTGGCCGCCTTTTTCGGCTTTGGCAGCGCCAAGCTGCGCGGCAAGTACAACACCGCCCGCCAGTGGTTCACCGCCGGGGTCGCCGCCGACAACGGCTATAACCTGAGCGAGGAGCTGACCACCCGGGAGAACACGGCGGCAAATATCCTCACCACCGCCTCCAACACCCTTGGCGCAGACAGTGCCGAGGTGCTGGCCGCGCAGACCGCGCTGAACGATTTTTCCGCTTGTCTGCAGGCGGTGCAGAACGGCGGCAAAAGCCAGTCGCTGACCTCGCTGCCCTATTATCAGGGCAGCACGATGCACGCGCTGTATCAGGCCGATCAGGCACTGGGCGCTGCCATCGACCAGCTGTATGCAAAATTGCAGGAGCAGGCCGATGACCCCATGAAGATGGGCGCGGTGCAGGGGCAGTACGGCCAGTTCAACAGCGCAGCCACCATCGTTGGTACCTTGCAGTACAATACGGCGGTGTATGAATATCAGAAGGAGGTCGGCGGCTTCCCGGCCAGTGTGCTGGGCGCTTTGTCCGGCGTGAAGGAGGTTGAGCCCTTCGCATGAAAAACTTTGCAAAACGCATCAGCGCACTGGTGCTGGCCGTGGTGGTCAGCGCGGCAGTGCTGTGCCCGGCGGCCTTTGCCGCTCAGCTGCCCAGCCTGCCCAAGGATCAGTGCGTGGTGGATGGTGCCGGTGTGCTGAGCAGCAGCACCGTACAGACCATCACCGAACTGAACGCCCAGTTGGAATCCAGCTGCAGCGGCGCGCAGATCGGTATACTGACAGTAGAATACACAGGTAATGATTCCACAGAGGATTACGCCACACAGGCTTTCAACGCTTGGGGCATCGGCTCGTCCTCCCAGAATAACGGCGTGCTGATTTTACTGGTGATGGAGTCGGCGCAGTACGCGGACGGCGACTACTACCTGACCTACGGCGATGGCTTCCGCAACACCACGCTGGCAAAGCAGTCCAGCGCCATCGCCCAGACCATGGAGGATCAGTTTGCCGCAAAGGATTATGACGGCGCAGTGACCACCTGTGCCCGCAACGTGGCAAACACCATCGCGGATATTTACGGGGTCAGCCTTTCCGGCAGCACCGGCAACGGCAGCACCGTGCAGCCCGGTTATCAGGGCAGCCAGAGCAGCGGCGACAGCACCCTGACCGACATCCTGACCCTTGTGGTCAGCGTGATTTTGCTCATCGTCATCATCCGGTCGGTGGCCTACGTTTTTGCCAGCCCCTGCGGCTGGCTGTGGTGCTTCGGTGGGCCCCGGCCTCCTCGCAGACGTCGCGGCCCGCCGCCGCCCCCACCGGGCGGCTTCTACGGCGACTTCCGTGGCCCCCGGCCTCCGCGCGGTGGCGGCTTTGGCGGCATGGGCGGCGGCTCCTTCGGGGGCGGTGCCGGACGCGGCGGTTTCGGCGGCGGCAGCTTTGGCGGCGGCTTCGGTGGCATGGGCGGTGGTTCCAGCCATGGCGGCGGCGGTGGCCGTGGGCGGTAATGAGAATAAAAAGAGAAAGGCGGTGGCGCTTTACCACTGCCTTTCTCTTTTTTATGCCGTTTATCGTGAACGAAATTCATTTGACAAAACAATTTTTGTAACTTATACTGGATGACATCACGAAAAAATAAAGGAAGTATCTGTCATGCTGACTCTGGATAAGATCTACCACGCCGCCTTTGTGCTGAAGGACGTGGCGCGCAAGACCGACCTCATCGAAGCCCCCAAGCTGTCCAAGGACTGCCAGCTGTACCTCAAGACCGAGAACCTGCAGGCCACCGGCAGCTTTAAGGTGCGGGGCGCTTACTATAAAATCAGCCAGCTTTCCGAGGAGGAGAGCGCCAAGGGCGTCATTGCCTGCTCTGCAGGCAACCATGCGCAGGGCGTGGCACTGGCGGCTACCCGGCGCGGCATCCGCAGCATCGTCTGTATGCCGGACGGTGCCCCCCTGATGAAGGTGGAGAACACCAAAAATCTGGGCGCGGAGGTCTGCCTTGTGCCCGGCACCTACGACGAAGCCCACGATAAGGCCGTGCAGCTGCAAAAGGAGTATGACATGACCTTTATCCACCCCTACGATGACGAGCAGGTCATCGCCGGGCAGGGCACCATCGGTCTGGAGATCCTTGACCAGCTGCCGGATGTGGACGCTGTGGTGGTGCCGGTGGGCGGCGGCGGACTGATTTCCGGCATTGCCTTTGCCATCAAGACCCTGCGGCCGGAGGTCAAGGTATACGGCGTACAGGCCGAGGGTGCTCCCAGTATGTACCGCAGCCTGCACGAGCACAAGTACCAGACCCTGAAAGCAGCTTCCACCTTTGCGGACGGCATTCAGGTCAAGACCCCGGGCGAGTTGACCTATCAGCTGTGCGAGCAGTATGTGGATGATATCGTTACCGTGACCGAGGACGAGACCGCAGCAGCCATCCTCTCCCTGATGGAGAACCAGAAGCTGGTGGCCGAGGGTGCAGGCGCTGTGCCGGTGGCAGCAGTGCTGTTCCACAAGCTGCCGGTGGAGGGCAAAAAGGTGGCCTGCGTCATCTCCGGCGGCAACATTGATGTGAACATCCTGAACCGCGTCATCACCCGCGGTCTTGTCATGAGCGGCCGCAAGGCCAACCTGACCATCGCGCTGGAGGACAAGCCCGGCCAGCTGAAAAAGGTGGCCGAGGTGGTATCCCGCTGCGGCAGCAACGTGGTGTCGGTGCAGCATGACGGCTCCGACCCCAATATGCCCATCTCCAGCTGCTTCCTCAAGCTGACGCTGGAGACCCGCGATGCCGCTCAGATCGAGCAGATCCGCACCGAGCTGACCAAGGCCGGTTTCCAGTTGGTCAGCGAGCGGGTGTAAACTTCATCGTTTGCCAGAGCGAAAAGAGAACTTACATTAAACTTAAAGTAATATAGAGGAGAAAATATACTATGAAAGTCGTATCTACCACCAACGCACCTGCCGCCATCGGCCCTTACAGTCAGGCACTGGATCTGGGCAATATGGTGTTTGTTTCCGGGCAGATCCCGGTAGACCCAGCCACCGGCACCATGGCTGATACCGTGGAGCAGCAGGCCGCCCAGAGCCTTGCCAACCTGAAGGCGATTCTGGCCGAGGCGGGGCTTTCCATGAACAACGTGGTCAAGACGGTGATCTTTCTGTCTGACATCAACGATTTTGCCGCAGTGAACGCAGAGTACGCCAAGGCTTTTGCCGAGCCGTTCCCCGCCCGCAGCTGCGTGCAGGTGGCAGCCATCCCCAAGGGCGCAAAGCTGGAGATCGAGTGCATCGCCGTGCGGGACTGAGCGAATAAAGACAAGAAAAACGGGACACCGGAGCATCTGCGGATGCTTTGGTGTCCCGTTTTTTTTTGCATTACATTTGGAAAACCGGTTTTTACTTCTGCACACCGGCCTCGCATTGCTCGATGAACTGCTTGGCCACCCGGGGGCTGCGGCCACCGGCGCGCAGGGCGAAGGCCTCGGCCTTGAGCAGCAGCTGCTCGGTGGGCATCTGGATGTTATGCTGCTTTGCCAGCTCTTCCAGAATGGTCTCGAACCGTGCCTTTTCCGGCCGCTGGAAGGTGACCGTAAGGCCGAACCGGGCGGAAAGGCTCATCAGCTCCTGCCGGGTGTCGGCTTCGTGGATGTCGTCGCCGGTGCGGTCCGAGAGGGTCTCCTTGATGAGGTGGCGGCGGTTGGAGGTGGCATACACCGCAATGTTCTGGGCGCGTCCGCCTACACTGCCTTCCAGAATGGCCTTCAGGGCGGCAAAGTTGTCGTCGTTAGCGGTAAAACTCAGGTCGTCGATGAACAGGATGAACTTGAGCGGGTTTGCCGCCAGCTTGTCCATCAGGTCGGGGATCTGGTACAGCTGGTTCTTTTTTACCTCTACCAGCCGCAGACCCTCGGGCGCAAACTCGTTGGCAATGGCCTTTACCGCGCTGGATTTGCCGGTACCGGCGTCGCCGTACAGCAGCACATTGTTGGCGGGCATCCCGGCCAGCAAAGCCTTTGTGTTGGCAATCACCTTTTCCCGCTCCTTCTCGTAGCCGGGCAGCTCGGAAAGGCGCTGCGGGTCGGGGTATTTTACCGGCACAAGCTGGCCGCTCTCCACCGTGAATACATGGTGCTTTGCAAACATGCCGTGGCCCTTTTTGCCCACCTCGCTCATGCGCTGGGCGTAGGCGGCGGCAAGGTCGAGCTCACAGGTCTGCCACCGGGGCAGAAAAGCCAGCTCCGGCCGCTGCGCCTGCTCCGAGTAGGCGGTCTGGAACAGCTCGTCCAGCGTCAGCCCGCACAGCTGCTGCAAAAATTGCAGCTCGCTGTCCAAAGCGTTTTGCAGCAGCGCGTCCAGCTGCCCGGCAGCGGCCTGCCGCACACAGATGGTCTCGGCCTCCAGCACAGCGTTGCTCAGGTAACTGCCCCAGTTGGTGGTGTACTCAAACAAAGCAGCCTCAAAGGCGGCTACGGCATCGCACACCGGACCGTAGGAAGAACTGCCGGCCTCCATGCGGTCGGTCAGGTCTAAAAGCCTTGCCACAACAGGGTCGTTCAGCAGGGCGCGGAACACAACAAGCCCATGCAGATGGGCATTCCATTCTCTTAATTTCATAGGTCGATCCCTTTTCCTCTCCATTGGCACATACCCTACAAAACGCAGGTACGCGGATATCAAAAGTATACAGCGGTTTGGGCGGGGATGCAAGGGGTGTTAAAAACGCTTCATCTTTGGGCTGATTCAGGTTACAAATTGTCGATTGACAAAAGCCCGGTTTATAGTATAATTTACATCAACAAATGCGCAGATGGGAAAAAGTACCACACGATCCCCACTGTTCAGAGAGCTGCCGTCTGGTGCAAGGCAGTCAGCGTTTCGTGCGGAAAATCATCCCGGAGCAGCCTGCCCAACGGGTGCAAAACCCTTGTAAGCAGCGCCGGTTGCAGCCGTTACCGTGCAGGGCTTTGTTGGAAGCCCGTGAGAGGGTGTGCACAGCACGCCAACGAGAGTGGTACCGCAGAGAGCTTGATGTTACAAGGTCTTTGTCTCTTGAAAGAAGCAGGGGACAAGGGCTTTTTCTTTTTCGGAAGCTCTCCCTGAGGGAATGGATAAGAAGTGGAACAGGAATAGGAGCAACACCATGCAGTTGAATGGTTCTCAGATCTTTGTAGAGGTCCTGTGCGAGCAGGGAGTGGACACTCTTTTTGGCTACCCCGGCGGCGCTGTGCTGAACCTTTACGACGAGCTGTATAAGAATGCCGACCGCATCACCCATGTGCTTACCGCCCACGAGCAGGGCGCGGCCCATGCAGCGGACGGCTACGCCCGCGCCACTGGCCGCACCGGCGTGGTGCTGGCAACCAGCGGCCCGGGTGCCACCAATCTGGTCACCGGCATTGCCACCGCCTATATGGACTCGGTGCCCATGGTGGCCTTTACCGGCAACGTGCCCACCAGCAGCATTGGCAAGGACGGCTTTCAGGAAGCGTACATCGAGGGCATCACAGTGCCCATCACAAAGCATAACTTCACGGTGCGCCGGGTAGAGGACTTGGCTGACACCATGCGGGCAGCTTTCCGCATTGCGCAGAGCGGCCGCAAAGGCCCGGTGCTGGTGGACATCCCCAAGGACGTGACCGCAGCAGTGTGCGAGTTCACCCCCAAGCAGCCGGAGCCCATCCGCACCGTGACTACCTATAATGAGGAGCAGGTGCACTGGGCGGCAGACCTCATCAACGCCGCACAGCGTCCGCTGGTGTACTTTGGCGGCGGCGTGCGCAGCGCAGCCAGCTGCCAGCCGTTGCGGGATCTGCTGCACAAGGCGGAGATCCCCGCCACCTACACCCTGATGGCCGCAGGCGTTGTGCCCTACGGCGACCCGATGAATCTGGGGATGCTGGGCATGCACGGCTGCTACACCTCCAACCGGGCGGTGGCAGAGTGCGATGTGCTCATCGCGGTGGGCACCCGCTTTTCCGACCGCGTGGCGCTGAACCCCAAGACCTTTGCCAAAAACGCCACCATCATCCAGATCGACATTGATGCCAGCGAGCTGGGCAAGAACGTGGATGTGGATCTTTCCATCGTGGGCGATGCAGCCTATGTGCTGAACGCCATGCTGCCCCAGATCAAGCCCGCCAAGCACCCGGAATGGATGACGATGATCCAGAGCTGGCAGGCACAGGATTACCACCCTGTATCCGACCCTACCCGGCTGATGCCCCATCAGGTCATCGGCGAGGTGTGCAACCAGTGCGGCCCCGACGCCGTGTATGTTACCGATGTGGGTCAACACCAGATGTGGGCGGCGCAGTACCTGCGCCACACTAAGAGCCGCGGCTTTACCACCAGCGGCGGCCTTGGCACCATGGGCTTTGGCTACGGTGCCGCCATTGGTGCCCAGATGGCACTGGGACGCCAGCAGCGTGTGGTGATGTTTACCGGTGACGGCTCCTTCCACATGAACCTGAACGAAGCCTGCACTGCCGTCAGCTACGAGCTGCCCATCATCACGGTCATCTTCAACAACTCGGTGCTGGGCATGGTACGCCAGTGGCAGACCAGTTTTTACGGCAAGCGCTACAGCCAGACCGACCCCCACCGCAAGACCGATTTTGTCAAGCTGGCAGACGGCTTTGGCCTGAAGGGCTACCGCTGCACCAACCTGCCGGAGTTTCAGGAAGCCTTTGCAGATGCCTTGCAGCAGAAGGGCCCCACTTGGATCGAGTGCATTATCGACAAAGACGAAAAGGTGCTGCCCATGATCCCCGGCGGCGGCGATATCAACGACATCATCATGGAATAAGGAGGACACAGCATCATGGAATCTGATCAGCGCAGGGTCATCAGCCTGCTGGTGGACAACCAGAGCGGCGTTCTGGCCCGGGTGTCCAACCTGTTCTGCCGCCGTGGCTTCAACATCGACAGCCTTACGGTATCCGCCACCAACGACCCGGCAGTCAGCCGCATCACGGTGACCATTACCAGCGACGAAAAGGCTTTGCAGCAGCTGGTACTGCAGACCGAGCGTCTGGAAGTCACCCGGCAGGTGTTCGTGTTGGACAGCGAAAAATCGCTGGAGCGGGAGCTGTTGCTGCTCAAGGTGGAATCGGACGTGCACAACCGCACCGAGCTGCGGGAGATCGCCTGCATCTACAAGGCAAAGATCATTGATCTTTCCCCGGACAGCATGGTGTTTGAACTCATCGGCCGGCCGGACAAGCTGGACGCTTTCCTGAAAATGTTCGAGGGCTACAACATCCTTGAGCAGTGCCGCACCGGCGTTACCGCACTGGAGCGCGGCGGGATGCACCAGCATATCCAGAAGCCGCCGCAGGAGGTGCGCTCCGTCCAGCTGCCCCCGCCGGGCGCAAGACGGGCATAAATCACATTGCTTTTCCGCTCGGGGCGAGCGAAAGATGGAACAGAGCATACAAGACCGGAAGATAAATCAACCAGTTAATGTAAAAGGAGACTAACGATTATGGCTATCAAGAAATACTACGATTCCGACTGCAACCTCGGCGTGCTGGACGGCAAGACCG
>OGJX01001482.1_pt1 | contig 13700 bp, 12 predicted proteins | sample 1572381 | NCBI WGS metagenome assembly OGJX01 (sample SAMEA2582085, study PRJEB24529) | metagenome | biome: Human gut stool | place: China | collected 2011
TGAATATCCCGCGTTCCTATGTGACAGCGGCTGGTGAACGGCTGGGGCAATGGGTCGCAAGCCAGCAATGGGCGTACCCGAAAGAAAAGCTGACGGATGAACAGGTTGAACGGCTGAACAGAATCGGAATGTACTGGGGCAACCGCAATGGCCGTCAGTGGAACGAAGGATATCAGGAAGCCAAGCGCTACTTTGATGCCCACGGCGACCTGAACGTCCCGGCTGATTATGTGTCGCCGAACGGATATAATCTCGGAAATTGGGTCAAGCGACAGCGGTATACCCGCCAGAATCCTGAAAAAAGCGGTGCTGTTCTGACAGAGGAACGGATTGCAAAGCTGGATGCCATCGGGATGCGGTGGGAGAAAAGCAACCCGAAGCGCTCATCTGAGCAGGCAGTACAAGCCGAAAGAGTGACAGCAAAAGCGGGTTGAAAATATGCATAAACAAACGTTAAAAGTGTGAGGAAAACATGGGAAAATTGGAAGAATTGAATTACCACGTTGATTTTGGACCGTTCTATGTCCATCTAACTCATAAGCAGAAACGATATCTTGCGGTGAGATCTGTAATTGACCGCGTTCTGGCAGCGTTGGCGCTGATTTTACTTTCACCTTTGTTCTTGGTGGTGAGTATTGCACAGAAACTTAGTGCACCGGATGAGCCTATCTTCTTTTTACAGAAGCGCGTGGGCAAGGGGGCTCATTGCTTCAATATCATCAAGTTCCGGACGATGAAGAGTTCTGCGCCGAAGAATGTGGCAACTGGTGATTTGGAAAGTCCAGAGACGTACATTTCCCGACTGGGACGTTTTCTACGAGACACCAGCATTGATGAGCTGCCGCAGTTGGCAAACGTTGTTCGTGGAGAAATGAGTTTGATTGGCCCTCGTCCGCTGGTGTATACGGAACGTGAGATTCGCTTCCTGCGGCGTTGGTACGGCGTGTACCAGGTGACGCCGGGTATTACCGGCTGGGCGCAGGTCAACGGTCGGGACACGGTGGATGTGTACGACAAAGTCTACTATGACCGGGAATATGTCCAAAACGTTAGTCTGAAATTCGATCTGAAGGTTATTTGGAAAAGTATTCAGGTCGTGCTGGGCCGCAAGGGTGTTGTGGACGGAAAAATTGACCCGGAGTTCCGGCGAGAGAGTATTGTTTTGTTGAAAGAAAGTCAACTAATTTCACAGGAAGAATTAAACTGCGATGTAGAGACAAAAGAATTTCAGAACGTGTAGTGGGACATTACACTTGTGAGGGGCGGCTGAGCGAGGATGAAATTCAAATACGACAAGAAAACGATGCTTTTTGTTGCTGGGGCTTTTTTTGAAATTGTCACCATTTTGGGATATCATGGCTTTTCTTACCTTACAAATCAACTTGGAATACTGCATGTACTGACTGTCATTTTTGCAGGACTGTACGATTTCTTAGAAAGCATTTGGCTAATCGGTTCGGTGGCCTTAGTAGCCTATCTCGTTTATTTACTGAAAAATGAATCAAGTGAAGTAGATAAACAAGTAAGAGAAATACGAAGCTTGAGTGTGTGCTGCATGTTAGTTATGCTCTCTGGCATATATAGCATGGATGTAATAAAAAAGCATATTGACGATTTGACAAGCGTAGTGCAATGGGCCTTGGAAACTATTGCAAAAACGGACTTTGGAGTTCTTGCTGGAGTTGGACTTATCTTCGTAGCCGCAGCAGTAGCTACAGCATTTATTCAAAAAATATATAAGATTTTTCAGCCGACAAGATCAAAAAATCGTGGCTTGCGTTCGATAAGTAAACCGACTGAAAAAAGATATCCAGATTCACAGGCGCAAGAAGAAAAATATGCGAAAAAGGTTGTATCCGACGCTGACGATATAGGTCGGAGGGTGGATAGAACGCCGTCCGGTGAAAATATCAATGAACTAAGTGACTCACAAAAGTCACAGGAAACGGAAACAAATTCGCAGGAAAAGCTTATAGGAGTAGCAATATTTATTTTGCTATTGCCTATCTTTACAGTATTTATATTTGCAATATTACAGAGTAATTGGTTGTCAGACTTTGAGATTTTTAAAGGCTATAAGGAAGTGTTTCGGGAAAGTACTTCCATCCAACTAATTGTTGAAAAGTGCACACCGCTTGCGATGGCTAGCACAGTGATTTTTGTTGCAGCAGGAGCAGCCATTATTATCCAGAAAATTTGTAAATACCTCAATAGTAAGAAATTTGGTCATCCGCAAGCATTACTTGCGGTAATAATAGAAATCATATTTTTTATTGCATTACCAAGGCTGAAAGAAATCAATCCATTCGATTCTCTTTTGGAAACAATGGTTGAGGGTGGCTTCAGTAATACCTTGGTTGCACTAGCAATATTTTTTATTGTAATCTGGCTGTTCCTGATAATGTTGTCTGTTCCGTCTGATACGGAAAAAACGAATAATCTCGAAAATGAGATAAGAGAAGAGTGTAAAACACTTTTTTCGGATATACAAAAAATAGCACTTGGACTGCTAAAATCGGGAATAGGCCTTATCCGATTTGCAACAACCGATTACATTGAGGCGATTTTAGGTGTGTTTGGAATTGAAGAGAAAAAAACAGATAATCTCGACAAAAAATAACTTGTTTTAAAAAAGAGATTTTGAAAAGGGGTGAAGGAGAGTGTATGTATTTTGCAAATGTCTAAGTATCGTTATATTTCTAGCCCTGTTATTTAGTGGAAAACTCCTATCACTTTGCAATGAAAAATTTCAAAATAGTATATTAGGAAAACAATCTTCTACGGTTGTTCTTAGAGCAGTTTTGTGCTTTGCTGACATTAGTCTGATCATTTACATTGGCTTCCAAAAACCAGTAGATGCGTTTATTCTACTGGCAACAATGCTTGTTTTTACTGCAATTTGGAGCATTTTGTGTGTAGTCGGCATAGTGGATGAGCGAAAAGTCAGTGCACCCAAACTTGATTCCTCAATACTAAAAAATGCCAAAAAAGCACTGACAAATGGGGCTGGAATCCTTTCAGTAATCTCTTGCTACACGACAGCCAATGGTATGAAGAATGTCGTGTTTGGTGGGTGGCTTGCATATCCGGCATCCATAGCCGTACAGGTAACTTTGGCGTTTCTCAGCTTCTTTCTTTTGCGATTTATTTTTGCAGTAAAGGAATTGCAGTGGCCAAGCTTAGCCAAAAGAATCACAAGTTGTCTTTTGGTCCTGATTACTACGGGATATTTGACAATGTCATCTCTGTTTAGTTACTCGTTTATTGTTACAAAGGCGTACGAAAAGACTCGGACTGAAAATAATGAAGCGATTGCCCGGACGTATTTTACAGAGACCGCAAATCTGTTGGAAAGTGAAAACAGACGTAGAGGCACAGCACTTTATTCGGCAATGAAAGCTGCAATCAATGATCCCAATGGTTTATCAGCGGCAGTTCAACTTCAACAGGATACAGATACAATACAAAAAAATTCAGATTTGCTACTCTTTCTAACAGACGTGCGGAATATAACGGATAAAATAACGTTTGAAACAATGACAGATTTTGTAGATGTAACGAATTTATCGTCCGGGGATCAAAGAAATATGGATACACTTCTGGGTAACAACGCTATTCTTCAAGGAAAAGCGGACGATTTAGACGATGTATTATCAAAATTAGATTTGATTTTGAATAAAGACAGTCAGACATGGTCGAAGGTAGACTACATTGTAATAAGGGATTGTTACATCGATTTATATGGAAAAGTAAGTACCAACGCAGAAGGAACATTGAATGAAGTGTTCAATACAATAGAGGGGCTTTCTGTTAAGAATCAGGCACTAAAAGATCATATTTTGAAAACAGAGACCTCATGGAATAGACTGAGAGATAAATTCAGAAAGTTAGAGAGTAAGCTGGAAAATGCATACGCCTATATTGAGCAGAACAATATGGCAATGATGCAAACATCTCAGAGCAACTCAAGTGCAGCAACGATTCAGTCAGCAGATGCAATTTTGAGAAGAATTAATGAAATCAAAATCAAAGCGGAGTCCAGCGGTACACAGAACGATGCGAAGAAGGAGGTTGAGACTCTACTGACGGAGATTAACAACTGGGCATCTGCACAGGGACTTCCGTCGGAAGTATTAGAGAGCGTCCAGAATTTCTGTGAGAATCTGAAGGAATATCGTAAATACATTGAGCTTGAACAGGGACTTGAGCAATTCAACAACGAAGCTGTTGGAACCATTTACGTCGTGATTTCGGATGAAGACGAGGAAAAGAGTGTTGGCAATGTTTCGTATGTCAAAGAGGACAAATGGATAGCGGCACGAAATGATGCGTTTTATGCGCTGGAAAGCGGCGTGAGTCTTCTGCCAAATGAGCCAGTCGGTACAGAAGCGGAAGAGAGCACAGTAGACAACAAAATCACAGAGATTCCGAGCGAAGCAATCCGGTTGCAGAAGCTCCTTTTTGCCGAGCTGACAGATGTGGAACGAGCCATCAATTATTTTGAGAAAGAATATACAGGGTATAGAGAAATGGCAGTCTTTTCGGTCGTGATGGCACTGTTCTTTGATGTGGGCGCGTTCATTTCTGGAAGCTTAGTGGTACTGATTGAGTATTTCAAAGAAGATAACAGCAAGTGAATAAAATTGGAATGGTAAAGGTGTAATCTATGACACATGTTTTTATTGTAGGCAGCAAAGGCATTCCGGCACAGTATGGCGGATTTGAAACCTTTGTCGAGAATCTGACAGCAGGTAAACAGTCTAAGGAACTAAAGTATCATGTCTCCTGCATGAATAATGATGAAAAACATTTCGAGCACAATGATGCAGACTGCTTTAATGTTCGCGTTCCGCTACCCGGTGCTCCCGGACGCATTTTCCATGTGGGTCTGGTTCTGAATCAGGTGGAGGAATGGGCAAAACAGCATCCGCAGGAGAAAGTAATCGTCTGTATTCTGGGATGCAGAATTGGACCTTTGCTGATTCCTCACGCCAAAAAGTTGCACAAACTGGGCGCAAAGGTCTACTGCAACCCAGATGGGTTGGAGTGGAAGCGCAGTAAGTGGAGCGCTCCGGCCAAAGCTTTTCTGCGGTATTGCGAAAAGTGTCTGGTCGAGAACAGCGATTTGGCAATCTGCGATTCTGTCAATATCGAGAAATATATCAAAGATACTTATGGCAGTCGGGTGAAGGATACCACGTTTATTGCGTATGGCGCGTATACTGATCGCTCTCAGTGCGATGAGGAAAAGCTGAACGAGTGGTATACGCAGTTCAATGTCAACCGTGGGGATTATTATTTGATCGTTGGCCGTTTTGTTCCGGAGAACAACTATGAGACTATGATCACAGAGTTTATGCGCAGCAAGACTGAAAAAGACCTCGTTATTATCACAAACGTAGAGCATAACAAGTTCTATGAGCAGCTTCGTGAGAAAACCGGTTTTGAGAAAGATAAGCGTATCAAATTTGTTGGCACGGTTTATGATCAGGACCTGCTGAAAAAAATCCGTGAAGAAGCTTACGGTTATCTGCACGGTCACGAAGTCGGTGGCACTAATCCCAGTCTGCTGGAGGCACTTGCCAGTACCCGGTTGAATTTGCTTTTGGGCGTTGGCTTTAACAAAGAAGTTGGCGAAGACAGTGCTCTGTATTGGAGTAAAGAGCCGGGAAATCTGGCAACTTTGCTGGAAAAGGCAGATACATTGGATGCTGACACCATTGAACAGTTGGACAAAAAGAGCACTGCTCGGGTGCAGAATGCCTATAGCTGGAAAAAAATCGTGCAGGAATACGAAAGCGTCTTTTTGAGATGATTTTTCTTTTTAAATTAGGAGAGTTAAAATTTTATGCGTGTTTTGCACCTTTCACTTGGACTTCCGCCGTTTCGCACAGGGGGACTGAATCGCTACTGTGCAGATCTGATGCAGCAGCAAGTCGAGGATGGACAGGATGTTTTGTTATTATATCCGGGGGAATTCTCATTTTTTACGCAGGTCAGAATCGTCAGGCAGAAGGACGCCCGTTTTTCGCTATACAAAATCATCAATCCCCTTCCACTACCGCTTACAAATGGCATTTCTGCACCGGAACGGTACATGAAACTGTGCGACAAGGAGGTTTACAGATCTTTTCTTAAAGATGTAAAACCAGATGTTATCCATGTCCACACCCTTCAGGGCTTTCATAAGGAATTGTTTGAAGCCGTAAAAGAGCTGAACCTACGGATGGTTTACACGACACATGACTATTATCCGTTCTGTCCGCTGTGCATCCTGCTTGATAGCAACGGCGAGCAGTGTACGGGAAGCTGCCCTGAAAAATGTGTCGTCTGTAACGCGGGACGAGGACTGACCCAAAAGCAGGAGTATCTGATGCAGTCCTCTGTTTATGCAAGGCTAAAATATTCTACTCTTTTTAAGCGTATCCGGTCAAGCCAGAGAAAGCATAATGCTAAAAGGGCGCAGTGCACTCCGGCTCCGCAGGCAACGGCAGATGCCTATCAACAACTGCTTGATTATTACGCTGAAATGATGCGATGCATCAATCTGATCCATGCCAATAGTGAGATATCGCTTACTACATACAAAAAGGTCTATCCGGAATTCAGGTATAAGATGGTTCCCATCACCCATGCGGGACTGAAATGCAAAGCGCTAAAGAACGACAGGGAAAAACCGTTGGACATCAGTTTTCTTGGAGGTATGGATGCCTTCAAGGGAGTGGATGTGCTTTTTCATGCGCTGGAGATCCTTGACGCACGGGGATTTTCAGATTGGAACCTGTGGCTGTACGGCGCGGATTTTACCGGGCTGTGCAGGGACAAAAGATACCATAACATGGGACGATTTACAAAAGAAAATGAAGCAGAGGTCTGGAAGCATCCCAACCATCTGCTTGTTGTTCCCAGTAAATGCATGGAAACATTTTCTTTTGTCGTACTGGAAGGACTGGCGAATGGTGCATCCGTGGTTTGCTCCGATCTGGTAGGTGCGCAGCTGTACCTGCCGCAGGAAAACATCTTCAGGCACAATGATGCAGAATCGTTGGCCAACGCGATCCAGAATTATAACTACAATGTAAAAATATGTGAGGACGCTGTCTCGATGAAGAAGCACAGCAAGGCAATAGCAGAGGATATTTACAGAATATGAAAAAAATATTATTGGTCGCCTTTTCCTGCCAGCCCGGCAAAGGCAGCGAACCCGGTGTCGGATGGAATTGGGCTGTACAGGCAGCAAAGACTCAGGACGTGTGGGTCTTGACGAGAAGCAAAATGAAAAAGTATGTAGAGCCTGCCATTCCAGAAGAACTGAAAGATTCTCTGCACTTTCTTTATGCTCCGTCATCAAAAAAGTTAAGAAAACTCACGATTTATCTTGAATATCTTGCGTGGCAGCACACCGCATTCCGGTATGCAAAAAAGTATTGCCGAGAAATGCAGTTCGACTACGTTTGGAGCATTACATTCGGAAATATGTTCCTTCCTACATATATGTATAAGCTTGGCCTTCCGTTCATCTGGGGGCCGGTCGGTGGTGCCGAACAGGTCCCAAAACAATATTGGAAAGAGTTCCCGTTCAAGAAACGGTGTGTTCATATGCTGAAATATTGGATGGGACAGCACATAAAACTTCTCCCGTGGATATGGAAGCCTGCAAAGGAGGCTGCGCTCATCATTGCGAGAACACAGGCGACAAAAGAACTGTTCCCACAGGATATGCAGGATAAAGTGCAGGTCCATCTGGAAGCCTGTGTTGATATGGAGAGAGATTTTTATTTTGACCTAGCTCTGGCGGCGCAGTTAAAAAAGAGCAATGGGATAAATCTCCTTTACACTGGCAGAATCATCGATATAAAAAACATACCGATGCTGGTTTCTATTATGAAGGATATAAAAAAGGACTACCCTGATTGCAGACTGCATATTCTGGGCGATGGTGACGAACGTGCAGAGTCTGAAGATCTGGTAAAAAAGTATGGAATTCAGAACAATGTGGTGTTCTATGGCAATGTTCCAAGAGCGAGTCTGCTGAAAGCTGTACAGGAATGTGACGCCTTTGTATTTCCGTCATTAAGAGAAGGTGCACCGTGGTCACTGCTGGAGGCGATGGCCTTTGAAAAGCCAATCGTCGCATACGATTTGAATGGAATGCACGATACACTGTCGCCGGAAGGTGCAATCCTTGTCAATATTGATGGCAAAACCCCTTCTGAAGCCAAGGACGCATTTTTGGTGGGAATGCAAAAACTACTCTGCATGAGCCAGACAGAAAAGAACAGGATGGGACTGGCGGCACGAAAAAGGCTGGAGACAGTGCATTCGGCAGCCGGTGTAAAAAATTATATACAAACAGTGATTGATAGTATTGTATGAAAAACATTGAAAGCACGGCTTGTGTTATTTTAAACTATAACGACGCCGATACGACGATTTCTCTGGTGAGAAAAATCGGAGATTATAAAAATATTGAGCATATCATAGTGGTTGATAACTGCTCCACCGATCATTCTTTGGAGAAATTAGAAAAAATAACGGACGAAAAGGTCGTAGTTTGCCGATCGCCCCGAAATGGTGGATACGGCTTTGGAAACAACATTGGTGTACAGTATGCAAAAGAGCAATATGGGACAAAGTACGTTTTGATTGCCAACCCAGATGTTGAATTTGAAGAATCGCTGGTTTCGGTGCTACAAAATAAAATGCAGCAAGACCGGAGTATAGCAGTGGTATCTGCCAATCAAAGAGGTGTTGATGGTCAGCTGAAAAAGTCCGGCTGGTTTCTTCCCGGAAAGGCTGAGACCATACTTCATGGAGAAGTGCTGTGTGCGATACTCCTTGATAAGATCGGTGGGCGGAAGCTTGGAGCAACGCCCCAAAGTGGGTGGAAATTTGTGGATTGTGTTGCGGGTTCTCTGCTGATGGTCGATGCAGACGTGTTCCTTGCAGCAGGTGGATACGACCCGGAAATGTTCCTCTATTGCGAGGAATCTACTCTGGGGAGAAAAATGATGACGTTGGAAAAGAAAACGGCACTCTATGTTTCAGAAAGCTATCTTCATAACCACAGTGTTACGATTTCCAAAAGCTACAATGTGAAAGGCCAGCGAGAACAGCTTTTGAAGAGTACATTGACATATCTAAAAAAATATTGTGATGCGTCAAAATTTGAAATTCATATGGCAGGCGTTCTATATAAATTCGGCACATTGGAGCTGACGGTTATAAAAGAAATCAAACGTCTTTTCGGGAGGTGAAAACAACCGTGGAAAACGGCAAATATGTTCAAAGAAAGGGCTACGGACTCCTGCTGACACTGCTGCTTATTTCGGCACTGCCAAGCTATATTGCTTGGGCATGCTTGGCAGGAGTGTTCAGCTTTTATGCGTTGAAGAATCTTCGGCATTTCTCGCTTCCGAAAATGCCGGGTGGAATTTGTTATTGGGCACTTTTTTTAATACTTGTTGCGGTCGGAGCCGGTTACTTTAATCCGGCAGAAAGAGGTTATTGGCCTTATCTACGGGATATCATAGATTTTACAAGCCTCTTTTTGTACTGGTTTGCTGCATCAGAAGTTATCCGAACAAATCAGTATGATACGAAAACAGTTTATAAAATAATAGTCTTGTATTCCGTCATACTTTCCGCAGTGGGATTGTTGCAGCGTGTTTCCGGATATCAGGGAGCATCTGAGGATTTCAGCTCTTTTGTTGCATCCGGTGGTGTATCCCAATTTACGCTAGCAATCGGGCTTTATTTGAGTCTTTTCAAACCTCCGGTCATAGAAAAATATTATTTTAGCAGGGTTCTTGATTTGTTAGTAGATATCATTCTGCTTGGAACGTTTGCGCTGTCTTTTTCAAGAACGACTGTAATGATTTTTCTTTGCCTTGTCATCACGAGCCAGTATGACCAGATGTCAGCAATTATTAAATGTATATTACTGGGTGTTGTTGGATTGATTGCTGTTTCCTATCTTCTGCCGAACGTGTGGACATCGTTTATGGATAAAATCATGAACTCAGTAACTGAAATCTCAGCATCAAATAGCTGGTCGGATTATAACATCGTGAACAACTGGCGTGGATTTGAAGTATACAGCGCAAAAAAAGTATTTTCGCAGTACTCGATTTTTGCCCAAGTATTTGGGAAAGGATTCGGATCAACGGTTGATGTCGGAGGCTATGCGTACCTTGTGACCTCGGAGACAGCCCTGCCCTATTTGCATAATGGCTATTATACCACATTAATCAAGGGCGGCATTTGCGGGATGACTTTGACTATTGGCTATTATTTGACGATGATGCATCGTTATATGAAACTTAATATCTCAAGATATGAAAAGCGTCTGTGTATCGGAATGGTTGCCTCAATGGCAGTTTCTATGGCCGTTATCCATGGCTTTTTCTGGGGCGGGGCACAGTTTGTGGTTTTTTGTATTTTTGGAATGGCAGAAAAAGAGGAAAAAACGTGAAGAAATCGTTAACAAGAAACTTTAGCGTTTATATGCTGAAGAATATGGTTTCAATCATAGTACCACTTATAACGATTCCGTATGTATCGCGAATTCTTGGCCCTTCTGGACTAGGGGACGTTCAGTATACTCAGTCATGGGTTTCCTATTTTTCGCTGATCGCAGGTCTTGGAATATCATCTTATGCTGTAAGAGAAGGTGCCGAAAGGCGCGATGAACCTCAAAAACTGGGTGAGTTCAGTGTTGAAATTGTCACAATCAGTTTCTTGTCGACAACCGTGGCGTATCTCTCTTTTGCATTATTTTTGTGCTTCTTTAAGACTACAGGTGCACAACCTAGTCTTTTTTTAGTGTTCAGCTTACTTATTGGAGCAACAGGACTGAATACGGAATGGATATGTACAGTATTTGAAGACTATGATTATATCTCAAAAAGGTCGATAGTTTTTCAACTGCTTTCCGTTGGTCTATTGTTTGTTTTGGTAAAAAAAAGCGGTGATATGGCTGCATATGCGGTTGTTCTGACAATGCCGACAGTTGCGACTTGCCTCCTCAATTGGATATATGGGATAAAAAAGATACGTTGGAAATATAATGTTCAAACGTTTTCAATCAAAAAACACATTAAACCGATTGTTTATATATTTGGCGTGGGCGTTGCTTCAACGATTTATACTTCTTTGGATTCGACGATGCTTGGGTATATCCTTGATTCAAAAGCAGTTGGAATCTATACTGTGGCAAGTAGACTTACAAAATCGGTTTTATCACTTATAAATGCATCCTGCGTCGTGTTTCTTCCAAGACTGTCTTACTATGCGGGAAAAGACAGAAAGGAATTCCATGCCCTTTCAAGTAAGGTTATCAACGCACTTCTTGCGGTTACAGTTCCGTGTGCAGTAGGAATGTTCATTTTGGCAGAGGAGGCCATTGCCTTTTTTTCAGGAAATGGATTTGAGGCAGCTGTTGTGCCGATGAGAATCCTTACACTCAATTTGTTCTTTTCCGCACTAGATGGTTTTCTTGCGTGGCAGATACTCGTGCCCTTGAATAGGGAGAAGAACCTTCTGGCCGCGACAATTCTTGGAATGATAACAGATGCAGTATTAAATGCATTCCTGATTCCTTTGAATGGGGTGGCAGGTGCAGCATATGCCACACTGATAGCAGAAGTATGTGTTTGCGTTGTCAACGTTGCTTCGTGCTACGATTTAGTCCCGTTTAGAGAGATTGTAAAGAATATAGTTCAGTGCATCCTTGCGGTTTTACCCTTCGGCGGAGTGTATAGCATATGTGTCATTGCGGGAGCGGCGGGAATGGCTCGTGTTTTTATTATGGTGATCTGTTGCCCGCTTATATATATCTTTATCCTTTTGCTCATGCGCAATAAGACTTGTATGGATTTATTAAAAGTGATGAAAAATAGCATTGCAGAATCTAAATTCTTTAAGTGAAGCGAGGAATACAGAGAATGGCGGAAAGTAACATTTTGAGAATTTCAATTTTAAAAACATTGCAGTTTAACCTGCACTATTTTGGCTTGCGTGGTCTTAAATTTCCAGTCCTGATTTTTAAGAATTTCAGGTTGAATAAGCTGTGCGGAAAGGTCGAACTTCGGGACTGGAGCTTCGGCTCAGTACGCTTGGGTCAGCAAATGGTAGGAATTATTGACGATAAAACTGAAAAAGGAATATGGTCTGTTGGGGGGGGGGGGACAGTATGTTTTAATGGAAAAGTAAAAATCGGCTCAGCTTGTAGGATATGCTGCAACGAAAAGGGTAGCATTATATTTGAGGATGGAGTTAATATAACAGGCCGGACAGCTGTTGTAAGCGATAACAGGATAACAATAGGAAAAGATTCTTTGATATCGTGGGACTGCCTTTTAATGGACACCGATTTTCATAAAGTAATATATCAAGGAAAATCAGTTAATAATAGCAAAGCAATATATTTACGCGACCATGTTTGGATTGGTTGCAGATCAACTATTCTAGGCGGAGCAGATGTTTCTGAAAGTTCTATTGTAGCAGCTGGAAGCATTTTAACGAAACCTTTTGATGAAGAAAATATTCTTCTAGGTGGAAATAACAGAGTCTTAAAGAAAAATGTATTATGGGATAAATAGAATACAAAACTCTGGCAAAGGAGGAAGCTTTCATGGAAAATGCATGTAATAATCAACGTATTCAATACTTTGATTGTGCACGTGGAATTGCAATGATTTTGGTTGTTGCATCACACATCTGGGCCTTTACTGATATAAGATATATTTTATTTGCAACAACGCATAATCCGACATTTTTTCTAGTGAGTGGATGCTTGTTGGTAGGATCATTAACAAATAAAAATCGGGGGGGGGAGGGGGGGAGTACTGTTAAAAAAAGCGGAATCTCTTTTGATACCGTATGTAGTATGGGTTTGTATTTTGGGTGGCATTTCAACATTTTTTGATCATAGTCACATAATTGGAAATTTGATTGTTGCAGCTAAAGAACTGTGGTTCTTTCCAACGTTATTTATGTTTGAAGCTGTCTTGATACTTTTCATTGAAATTTTTAAGAAAAAGAAGTACGTGACTGGTTTGGGATTAATATTGCTTTTAACGGCATGCTTTGTTGCTGTAAAACAGGCTTCAATTGCCAGAAGATTATTCTTTTTTGGACTGGTTGTTTTAGGTTACTGTACACAAAAATACACAGAAAAAGCTAGAGTAATGTTTGACTCAATCAGTGCAGTACTTTATATTTTATTCATTTTTGTAGCCGGAAGAAAAAATTATTTTACTTCAGCGGATAATCTGACTCCCGGTTATAAGTTGATTTTTGTGTTTGGATTATCATTTTTAGGCGCTTGCACGATTCTTCTTTTATCAAAGTGTCTAGCAAAGACGCAATTTTGCGGATTCTTATGTTTAGTTGGGAAGAACACCTTATATATTTATGTTTTGCATTACGCAGTGTTAAAAATTCTGAATTCTTTGTTGACAAATAAATATTGCTTGCTTTTTATTTGCGTAGTTGTCCCGATAATAATACAATATTTTATAAAAGGAACGCTTATTGATAACTTGCTTTTTAAGCCATATATTGTTTGTCATGAAATGTTAGTGGGTTTAAAAAAGAGTAAATTAAAAGAGGAAGATATATAATGGGAAAGTATTTTGGGACTGATGGCTTCCGTGGTGAAGCTGGCATCACTTTGACCGCAGATCATGCTTATAAGG
>OGJX01001483.1_pt1 | contig 13681 bp, 16 predicted proteins | sample 1572381 | NCBI WGS metagenome assembly OGJX01 (sample SAMEA2582085, study PRJEB24529) | metagenome | biome: Human gut stool | place: China | collected 2011
TATGACCTTCGGGTTATGAGCCCGACGAGCTTCCAGACTGCTCCATCCCGCGATAAATGTTATCTTCTAAAAAGAAGAATGGGCAGAGGTGGATTCGAACCACCGAAGCAAGTTGCAGCAGATTTACAGTCTGTCCCCTTTGGCCACTCGGGAATCTGCCCATTCTTGTCAGCACAAATGTCCTGACAAGGATTGATTATAACATATCATTTTTCTTTGTGCAAGATAAGATTTTATATTTTTTACACTTTATATTTCAGCACCGCAGCCGAATGTGGCAGCAGCGTGACGGTGATCCTTCCATCTTCCACTTCATATTCTTTCGGCATGAGCGAATAGCCAGCCTCCGTGGTGATGATCAGACGCTCCATCTTACAATTTTTTGGAATACCGATACTCCATACTTCCTTTGTGATCTCCTTCTTCTCATCGCTATTATTCAGGATCACAACAAATTGCTGTGTCCGGTTAAACCTGCCGTAACACAATATGTCCTTTTCTCCTTGCAAAAGCTTTAAGGAACCGGTGCGTAAGGCTTCATTTTCCTTATGAATGCGGATCATATCCCGGTGGAAATCCACAAGCACCACATCTTCTTTTCCCCATGGATAGGTTCGGCGGTTATCAGGATCGGTGAATCCACACACGCCTGCTTCATCCCCATAATAAACCGTCGGTGCGCCCGGCCATGTCATCTGAACAACAACTGCTTCCCGGAAAATCCCAAAGTTGACGCCATACTCTGCGGCTTCCGGCCCATGGGTTTCCACACGTCCTGCTGTTCCGTTGGTTCTTGTCAGGAATCTCGAATGATCGTGGTTGGATAATTCATTCATCGCACACTGTAACTGGGATGTCTGGAAACTTGCCATAAAGTGGCGCATAGCTCCCTCAAAATCATCCACCTTTCCCTTTTTCTCCGGGATATACTCGTCACTGTGTTTTTCCATTCCTGTCAGAAACCATGTCAAAGGTTCCATAAAGGCATCGTAATTCATGACTGTATCCCACTGGTCACCTTTTTCTAGCCAGTCTTTTGGGTCGCCATAATGCTCCGCCAGAATAAGTGCTTCCGGGTTGGCTGTCTTAACTGCTTTTCGAAAATCCCTCCAAAATTTATGATTGAACTCTGAGGAATGACCTAAATCCGCCGCAACATCCAGACGCCAGCCATCTACATAATATGGTGCTGACACCCATTTTGCTGCGATGCCAAGAATATAATCGTACAACTCTTCCGAGCCTTCATAATTTAATTTTGGCAGCGTGTCATAATCCCACCACCCCTCATAAGAGGTGTTATCCGGCCAGCCGTTTTCATCCCGGAAACCGAAGAAACTGCGGTAAGGGCTCTCTTTCGACAAAAATGCACCTTCCTCGTAACCTCCGTTTGCGTGATAGATTTTTTCCCTGTCTAACCATTTATTGAACGAACCGCAGTGGTTAAACACACCGTCTAAAATAACTTTCATTCCTCTGGCGTGGATCTCTCTGACCAGCTCCGCAAAAAAAGCATTACTTGCCTCTAAATTTTTTAAATTCGTCACACGGTTTACATAACGTGTTGCCTTGCTGTTATCCGTTGTCCCGGATTGCAAAAGCTCCCCCTCATCGACCACAATTTTTCCATAATGTGGATCGATATGGTCATAGTCCTGAATATCATATTTGTGATTGGATGGTGACACAAAAAGCGGGTTAAAATAAATGACTTCCACGCCAAGATTCTGTAAGTAATTTAACTTCTGTCTCACGCCCTCTAAATCTCCGCCGTAAAACTCTCCAACAGAAAAATCGGACGGACACTGATTCCAGTCCTCCATTTTTTTACTCGGTGTCTGGATATAATAGTACTCATCCGTCAGCACATCGTTAGCCGGATCACCATTGTAAAAACGATCCACAAGGATCTGGTACATGACGGCTCCCTTTGACCACTCCGGTGTGGAAAATCCCGGAATGATGCAGAACCGGTAAGCATCCCGCCGCTCCTTGCTCACACCATAACGGTCAAAAAAGACATGCAGCAGACCGGAAGCCACCTCGAAATAATAATAAAACGGCTCCTCTCCCATTGTCATCTCAACCGCATAATAGTCAAATTCATGGTCACTTTCTGTTTTTTTCATTTTATAATGTTCACAATCTGTGCAAAGCCAGACGATATCCACGTTATTCCTTCCGGTGCGGAAACGGATCGTCACCTTTTCTCCTGCCTCCGGTTCCGTCGGATTGCGGTAATCTTTTGTTCCATCCGAAAACAGCGCCTCCTTCTTCAAAACCGGACGCATCTGCATAATGTATTGTTGAATACGATTTAATTCATATACCGAATGTTCTTTTGCCATAGCATTTGGCTCCCTTCAAAAAATCCTTATGATTATAGCACGAAAGTATCTATGCCGATTATTTTCCATTGATTTTTTCGCTTTTTTTCGTATTTTTAAAAATTTTAACCAAAATATATTTATTTTTTTATTCTTTTGTGCTACACTTTCACCAAAACCAGTTTATGTCATGAACATATGACAATGAAAACCAAAGGTTATACGATTTTATTTGAAGGGAATGAGTATCCAATTATTATGCCAAATATTTATTCTACAGAAAAATTTGAAAAAGAATTTACTTACTCCGGCAGTGACTTAGGCGCCACTTATACACCGGAAAAAACAACCTTCCGCGTGTGGGCTCCTACCGCGGACACTGTCACTTTAAACCTTTATGGATCCGGCACTCCGGGCACAGACGATCTTGTGGAACAGCTCCCGATGACTGCCGATGTAAACGGAACGTGGATCGCTGAAAAAGAGGGCGATTTAAACGGCACTTACTATACTTATCTCGTATCTGTGGGCGGCAATGAAAATGAAGCCTGTGATCCATACGCCCGCACAACCGGTGTCAATGGCAAACGTGCTATGATCCTTGATCTTGCATCCACAGATCCTGATGGCTGGGAAAATGACACCAACCCCAATGCCGGCATGACTTACAATGACGCTGTCATTTACGAGCTTCATGTGCGTGACCTCTCTTCCGATGAGAGCTCCGGCATTCAGAACACCGGAAAATTCTTAGGTCTTACCGAAACAGGAACAACAACTGCCTCCGGCATTCCAACCGGCTTAGACCACATGAAGGACCTTGGGATCACCCATGTGCACCTGCTCCCGGTTTATGATTACGCCTCTGTCGACGAGACACAGTCAGACAAACCGCAGTTCAACTGGGGCTATGACCCGGAAAATTATAATGTCCCGGAAGGCTCCTATTCCACCGATCCTTACAACGGTGCTGTCCGTGTTGCCGAGATGAAACAGATGGTAAAAGTACTTCACGACAACCAGATCAGCGTGATCATGGATGTGGTTTACAATCATGTATACAATGCGTCAGATTTCTGTGTAAATCAGATCGTACCGGGCTATTTTTCCCGGGTAAACGAGGATGGAACATACTCCAACGGCTCCGACTGTGGAAATGACACTGCCTCCGAGCGTTCCATGGTGAGAAAGTATATTGTAGACTCTGTCAAATACTGGGCAGATGAATACCACATCGACGGTTTCCGTTTTGACCTTGTCGGACTGATCGACACCGAAACGATCAACGAGGTCGTCACAGAAGTTCACAAAACCCACCCGGATGTCATTTTCTATGGAGAGGGATGGACCATGGATACCGCTGTGACCAAAGACGGCTATAAAATGACCACGCAGCCGAATTCCACCGATGTTCCGGGATTTGCATTTTTCAGCGATACGCTCCGCGACGCTTTGAAAGGTCACGTCTTTTACACCACAAGGAAAGGTTATGTCTCGGGAGCCGCTGATCTTGCCGATACCGTCAAAGGCTGCTTTTTAGGTCAGGCAGGTGACTGGTGTACCACACCGGCTCAGAGCATTAACTACGCCTCCTGCCACGATAATATGACACTGTTAGACCGCATCACAAGATCAACGCCAGGCGTCTCAGAAGAGGACCGTATCCGCATGAACAATCTCTCTGCCGCCATTTACATGACTGCACAGGGCATTCCATTCCTGCAGGCAGGCGAAGAAATGCTCCGCACCAAGATCGATGCCTCCGGCGGTTTTTTGGAAAACAGCTACAATTCCCCGGATTCTGTCAACAGTATCAAATGGGATACGTTAGAAGATGAGACTTATCAGAATGTTTATAACTATTACAAGGGACTGATCGCCTTCCGCAAAGCCCATGCGGCGCTTCGTCTTACCAATGCAGACGATGTCAACGCAAACATCACTTCCGTGGACGGTCTCGACGAAAATGTGCTTGCATTCCGGATCAACGGCGGCGTGAATGGGGAAACGTCCGACGGCATTTTTGTGATCTTCAATCCAAACAGTACAGAGACATCTGTCACACTGCCAGATGGTGCATGGGATGTATGTGTCAACGCTGATCATGCCGGAACCGAAGCACTGACAACCGTTTCCGGTTCTGTTTCCGTGGAACCAATTTCTGCCATGGTACTCGTAAAAAAGAAATAATAAAAAAATAGACAATTGCGATTTTATGCGTTTCGCAATTGTCTATTTTTTCTTTACTCCGTAATCTCGATCTGATTATCTTCCGGTCCTAACACGGTGCTCTCGTAATAGCCATCCCCGGTGATACGCGGACCACTTAAAACATCGTAACCTGCCTCATACAGTTTTTCGGTGATGGCATCCACTTTCTCTCTGCTCCCCACTGAAATTGCGATATGGATATAGCCCATCCGCACCAGCACTTTCTTCTGATCCTGCATTTCCGGCAGATTCATCAGTTCCAGCCTTGTTCCCTCATCAAACGACAGAAAATAGCTTTTCAGTCCTGTTTTTGGATTATGATATAGTTCTCCCGCTTTTGCCCCAAAAAAGCGGATGTAAAACTCCTTTACCACTTCCAGATCCCGTACATACATTGCAATATGTGATATTCTCATATCCGTTTCCCCCTTCCGGCGTTACTTTTTCTCATACCCCGTTCCAGTAACAATAAGCTTCCTTGATTCCTTCTCCTGCCCGGATACCTGATTTTACTCTGCCCGGACTGCCCAGCGCATCTTCGTAGATCTCGCTCTTCCGTTCTGCGCACATTCCTCTGCGGATGGTCTCACAACATCATTTGCGATTTCAGAATAAATACCTTCTTTGTATCCCTGTTTTAACGCTTTTTTTACAAGTTTATCTTCCCCGGAGTGAAATGTTAAAATTGCTGCTCTTCCACCCGGTTTCAAGGCACCCGGCAATTTTTCCATAAATTCGTATAACACTTCAAACTCGTTGTTCACGTCAATGCGGAGCGCCTGAAATGTTCTCTGACAGGTTTTCTTAACCGTATCCTTTTTCTCCTTCTCCGGAAGAAAACTTAAGGTCTCCTCGATCACCTCACGAAGCCTCGTTGTTGTGTCGATCGGCTTTCCATGTTTCCGCTCAGTCACAATCGCATGTGCCAGTTCCTCTGCATATGGTTCATCGGAATTTTCCCAGAGCATGCCTGCAAGTTCGCCCTCGTCGATCTGTGCCAGGCGTTCCGCTGCACTGATTCCCTTTTCCGGATTCAGCCTGAGATCCAATGGTCCGTCCACTTTAAATGAAAATCCGCGGTCCGGGTTATCAATCTGCATGGACGACACTCCAAGATCAGCCAGCACAAAATCAAATCCTCCGGCTTCTTTTGCGATCTCATCGATTGTGCAGAAATTCTGCAGCCTGATAGTCAGAATGTCTTCCCCAAACCCGGCATCCGCCAGACGCTTTTTTGTCTTTGCAGACTCGATGGGATCAACATCTGTCGCATACATATGTCCCTGCCCTTTTAAGCATTCCAGCATCGCTTTTGTGTGTCCGCCATAACCTAATGTTGCGTCAAACCCGGTCTGCCCAGGTTTGATCTGCAAAAAATCGATGATCTCCCTCACCATAATGGATATATGCATTCCCGCCGGTGTGCTGCCTTTCCGGATCACTTTCTCGATCGTATCCTGATACTTCTCCGGGTTCAGTTCCTTGTATTTTTCCTTATAATTTCTCGGATACTTTCCCTTGTACCGCACACGTCTCTTGTGCGGTTCTTCCTGTATATTCTGGTTTTCCTGACTCATAGCTTGCTCCTGTTATCATTTATGCAACATTTGCGAAACTCAATTTTACGTTATGAATATTACGAAAAGTTTCGCGATTGTCTGAATTTTTATCCAACAACCAATGCAAGATATCCCCAATCCCAAATCAGCTCCTCAAAACTGTTCTCCAGGTATTCGTAGATATCTTCCTCATCATAGCCCGTCATACGGCAGATAATAACAATATAATCTCTGACCGTCTCATATGCAATCTCTTTTTGTCCATCCAACAGCCAGCGCAGAAAAATGCTGTGTCTGATCACACCATACTCCATGGCGATCCACTGATATTGCACCAGCAGACTCTCCAGATCTCCTTCCGGCATCAAAAGGTCTGCGTTGAACTCATTGATGAGGAATTTCCGCATCAGTGGGTTGTATGCCTGAAATTCACTTTCAAATGCATGCATCCTGTCTGCCATTTCAGTTTCCAGATCTGCATTCTGTTCTGCCGCATCTGCCGGATTTCCTATATTTTCAAACAAACCCGAAAGTTCTTCCGCTTTCTCAATGACCGGGTTCAGATAATTCCGGTATAATCCCTCTTTCCGGTAATTAACGGCAAGATCCTGTAACAGCTCATTCCGTTCCTCCATCGTTGCAAATGGATCACGCTCTATCTCCTCAATTGCCCTCCTAAGCTGCTGCTGATTTTCTGTAGAAAAATAATCTTCGGCAAGCTCTGATAATTTTTCATCCTGCCCACACTTATCAAAAAGTTCCCTTATGATATAAAATCCACAGAGCAGGGATTCCTCCACACGATAGTCCTCATCCAGAAATAACTCTGTCAGCTTTTCCCGGATATAAAAGCGTGCGTGCTCTCGCAAGAATGGATTTTCTGTCTGCTCCGATTTCTGTTCGATTTCCCTGGCATAAATTCTCTGCGGTTCTTCTTCCCGCAACAGATCAATGACTGCCGGACAGCAGGGCATTAATGTCTCTTCCTCATGCGTCTTAAAACGGTGTACTTCCCTCGGAAATACTGCACAGGTTTGCGATAACACGTTGTCTCCATATGTGGTCACAAGTTTACATAACTTGTTTTCGTTCAAAAAAGGACATTTGTGTTCTCCGGTCAGTTCTATCACCCGTCCACCGTCTTTTTTCGTTGTATAGGCACTCAGATTCTTTTTCTGTGGCAGGACATCCTCCGGTGGAAAAATCTTCTTCCATTTCCGGTTTGTATCTGCATCTACGCCTATCTTCCACTCCTGACAGCAGGTGATGCTGCACTGATCTGCGATGCATGTAAATTTATCGTAATAATCCGGGCGGATTCTTTTCATAGTATGTAACTCCTAAATCATTGTATTACCGATCCAATACAATCCACTCTTTCAATCTTTTTCTTAAAATTTCTGTCTACATTCAATATACCACTTTACACATTTAAAGTGTCTTAATATTTCATTAACTTCCATTTTTGCATAGTAAAAAGGACAGCCTGTCGATCAGCTGTCCTCTTAGGAGAAGGTATTTTTACTATGGGGTATAGCAAAAACTATATATAATGTATTGGGGGGTTTTTACGGTTATTATAATATCATGATTGTGCGAATAAGTGTGCACAAAGTTCACAAAAATTGTAAGTTATTTTTGTGCAATTTTACATATTTTTTTGTAGTTTTGTGTGCTGCTAACGAATGCATAAAAACCACCACATTAATTCTATACTATACGTCAATTTTTTCAAACAGATAGTAATTATCACTAATCCTTTTCACCTATATTTTATCAATTTTTCTTTATATTCAAACTAAACCGGAGCGCCAAGTGAGGAGCGACGTAAATGATGGAATACTTTTTTATACTCCTTTTACACATGAAAAAAACGCCTGTATTTCTACAAGCGGTTCAATGATTTATCATTTATTTATCTGTTGTACTGTCTCCGAACAAAATCCGCATGTAATCACGGCGGGCATAGAGAATACGGTCAATATAAACTTCGCTTCCGTAAGCACGGTAGAAGCTAATGTAATTGTCACTTATAATAAAACGATAATCACTCTCTATATTCGCAATCGAAGATAGCGGAGCTCCGGTCTGTGCATAGTTTTGTAAAATGCGGAGGCTCTTTGTAATTCGACTTACGGTTGCTAATGCTGCGGATGGGTTCAGTAACTCTTCCTCATTATAGGATTTGATTTCAAAAAGATCGTTTTGAGCTTCTTCTGATAAATGCAAATTATTCATTAACAATCCCGAGGTTCTTCTCCACGGCTTCCAATGTCAGCCAGCCTTTCTCTTCGCCAGATTTTCGACCTTTTGCAAGTTCATTCATCAGCCGGAGGGTTGCCTGTGTCTTTTCAAAGTCCTGCATATCGAGAATTGCATATCTGCCGCGCCCGTTCTTTGTCAGAAAAACCGGAGCACCAACAGCCACATCATGCAGCACGTCGCTGTAATTTCGCAAATCGGAAATAGGTTTGATATTTGGCATATTGCTCAACTCCTTTCAACCATAATATATCCCAATCTAATAATTCATCTACTGTATCTGGCAACAATTATTGTATTCCTCCGCCTGGTTCATCAAACCAAGATGCTATACTACCCGATTTTACATTAATTGGTTCAACAACCTCAAATACACTATATGGTCTTTGGTCTGTTCCTGGTGCAACCGCTCTCATTTCATACGGAGTTCCTTCTAGCGAAGTAAATGAACCGTAATCACTTCCATACCTATCTATTCTTGCTCCTGGTTGTAACACTTTATCCATTCAATAAAATTAACAAGTGTCTATTAATTAACTTCATGGATTCTTAATTGCTTCTGGGCAATCATGACGGTTAATTAATAGATGCGCAGGAGTTATAGGTTGTTAGATGTCCGAAAGTATAACCATAATTAAATACTATAATTTGAATATTTTCCCAGTATTACTATCTAAAAAGAATTTCTTTCCATTCTCTTCTACTAATTCTATATCCGTTCCAACTTTGCAATTATATATTGCAATGATTGCTGGTTCAATATTGGCAACTGTATTAAAATCACATATACACATATTATCCGCTTTACTCAAATACTCCTCTGTGTCAATATCAGAAAAAAATCTCCAACCATTATCGACATCATTTACAGATTCTTCTCTAACACACCATCTCAACTTTCCCTTATGGCTCAATATATTTTTTGAAACAATACTTCCACCAGCATCGGTTATAAAAGTGACTACTTTATTCATACTTTTTCATCCTTTCCAATAAACTTGCCCTATACGACATTTGCTCAGCAATTTCCAATGGTGTTTTTCCCCATGCATTCTTGTGATTAACCAAAATACTGTTCTGTGCAAACCAGATTTGATATAACGGTTCAAGTTCCTCATCTGTATGTTTTAGGTTAATCAAATACTGTAAGGGCACTCTTTCCTTTTCATCTAATTGATTAATATTTACTCCCTTATCAATTAATTTTTTCAATTGCATTACCGGTGCTATCAATCAATCCATTACTTGCTGCAGTAACTAAAAGTCCCGCTCCTGTTCCTGCAATGGCTCCTTTTGACGCTTCAAGTATTATCTTTTTTAGATTAATGTCTTCTCCACTTAATACTTCACTTCCGATTTCAATAGCACCACTTACAATACCGCCTCCTGCATATAGCTCGCTTATCTTCTATCCACTAATTTTAAAATCACTTCTATAACCGAATATGCCACACAATTTAAAATCATTCCATTATATACCATCTCAACAGTGTTGAAATTTTTACGACTTCTTTTTCAACTGTTGGAATTCCGATGATGATAACATCAATTCACATTTTCACTAACTAAAAAACTAAGGAAAAGATAATCGTTCATAACTTTTTATACATTTTTAAATCAATATCACCCGCATTTGCTTTCTAACCAATCTAATATTGTTTCTGGTATAGTGGCATTTAGTTCTGCATTTCCTGTCAAAATCTCTTTTACAGGACGTCCATCATATGTTACTTTTCTATTTGCGCAACAAGTTCTCAATATAAAATCCGTATTTTCAAAATAATGACAGGTTACATGTTCTAAATTATTCATTTCAATTTTTTTCACATTTTCAGCAGAAGTATAAGGATCCTGCTCCACACTTCCTATAAAAATCGGAATACCTTTGGAAATTGTTTTTATTTCCTTTACGTAGTGTCTGCTGATTAAATATAGTCTTTCATAATGTTCCAAACCTTTTTCACTTTGTCATTATACTTCTCATTCAACTGATTTCTTAATTGAACATCTGCATCATAAATAATGAAATCGCTCAATCCACCTCTCAAAGCAAACAGTTTACTATAGCTTTCTGTCAAGTATTTCATTTTTTTACCATCGTTCTCATCCGAGTCAATACACTTAACTTGTCCCATAAGAATTCTTAATATCCCGTTATATTGTCCATATCCATATTTTTGTACCATTTTGCCAATCTCTATATACGACTCTCGTAACTCCAAAAAATCTTCATTTCTTATCATTCTTCTATCTCCAATCTATTGTAACGGTATTTTTTCTACAACTTCAAAAGTCCACGATACATCTATATAAGTTTGCATAACATTATATCCTCACTCGTAAACCATCTTCCATATGGATTTTGAACATTACCTGCTCGATACATTATTCTATCTTCCTGTAATACTTCCATATTGTATCTGCCATTTCCACTCCTGCCAGTTCGGCACCTGTCAATCCTTCTCTGCTTCCATTCTCCAGAAAATCCAAATATCTTTTTGCATCCTCCGGTGACATCATATCGGCAAATGATTCGTATATTGTCCCGCTTTCCTTTAACAGCTTTTCTCCGGATGTCACTGCTTCGGCGGTCTCATCCGAATACTTGAACACTTTTACCCCGTGCAGCCATGCTCCTGTCTCATCTGTATGCTTTGCCAGCACACCGGCACCATCTGTACTTCCCGCCGCTACACTGACTTTATCTGCATTTTTAAACAGTGTTCCATCCCTGATCCTGCCAAGTATTTCCCCCACATTTCCATACGGGAGAAATGTACTATCACATAACCTTCTCTTTGACCAAAGAACTTTTTATGACGCAGCTCTGTTTTTGCCTACTAATAAAGTTAGCGTACTTATAAAAATGAACAAAAGAGAATCAGCTGTATTTCATGGCTTTTGAAAGTCTTATAAATACCGCTGATACTGTGTTTTTGTCATATTTTCCTGATACTATATCGTAATATAATTTCATCTCAGTTGAAATCAACATATTTTATTTTCTGTGCCGACCTTTAAAAATTATTTTTCATTACTTTTTTCTAACTGATACCATTCATCTAAAACATCATATGCTGTCTTGTTTTGATCATCACTAAATATTATATCATAACTATAATCGGCATTTATTCTATTAGATATAACATCATATACTAATTTAATCTGTGTTGGCATTTCTTTTTGATGCTCTTGACATAATCTCTTAAGAGCCTTTATATCATCATTAATAATATTAATAGCTTCCTTTTGTCTAGGTATTGAGACATCATATTTTTTTTGCCCATCTACTATAACGTCATTTAGTTTGTTCTTCTTTACAATTTTACTATTAACTTTATAAAAGAAACCACTGGATATCATACCATCTTCAAAAGAACAATAAATATAAATCTTCTCAGCTCTTTTTTCCACATATTCCAAGCAAATTGACACCATGTCCGCTTGTATTTCTGAAAAATAGTCTTCAAACATTTTTCCCATTGCATTTCCTCCATTAATTTAGGATACTTTGACTAAAGAAGTCACCATCAATTGTATATTCTACATTAAATTCTATAGGACGGAAACCGTCTCCATCATACTTAATATCAATATTTACCGTTACCTCTTTTCCTTCACTTATAGCTTTTGCCCATTGATTTTCAATTTTTTTATATTGACTTAAATTAACATTTTGTGATTGAGATACAATATTATCCAGTTCTGGTGAGCCACCAAACCTATCTCCCGCTAAGTGTCCTGCATGATCTCCTTCAATTTTTCCTAGAAAATCTGAGTTATAATTTAGTCGACCATCTCGTTCCGTTAATTGCAGATTATCAGTATTCCAATTAGATATCCTTCCATTAGCATCTGTTTCATAATTATACTTGAATTCACCCGTTTGATATTTAATATTAGGTTTTAAATTTCCCGCTTCATCAAAAGGATTATCTGTAAAGACTTTTTGAACTGTTGATGTGCCACCCTTACTACCACTCTCCAGCACATCACCTGCATTCCTTAAATCCCATACATCCTCATATTCAACTTTCCGGGATACCAGCAAGGCATCTGCCTTTTCCACTCCTGCCAGCTCGGCACTTGTCAATCCTTCTCTGCTTCCATTCTCCAGAAAATCCAGATACTTTGCTGCATCATCTGGTGACATCATGCCTGCAAATGATGTTTATCTGATATTACAATAATAATTTTTCTTACAATACATAACTTCATATTTACTGGTAATTTCTTGTACTATCTTTTTAAATTCTATGTTATCCATAAAATCCCCTTTTAATATGTGTCTAAAACCGAGAGGAGTAACCTTTTCCAAAAACTGTTTCAATTTCTTCAAGATATCCTGCTAGCGTATATTAATTAACATCATGGATTCTTAATTGCTTCGCAACAGCCATGATGGTTAATTAATAGACGTGCAAGAGTTGTAGGTTGTTGAGAGTCCGAAAGTATAACCATAATAAATTTAATTAATAGTTTTCCTTAAAAAATCCATATTATCCTCAATGATATACTCATCATTCAGTTTATTCTTTAGAAGATTGATTACCAAAAGCAATTCTCTGAAAAAATTTTCTCTCTTTTCAGCCTCTTTAAATCCAATATATTTGAATTCTTTTCCATCATCCAAATACAAGCTATCATATATTTTTTGAATATTTAAAAATTTAGGGTCTATATCACTATCTCCTATTAAATATGGTGGCAAATCATTCTCTATCAATTCATTATTTTCACCATAAATCCACACAGGGAAGCATCCATATTCAAATTTGATTTTTATTACTTTCATACACATTCCTCTCTACTTTGGATTAGCACCAACTATAAATCCATTATTACCTACTGTAATAGCAACTTTATGAATTTCTCCGTTATATGTAAATTCATATATAGGTCTTTCAGTACCTCTTCCCTGATATCCAACGATTTTTCCATTTTCTAGTGCATTCATTACATAATCAGGAATTTGCTCTTGCATTATTCCTTTATTTAGAAAATCGTCAGCATGCTCAGTAATAATGTGATTTAATCCCACAGTATCTGTTCCATTTTCTAACCACACTAATTTCCCATCCGCAGTCTTTGTTATTGCAACGATATCCTCTGGATTATACTTTACTCCACTATTAGCTAATTCATCTAATAGATTAGAGTTTAAGCCACTCTCAAGCACATCTCCCGCATTCCTTAAATCCCATACACCCTCATATTCAACTTTTCGGGATACCAACAATGCATCTGCCTTTTCCACTCCTGCCAGTTCGGCACCTGTCAATCCTTCTCTGCTTCCATTCTCCAGAAAATCCAAATATCTTT
>OGJX01001503.1_pt1 | contig 13431 bp, 9 predicted proteins | sample 1572381 | NCBI WGS metagenome assembly OGJX01 (sample SAMEA2582085, study PRJEB24529) | metagenome | biome: Human gut stool | place: China | collected 2011
TCTCATTGCATATCAGGTGTAACTTGAAACCGAAATACCATCCCATGGTGCTTTTGCCTCTTTCTGCATAACCACGGAACACCTTATTCCTTGTTATACGCTTGTTGTGGCATACAGGAATGCATGTACTGTCAATGAAACTTATACCCGTGCATCTGCCAAAGCAAAACAGTTGGAGGAACAGCATCATCTCAACCGCGACTCTGGACTCGAGTTCAACAAAGCGGTTATATGAGAGCTGCTTTGGGAACAAGTCGTGCAGGTGCACCTTGACATAAAAGAGGTAATAATGCTTGAAGTTGCGGAAAGTATTGAAATGAAAGCAGATGAGTATTGTCATGATTTCCGACCGGCTCATAGTACATTTCCGATTGCGGTGCTTACGCCCGTCAGGCTCACAAATGGACATGCGGGCAATCTCTTTATCATATTCTTGGCAAAAATCATCGATAATACAGAAAATTTCAGTAATTTTGTCCTTGGTAATCTCCATAACTATAGTATCCTTTTACTTTATAACTAATTGATTTACAACCATAAAGGTACTAAAAATTATTGAGATTACCAACTTTTATAAAGACTTTCTTATCCCGAACTCAGGTTATTACTGTATTATAAGAGATGGTGACAATCGATATGTTGTCAATCTTCTGAAGCGGTTTGGGCTTTTGCGTTTTGCTTCAGCGTTGATGTTTGTCCTTCATGTCGTGTTCGGATTGCCTGAGGAAAAGTTTTTGGTCAACCCAAATGCTGAATATGGTGAACTACTTTTGAACGAGATTATGCAAGCGGGTAATTTCGGACATTTTGATGTCCGTATGTCACGAGATTGTGAAGTTGGCAGTATTGCCAACCTGAAGCGAAAACATAGTCGAAATGTTCAAATTCGACGATTGTCGCCAGATGAAGTATTTTGGGAAGTGCCTTTCAAAATATGGCATTATCTTTGGCGTCTCGTCGTTAACAGAAAAAGACCATAGATATACTGCTGGGTTCATTGGCGAGTTTTTTCCAGACTTCGTTGCTCAAAAAAACATTTTGACTTGGTTCGGACGGTAAGAGCCGTCCATCAAGGAACGGATGAGCATGTGCTTATTGGTCAAGAGCCATGGGAGCAGCAGCTTACAATAAAACAAAAAAATTGATTGTCTCACGACAACCAATCTTTTATTAACCTTAATAATCTAATACCATGAAAAACACGTTGCAAATATAGTTGATTATATAGTGAAATGCAACAGTTTCAATAAAAAGATTGTCTGAATAAACATTATTTAAAACAACGTCCATCCCATTTAAGACATCTTTGCATTTTAAAGTCTGGTAAATCCACATCTGTGGAAATTTTAAGTGGAACGTATGTGTTAAATGTCAATTCGCCATTTTCTTTATCCGAAAGAGAAACGACAATCATTATCGAGTCTAATACTGCAGGTTCTTTCTTCCCGGTTTCTTTTTTCAGGGAATCAATTACTTGACTGTAAAAATCATCTCTTGCAGATATTACTACGTTTTTCTCTGTATCAACTGGGGTCCAGTCAATGGTGTAAAAGTCCACATCGCTTTCAGCTGCGGGATTGCCGTAATACCTGTTCATGCATATCAGATCTGTGCCGGTGTCTTTTTTCAGAAGCAGTAACTGTACACCTGATTTCTCTGATAGTCTGACATCAATGAATTTGTCATTAAGAGATACCAATTTAAGTTCGCCCCCTAAAAGGTTCTTGATTCCTTCTTTATTTTCATCAACATTGTCATTGTCAACAATGTCGCTTCGGATACTGCTGTTCATTATTGGCAAAATAGAATCCGGCATTTCTTTCCAAACGTCCTTCATCGTTTTCTGTGCATAAATCCCTTGTCCTGAGAGTATTATTAATGATGTTGCTATAATCTTTAGAATGTTCATCTGCTAGAATTTAATTATGTTTATTTGTTTGAATACAAAATTATAAAAAAAACATTTATCTGGAAATTATATTGGCAATTATCCCCAATAATTATCGTTAAAATCATGATCGAGATTTAACGTGTAGTGTTTTATGCCCATGCCGGCTGTTTATTCCAAATCGAAGATGGATTGATGTCAGGGCATATTCCGACCTTAGCGAGGAACAGACAATAATCTGGTGTCGACAAGAGCTGATTATGTTGTCGGGGAGAAATAAATATATAGTAAACACGATAAAAATCTATTTTTATCATATCGTTTAATTTAGTGTCATTAAAAAATAGTATATTTGCATTAATTTTCATGTCAACAAGGCGTTTTCCGCTGATATTTATACATCGAGGCGCTAAAAACATAATTAATTATTGTCAATAGAGACCTTTGAGAATATGTATTCCAGATAGTTTCCTGAAAGTCCTTTGTATATTTGACATCTTTAATGTATGTGTTGTTTGATATGTTGATCATTCAAGATAAACAGGGAGATTGAAGTTAAAAAAATAATTAGAACAATATATAATGTTAGTTGATTTCAAGAATGTGAATATTTGCCAAGAATCCAAATGCGTTTTGGAGAATGTCAACTTCCATGTTGACGAAGGTGAATTCATATATATAATAGGTAAGGTAGGAGCAGGAAAGAGCAGTCTGCTCAAGACTATGTATTGTGAACTTGACATTGAAAGCGCAGATTGTGCCAATGTTCTTGACCACAATCTTTTGACAATAAAGCGCAGGCAGATACCGCAGCTGAGGAAAGGGATAGGAATCATTTTCCAGGATTTCCAGCTTCTTCACGACAGGACAGTTTATGATAATCTCAGATTCGTTTTGCGCGCCACAGGTTGGCGTGACAAGGTTTCTGTAGATGACCGGATAAACGAAGTGCTTGATGCAGTGGGGATGAGTGACGCTATAAACAAGATGCCTCACCAACTGTCTGGCGGTGAGCAGCAGCGAATAGCTATATCACGGGCTTTGCTCAATACTCCAAAGATAATCATAGCTGATGAGCCTACAGGAAATCTTGATGTGGAGACGGCCTCTAATATCGTGTCCCTGTTGAAATCCATAAGCCAGAAAGGCACTGCAGTCATTATGTCAACCCACAACATCCCGATGATTGACAAATATCCCGGAATCGTATACAGTTGCCAGAACGGCACATTAGAGGAACAAGACATTGACAAGATGTCGATGTAGGAAATACACGCGAACACTAAAAGATATAATTATGAAAGTAATGAAATTCGGAGGCACATCTGTTGGTTCTCCAGAGAGGATGAAAAGTGTCTCAAAATTGATAACTAGCAGTGGTGAACCTGTTGTCATCGTGTTGTCAGCGATGTCGGGAACCACAAACTCATTGGTTGAGATATCCAATTATCTGTACAGGAAGAATCCGGAAGGCGCCAACGAAGTGATAAACCGCCTTGAACAGAAATACATGTCACACGTAGAAGATTTGTATTCTACAGAAAAATGGAAAAAGGAAACGCGTAGTTTTCTCCGTGAGGAATTCAATTATCTACGTTCGTTCACAAAAGACCTCTTCACTAGTTTTGAGGAGAAGAGCATAGTGGCACAGGGTGAGATCATGAGTACGAACATGGTCGTGAACTACCTGAAAGAATGCGGAGTCGATGCAGAGTTGTTGTCGGCACTTGATTTCATGCGCACAGACAAGAACGGTGAACCTGACACATCGTATATCAAGGAGAAATTGACCGCTTTGCTTGAGGAAGTCAAAGGAAAGCAAATCTATATAACACAAGGTTTCATATGCCGTAATGCCTATGGCGAGATAGACAACTTGCAGAGAGGCGGCAGCGACTACACCGCTTCGCTTATCGGAGCTGCGATAAACGCCGAAGAGATACAGATATGGACAGACATTGACGGAATGCACAACAACGACCCACGCATCGTTGACGGTACAGAAGCCGTAAGGCAGCTTCACTTTGAGGAGGCAGCAGAACTTGCCTATTTCGGTGCCAAGATCCTGCATCCTACTTGCATCCAGCCTGCAAAATATGCCGGCATCCCCGTACGCCTTCTGAACACGATGGAACCGGAAGCTCAAGGCACTATCATAGATAATGTCACTTTGAGGGGGAAAATCAAGGCAGTAGCTGCAAAAGACAATATCACGGCTATCAAGATAAAGAGCAGCCGCATGCTTCTGGCTACTGGCTTCTTGAGAAAAGTCTTTGAGATTTTCGAGAGCTACCAGACGGCAATCGACATGGTGGCAACCAGCGAGGTCGGCGTTTCGATGAGTATAGATAACGACACCCATCTGGCTGAAATAGTGGATGAATTGAAGAAGTATGGCACTGTGACCGTAGACACCGACATGTGCATTGTCTGCGTTGTCGGAGATCTTGACTGGAGCAATGTAGGCTTTGAGACGCTCGCCACGGATGCATTGAAGAACATCCCCGTGAGAATGATTTCATATGGCGGCAGCAATTACAACATTTCATTTCTCATCCGGGAAAGCGACAAGAAGGCTGCGCTCCAGAGCTTGAGCGACACTCTCTTCAAATAAAGAAAAGCAATAAACGACACACAACAACGACACACAACACGAAGAATGAAAGGAATATTCCCCGTTGACAAGTTCATGGAAATCGAAACTCCGTTTTATTTCTATGACACGTCCCTCTTGAGCAAGACTTTAGAGGAGATAAACAGAGAGGCAGGCAGACACGATAATTTCCGTGTCCATTATGCAGTCAAGGCAAATGCCAACCCCAAGATACTGAATGTAATCCGCCATTACGGACTTGGCGCCGACTGCGTGAGTGGAGGTGAGATAAAGGCGGCCCTGCGTAGTGGTTTTCCGCATGACAGGATAGTCTTTGCCGGTGTAGGCAAAAGCGATTGGGAAATAGCGCTTGGCATAGACAACGACATACAATGTTTCAATGTCGAAAGCATCCCTGAGCTTGAGGTGATTGATGAAATCGCCAGGGCGAAGGGCAAAATCGCGAATGTGGCATTCAGGATAAACCCTGATGTAGGTGCCCATACCCATGCTAACATAACCACAGGTCTGGCAGAGAACAAGTTCGGAATACCTATGGAGGAGATGGAACCGGTAATCCGTCTTGCAGTCAACATGAAGAACGTGAAGTTCAGAGGATTGCATTTCCATATAGGTTCACAGATTCTCGACATGGGCGACTTTGAGGCGTTGTGCAATCGCATCAACGACCTCCAGCAACAGCTTGAGCGCCATCATATTATAGTTGAGTCATTGAATGTAGGCGGAGGTCTCGGAATTGACTATCATGAGCCTGACAGAGCCTCTGTTCCCGACTTCAAGGGGTATTTCAACACGTATGCCAGATTCCTGAAGCTTCGTCCTCATCAGACTTTGCATTTCGAGCTTGGGCGTGCTGTAGTAGGTCAATGTGGGTCGTTGATTACCAGAGTGTTGTATGTCAAGGATGGAGTTTCCAAGAAGTTCCTTATCCTTGATGCCGGAATGACAGATCTGATAAGACCGGCTTTGTATCAGGCCTATCATAAGATAGAGAACATTTCAAGCGACGGGCCTATGGAGACCTACGATGTGGTCGGACCGATCTGCGAGTCGAGCGACGTGTTTGCAAAGGCGGCAGACTTGAATTGTAGTAGGAGAGGGGATTTTATAGCCATCCGGTCGGCAGGTGCCTATGGAGAGATTATGGCTTCACAGTACAACTGCAGGAAGTTGCCTGACGGTTACGTGTCTGAGGAGCTGAATATAGATTATTAACTTAAAACTTGGTTATAAGGAAGGCAGTATAAAATGTTAGTAGTTGATGATAAGACAATGGTGTTAGGAGGCGTTGCAATATTGCTTGCGCTTTTGTCTCCAATCGTAAACGCGTTGATTCTGAAATTGAAGGTAGGGAAGTCAGACATTGACGGCTCCTCATTGCCTGTCAACGATGTTTCATTGCCCGGCATTTCAGTAGTCATGACTGTTGATGACGAGGGTGAAGACCTCAAGAAGAATCTGCCACAATGGCTTGACCAGTCGTATGGCGGCAGATATCAGGTCATTGTAGTCGTTTCGGGCAACGACCCTCAGGTTGAGTCAATCCTCAAGCGATATTCGGGTTCCCCGTCGCTATACACCACTTTCATCCCGTCTTCGTCCCGCTATATGAGCAGGAAGAAGCTTGCCGTGACCATTGGCGTGAAGGCAGCCAGATACGACTGGGTGCTCTTGACGGATGTGGATTGCTATCCGGAGAAAGCCACATTCCTTGACTCCATATCCCGCAGGTCCATATCCGGCGATTGCCAGATGGTGTTGGGCTACAGCAATTTCAGCTCCGACGCCCCGTCAGCCCGTCTCTTCGACAACACCTACAGTCTCTATCGCCAGTTGGCCCTGTCGCAAAGAGGCAGGACAGCAGGCTATTCCGGCAAAGTAGTACTGTTCAGAAAATCCATGTTCATCGAGGGCAAGGGCTATGACGGGAATCTGAAATACACGAGAGGCGAGTTTGAATTCCTGGCAAACAAATTCTCCACGGAATCCAACACGCTGGTCTTTGTATCCCCCGACGCTATGGTGATAGAAGACACCCCGTCTCACAAGGGTTGGACAAACAAGTGTCTCAACTATCTTGCAATACGCAAGACGCTTCGCAACTCCAGACTCCCGAGGTTCACATTCAATCTTGGCATAGTTTCCATGCTGTCGGCCAACATCCTGCTTACCGCCCTGATAGCCTGTTCAGCCATCGCCCGGATGTGGATACTCTGCGGCTGTGCGGTCTTTGCGTTGCTCCTGTCGTTCGTTCTGCGCACGGTGATTCTGTCCGTCCGCCTGCGCCCGTATCTTCACGGAATGTCGTTCGTCAAATTATGGTGGCTGGAACAGACGCTACCTTTCAGAAACTGCATGAGACTGCTGAAATATCGTTTCGCCGACAAATATGACTTCATAAGCCACAAGCTTTAAGCCCCTCGCCCAAACGGCCATCAATCAGCTTGTAAAAAAGCAAAGGCTGCAAGCAGTCATAAAATGTAACATCAATGATGAGCGTTTGGGCGTTAAAAAGCCAGTGCGATGCAATATATCCCGTTCCACAACGTTATAACAATAGACGATAATTGGAGTTGCCCCAAACTATAGGCAATAATGAGAGTTGCCCACAACAATAGACGATGATGAGGTTGACCCCAACAATATACGATAATGAGAGTTGACCAAAATACTGAATTGATTTTTAAAAGCATGTGCCATGAATATACTCCATTGCATTCCACGTTCAGATTCAGGTTCAATACGGCAGACCCTGCTTGACGACTTGTTTTCGTTCAACACACAAGACCTCTCTAATTATGTGTTGACAGACAAGTCACAGCAATCTGAATTTGCAGCATGCGTAGGGACAGACAAGGTATATTGTTTCTCCTCCTCCCGTCCATGGATCAAGGGAGGCAAGAAACAGTTCAGGCATGTCGTTGCCGCTACCTCGGCAGAGATAATCCACATACATTCATTTGCAGACCTGTATTCTCTTCAGATCATGAGATGGGCCTTTGCCATGAGGATTCCCGTGGTCTTCTCCCCATACAACTCGATGATGCCCTGGCATTTGAGCAACATCCCTCTGCCCCTGAGGCTGAAGAGGACGATAGTTTCCCGGATGCTTCTCAAGCACACCGGAGCCACTGTCCTCACAAGCTCCAACCAGGAAACGGAGCGTATGAAGCAGATGTTCCGTCATGCGTTGGGCAGTTCGGGCCGCCTTTCCGTGGCCACCCGCATCAAGAGCATCAACGGTGAAGCAGACACCCTGCGCCTCGCATCCACCATGTTCTCCGTATACCGGAAGATCATCGACAGCAATCCCTTCTGGCTGATGAGCGAAAAAGACGTATATATAGAAAACGGTCTGGCGGCATTGGGAGCCATACTGTCTTCCGGCAAGGATGCCGACACCGTATTCCTGCCCCTGCAGAAGATAAAGTCAGAGCTCGCCACCCTTTCCGCCGAGCATTGGCGACGCATCCAGCTTCATTCCTCAGACCAGGACATTCTTCCCGAGGTGCGCATGGCCTACGAGTCGCTGATGGGCACACCCGGCGAGTTTGACCCCCAGACTGTGGACCGCCATTCTGTGGTTGCCTTCAGGAGCGAACTGAAAAGGGACAAGCCTTCGATAAAGACATCCAGAATGCATCAGGTTTCCGAGGACTATTCAGAATACAAGAGCGAACTTCTCCTCTGCGTCATGCTTCTCAACATGAAGCACCTGACAGACACCCGAAGAGTGACGCGCAGAAACCTTTCCGACCTGTATCTCTATGCAAGGTTTGAAGACTACAACGAATATGTGCTCGAAGAGATGCTTTCAGATCTGGGCATACTGGAGTTCAGTTCCCGCATCCTCACACTCCTCGTCCACAGCATGTTCCTTGAAAAAGGGCATGTACCCGTAAAACTCTCACGTGAAAAGGATTTATGCAAAATGCAGAAGCAACTTTTCAAATCCAATATAATGTGAAGAAGTAACTTTTCAAATCCATATGATATGGAGCAGCAGCTTTTCAACTCCAATATAATATGAAGAAACAACTTTTCAAATCTAATATAATATGAAGAAAAACTTAAACCAACCGCAAGAGAACGAACTGCAGTATCTGCAGTTGTTGTCAAAGACCTTCCCTACCATTGCGGATGCGAGCACGGAGATAATAAACCTCCAGGCCATCCTCAATCTGCCTAAGGGAACAGAGCATTTCCTCGCCGACATCCACGGCGCCTACGAGTCATTCCAGCATGTGCTGAAGAATGCTTCGGGCAACATCAAGAGAAAAGTGAACGAGCTTTTCGGCAACCAGATCCGCGACACGGAGCTCCGCGACCTCTGCACTCTCATCTATTATCCCGAGCAGAAGCTCGAGATGGTGAAGCTCGTAGAGGAAGACATCAACGACTGGTACCACATCACCATCCACCAGCTTGTCACCATCTGCCGCGATGTGTCGAGCAAATACACCCGTTCGAAAGTCAGGAAATCCCTGCCCAAGGAGTTCTCCTACATCATCCAGGAGCTTCTGCATGAGCATTCCGACGACATCGACAAGGCTGGCTACGTGACTGCCGTCATCGACAGCATGATAGAGACCGACAGCGCCGACGACTTCATCATCGCCATCGCCCACGTTATCCAGCGCCTTGCCATCGACCGGCTCCATATTCTGGGCGACATCTACGACCGCGGTCCTGCCGCCCACAAGATCTTGAACCTTCTCACCCATTACCACAACTGGGACATCCAGTGGGGCAATCACGACATGCTGTGGATGGGAGCCTGTGCCGGCAACGACGCCTGCATCACCAACGTGGTGAGAATCTCGCTGCGCTATGCCAACCTCACCACCCTGGAGGAGGGCTACGGAATAAACCTGCTGCCCCTTGCCACTTTCGCCATGGAGACCTACAAGGACGACCCATGCCTGGAATTCATCCCGAAGACCTCAGGTGGCACAGGCGTTCTCGATGAGAAGACCGTTCGCCTCATCGCCATGATGCACAAAGCCATCTCCGTAATCCAGTTCAAGGTGGAAGCCGCCTTGATAAAGAAGCACCCCGAATGGAAGATGAAAGACCGCATGCTCTTCAACAATGTTGACTACGACAAGGGCGTGTGCGTCATCGACGGCAAGGAATATGCCATGAAGAGCTGCCTTTTCCCCACGGTAGACCCCAAGCATCCCAACGTGCTGACGAAGGAAGAGGAGGAACTCATGAAGAAGCTCCACCATTCGTTCACCGTGAGCGAGAAGCTGCGCAACCATATAGAGCTGCTGCTCAGCCACGGCTGTATGTACAACATCACCAACAACAACCTGCTCTTCCATGCTTCGGTGCCTCTCAACGACGACGGCTCCCTGAAGGAAGTGGAGCTGTTCGGTGGCAAGAAATACAGCGGCAGGGAGCTGATGCACCATACGGGTCTCCTCGTGCGTGCGGCGTTCCAGAACGACAGTTCCGAGGCAATGCGTGATTTCGCGCGCGACTATTTCATGTATCTGTGGTGCGGTCCCGACTCCACACTCTTCGACAAGTCCAAGATGGCCACCTTCGAGCGTTATTTCCTTGAAGACGCCGAGACCCACAAGGAGTATAAGGGCAACTATTTCAAGATGAGAGACAACGAAGAAGTGGTGGACAGGATTCTCGACGCCTTCGAGGTGCGCCATCCCAACCGCCACATCATCAACGGCCACGTGCCCGTGCATGCCGGAAGCGGCGAGAACCCGATAAAGGCCAACGGCAAGCTGATGGTCATCGACGGCGGTTTCTCCAAGGCCTACCACAAGGAGACGGGCATTGCCGGCTACACGCTCATCTATCACAGCCGCGGCTTCTTCCTTGTGCAGCACGAGCCGTTCACGAGCGAGGAGGATGCCATCAAGCGCGGCACCGACATCAAGAGTTTCACCAAGATTGTGGAGATGTCTTCTCACAGGATGCTCGTTGCCGACACCGACATCGGCGATGACCTGCGCGGCCAGATCGAATATCTCAAGAAGCTCCTCTATGCCTACAGGTATGGATGGATAAAGGAGCGCGGATAGGGGGGCTATATCTCCTATAAGTCCTATAAGTCCTATAGGACTGATAAGACTTATAGGACTGATAAGACTTATAGGACTGATAAAACCTATATCTCCTATAAGTCCTATCAGTCTTATTAGTCCTATCAGCTATATCCAGGCTGGGCATTATTTGCTGCCCTTGAGCGCCTTGTCCATGTTTTCGGCGGCACGTCTGCCGTCGCCCATAGCCAGGATTACCGTGGCTCCGCCGCGCACGATGTCGCCTCCGGCGAAGATTTCCTTCCTCGAGCTCTGCATGCAGTCGTCCACGGCGATGGTGTCTTTCCTGCCCAGTTCCAGTCCCTCGATGGATTTCGGCACGAGGGGGTTCGGCGACACGCCCACCGCTACTATCACCTGGTCGGTCTCCACGGTCAGGGTCTTGCCTTCTATTGGTTTCGGACTCCTTCTTCCGCTGGCGTCGGGCTCTCCCAGTTCCATCACCTGTAGCACCGCCTTGCATACGGCACCGTTTTTGTCGGCGATGTATTCAATAGGATTGTGCAGGTTGAGGAAATTTATCCCCTCCTCCTTGGCGTGTCTCACCTCTTCCAGTCTTGCCGGCATTTCAGCCTCAGAGCGTCTGTATACTATTGTCACGTCGGCTCCCAGTCTCTTTGCTGTTCTGCAGGAGTCCATTGCCGTGTTTCCTCCGCCAATCACGAGCACCTTCTTGCCGAAGTTCATCGGTGTGTCCGTCTTCGGGTCGGCAGCGTCCATGAGGTTCACTCGTGTGAGATATTCGTTAGATGACATTATGTTGATGGCGTTCTCTCCCGGTATGTTCATGAAGTTAGGCAGTCCTGCTCCGCTTCCCACGAAGAATCCCTTGAATCCCTCTTCCTTGAGCTGCTCTATGGTGATGGTCTTTCCGATGATACAGTCTGTGGTGAACTCCACTCCGAGCTTCCTGAGATTTTCTATCTCCACGTCCACAATGTGGTTGGGCAGTCTGAACTCCGGAATTCCGTATTTCAGCACTCCACCGATTTCGTGCAGCGCTTCAAACACGTGCACCTCGTAGCCCCTCTTTGCCATGTCGCCTGCGAAGCTTAGTCCCGATGGTCCTGAGCCCACCACTGCCACTTTCACTCCGTTGCTCTCCGGCCTTCCGTCGTTCTGTTCGCCGCATCTCTGTGCGTAGTCGGCTGCGAATCTCTCCAGATATCCTATCGCCACCGCCGGCTCGTTCATCTTCAGGTGTATGCATCTGCTTTCGCATTGCTTCTCCTGCGGGCATACTCGTCCGCATACGGCAGGCAGCGATGAGGTGTTCTTGAGCACCCGTGCGGCTCCCTGTATGTTTCCGCGCTCTATGTTCTTTATAAACGAAGGTATGTCGATGCTCACGGGGCATCCTTCCGTGCACGACGGCTTTGCGCAGTCCAGGCATCTGTGGGCTTCGCGCTGAGCCATTTCGAGCGTTATCCCCTGGTTCACCTCTTCCTTGCGGTGTGCGATTCTGTATTCGGGGCTCAGCTCCGGCATCTCCACGCGTTCTATCGCCATGCGCTCCTTCGGCTTCATGCTCTTGCGCAGCTCTTTGCGCCATTCCGCCTCTCTGTCCTTGAGCTGCTCCAGTGTCTCTGTGGTGAAGGCTGCCGGGGCGCCATCGCCGTTGGTCTGCGCCTTGGCTCCGCAGTTGCATTCAGCGGTCTCTGGCCTGCACAGATGCTCTTCGAAATGTTCCATCTCTTCTCTCTCAACCGCCTTGAATGTGCCCATTCTCTTGAACATCTCGTCCCAGTCAACGAGTGCTCCGTCGAATTCCGGTCCGTCGATGCATACGAACTTTGTCTTTCCTCCGATTGTCAGTCGGCATGCGCCGCACATTCCCGTGCCGTCCACCATGATGGTGTTGAGCGACACGTCGGTGGGGATATTGTATTTTCCGGTGAGCAGGCAGCAGAATTTCATCATTATCGGGGGGCCGATGGCCACCACCTTGTCAATGTGTTCCTGGTTGATGAATTTCTCTATTCCTATGGTCACCACTCCCTTCTCGCCGTATGATCCGTCGTCGGTCATCACGATCACCTCGTCGCTGTATTCCCTCACCTCGTCTTCGAGTATGATGAGGTCTTTGTTTCTTCCGGCTATCACGGAGAGGATTCTGTTTCCCGCCTTCTTGAGCGCCTTTATGATGGGCAGCAGTGGTGCTGTGCCCACTCCTCCTCCGGCGCACACCACGGTGCCGAAGTTCTGTATGTGTGTGGGGCTTCCGAGCGGTCCCACCACGTCTTCCACGTAGTCGCCCTCGCTGAGCCTGCAGAGTTTCCTGGACGAGAGTCCCACTTCCTGCACCACGAGCGTTATGGTGCCCCTGTGGGTGTCGGCGTCGGCTATGGTGAGCGGCATTCTCTCACTGTTTTTGTCCACTCTGATTATCACGAAGTTGCCTGCCTTGCGGCTTTTTGCTATGAGGGGCGCTTCGATTTCGAATTTGAATACTTTTTCTGAAAATTGTTGTTTCTGTATTATCTTGTTCATGCTCGTTAGTGGTTTTGATTTAACGAATCTGTGTATTAGATTTCTTTTGCCGTGCAAATATAGCAACATTTTTTGAATGCTGCCATTTTGCACGGCAAAAAATCAGTATGTCGGCGGCTTTCTCACTTTATTTCTATCCATGTGGGCTCTCCGGGCTTGCGGCTGTCGAGCAGCTGCATGAGGCGTGTCAGGGCTACGACAACTGGCTGAGACTCGCCTTCGCACTTTCAGACGGACTCGGAGAGGCTGGCAGACAGATTTTCGACCGACTCTCGCAGATGAACGCCGACTACGACACACGGGAATGCAACCGACTCTACGACAACTGCATGAAAGGAAACAAGGGAGGAATCACTATCGCAACTTTCTTC
>OGJX01001507.1_pt1 | contig 13391 bp, 8 predicted proteins | sample 1572381 | NCBI WGS metagenome assembly OGJX01 (sample SAMEA2582085, study PRJEB24529) | metagenome | biome: Human gut stool | place: China | collected 2011
GTTTCATTGTCACTTCTGTTTGTTCCTAAGTGACAACCTTTTTCAGGGAAGTACACTTTTCATCGTATTACGTTCATGACAACCGCTTTCCTTGTCTTATTCATCATTATTGAGCCCCTCCACATACTCCCACAGTTTCTTGTAGAAAGGATGCTGGGTCATCGTGTCTTTATTGCCGAGGATGATGAGTTTCATGCGAGCTCTCGTCATCGCCACGTTCATACGGCGGAGGTCTTTCAGGAATCCAATCTGTCCTTCATCGTTGGAACGAACCAGGGAGATGAGAATCACGTCTCTTTCCTGTCCCTGGAAACCATCCACCGTGTTGACGCTGATCAGGCGACGGTAAGGCTTGAAGAATTCATACTTCTTGATGAGTTTCTTGAGATACTGCACCTGGGCACGGTAAGGCGAAATGATGCCTACGTCGATACTATCGCCCAACACACGTTGCTTGCCTATCTTGGTAAAGTATTCAGCTAAGGTCAGGAGGGTAAGTTCGGCTTCCGCCTTGTTGATACGGCCGTAACTTTCGCCCACAAACTGTTCCTTGAAGTTCAAATCAGAATTTTGATTGGCTGCAGATGAAGAAGATGATGTGGAAGCAGAATCCTCAGGAGCATCTTCTCCTTCTATCGTTATCCGATTCTCCTCGTTTGAAGTATCAATCCACGTAATCGGATGGTCGAAATCGAGAATGCTGCGATATTTGATTTGCGGCGCACTCTCCACCTGACCTCCATAAAACCAGTCGCTGGAGAATCGCATGATATCCTCGTTCATACGGTACTGTATCTTCAAGAGGGTCACTACCTCAGGCTTGTTTTCTGCAATACGCTCCATCAAGGTTTTGCCCAGTCCGGCTCTTAATGCCGCAATACTCTTCACCGTAGGCGGCAGCTGACAATGGTCGCCCGCTAAGATCACCCGGCTGGCTCTTCTCATCGGAATCCAACAGGCTGCCTCTAATGCCTGTGCAGCCTCGTCGATAAAGAGGGTGCCGAACTTCATGCCTTCCAGCAGACGATGAGCAGAACCCACAAGCGTACAGGCGATGACACGTGCCTCGCCAAAGAGTTCTGCATTAATACGGATTTCTATCTCGGCAGCACGGCTTCTCAGTCGGTCCATCTTCTGATGAAAGCTCTCGCTTCCTTTCTTGCGGTTGGAGCGCAATTCGCGAATAGCCTTGCGTATCGCCCAGAGCTGCGGATAATCAGGATGGCTTTCAAAGCGGCGCTCATAGGTAAAACCGAGCATCTTGTCGTTGACCCTTGTCGGATTGCCGATACGAAGCACGTTGATGCCTCTATCCACGAGTTTCTCTGAAATCCAATCCACCGCCATATTGCTCTGTGCACACACTAATACCTGGCTCTCCCTCATCAGGGTTTCATTAATGGCTTCTACCAGAGTCGTCGTCTTTCCCGTTCCCGGAGGACCATGCACGATGGCCACATCCTTCGCCCAGAGCACCTCGTTCACGGCTCTTTCCTGGGTAGGATTGAGCCAAGGGAACTTCATGGGTTCAAAGGAAAACCTGCCTGCTTTCTGATGAGAATAGAAAAGATCTCGCAGATAAGCCAGACGGTTATTCTTTGCCTTCATCGTACGGTCGAGCGCTTCAAACATCAGTTTGTAACTCGTTTCATCGAAGGACAACTGCACGCCGATGGGCTCTTCTGTCTGCAAGTCGAGCAAGGAAACAGAATCAGGCACATTAATCACCATTCTGTCACCATCCACATAGCTGACCGTACCGGTAAAGGAAAAATATTTAAGTGAAGAGTGATGAGTGAAGAGTGAAGAATTCTCTTGTCCTTCACTTAAATTCCCTTTGTTTTTGTTAGAAACATCATCTGAAGAGCTATTGAATTCTTCACTCTTCACGCTTCGTTCTTCGCTTTTAAAGAACACGACAGGTCGCCCGAACTCAAAATTGTGGTCAATCTCCTCGTCGGAGGTACGGAACACCTCTATGGATTTTTGATTGAGCGAATTATAGAAGCTTTTGCCTATACGTAGTGGAAACCAAGCGTCACCACGTTTCACCTTGCGTCGCATGCCGATTTGTTCCGTCAGTTTGCGAAAAGCCTCCTTTTCAGTATAATACTCCAACTGAAGAAGAGTGCGTTGCTGCAATAAAGCCTGTATAGGAGAAGTTTGTTCCATTTTTGATTCTTTACTTTTCAAATAAGTTATATATAGAAATAAAACGCATTTTTTGGGGAATTATTATTTGAAAGATTCGGATTTTTATGAAATAAACTTTTAAACTTTATAAAATAAGCAATGGATGTCTATGAGATAAATTGAAATAAGCAATGGATGTCCATGAGATAAAATGGCTTAGCATCAATCGAAACGAATGCGTTAAAGTTGGTTATTTTTATCCCGAGTGTGGCTATTATCAAATCAAAAGTCGTAATTTTGCACTTGAGAGCACAAAAAACGAGAAGGTTATTTCATAAAGTCAAAGAAGCGAGATGAAGAAAACTATCATTCTTGAAAATACAACTATCGGCTATCATTCGAGCGGTCAGAATCGAATTGTAGCCCAAAATATCAACGCCTCTCTGCAAAGTGGCGAACTCACCTGTCTGATAGGTGCGAATGGTACCGGTAAATCAACCTTGCTACGTACACTCTCAGCCTTCCAACCACCTTTGGAAGGAGACATTCTCTTATCGAAAACTTCAGAATCAGACCATCTCCTATCCGTCAGCATGTTTTCCCAAAAACAACTGGCAAAATCCATCAGCGTAGTTCTAACCGCCCAAATGGACGACATCCATCTGAAGGTAGAAGAAATCATCGGCTTGGGGCGCTCTCCTTATTCTAATTTCTGGGGTTCACTCTCTCAGGAAGACCAGAAGATAGTGAACGAAGCCATTCATGAAGTAGGAATCCAACACCTCAGAGGTCGCATATTCAATACTTTAAGCGATGGAGAACGCCAAAAAGTAATGATAGCCAAAGCCTTAGCCCAGCAGACCCCCATTATCCTGCTGGACGAACCAACCGCCTTTCTTGATTTTCCAAGCAAGGTGGAAACCCTACTCATGCTCAAGCGACTGGCCCATCAACTCCAAAAGTCTATCCTCATTTCTACTCATGATGTAGAAATCGCCCTGCAACTGGCAGACAAGATTTGGCTCATGGAGAAACTTTCAGCCAATCAGGAGGAAACAGAAAATCACAACGAAGAAGATCATCATGACAAGAAAAGAGAAAGCAATTCCGTCTTATCCGTAGGAACTCCCCAGGAATTGGCAGACAAGGGTGCACTCTCCCACTTCTTAGACACCCCGGAAATCACTTTCGACAAAAGAACCATGAGAATTCATTTTTCATGTAAATAATCGCATCCCATAACAATCACTTTATTCCATTTCTATCATCATATTTAAAGCTCTCATATCACACTTTTTAGGCGAAAATAGTGCAAAAACTGACAAATAAGTGTATTTTTAACGATTAATGAACCTTTTTTAATGATTTCTATACCTATTTATATAAGATTTTTTATATCTTTGCAGCCAGAAATCGACAATCGTATAAATACTAACTTAATATAAAAACAACTGATGAATAAATTATTGGCATTACTGTTGATGATGAATCTCTCCTGTCTATTATCAACAAGAGCGCAGGCTCCAATGGATGGAGGTGTATGGAAAGACAATACCGGCAAGCACATCAATGCGCACGGTGGCAACATCTTCAACTACAAAGGTACCTATTACTGGTATGGAGAAAGCCGTTCTGAAGACGGAAAACCTTACAGCTCTCTCGGCGTAAGCTGCTTTACTTCCAAGGATCTCAAGAACTGGAAGAATCATGGATTGGTGCTTCCTGTATCCAATGAAGCAGGTAGTGACATCGAGGGTGGTTGCATCATCGAACGCCCAAAGGTTCTCTACAACAAGAAGACCAAGAAGTTCGTGATGTGGTTCCATCTCGAATTGAAAGGCAGAGGATATGGTGCTGCCCGCTATGGTGTAGCAACCAGCGACACTCCTTTCGGACCATTCAAGTTCATCCGTTCAGGCAGAGTGAACCCAGGCATCTATCCTGTAGGATTCGCCAAGCCAGATACCACCGACCTCAAGCATCAGCTTCTCTTCCCTGAACTGAAGAACTGGTGGACACCAGAATGGCGCAAGCAGATAGAGCGCGGCATGTTCTGGATGAGAGACTTTGCAGGAGGGCAGATGTCAAGAGACATGACCATCTTCATCGATGATGATGGCAAGGCTTACCATATCTATTCTTCAGAGGAAAACTTAACGCTCCAAATCGCACAGTTGACGGATGACTACATGCAGCACAACGGCAGCTATGTTCGTGTGGCAGCAGGTGGACAAAACGAAGCTCCAACAATCTTCAAGAAGAATAACACATATTGGATGATTACCAGCGGATGTACCGGATGGGCTCCGAATGCAGCCCGCATGTTCAAGGCTAAGAATATCTATGGTCCTTGGGAACAGTTGCCTAATCCTTGCCGAGGTGAGGGGGCTGACAAGACCTTCGGTGCGCAGGGCACCTTTATATATAAGGTGGAAACTGCAGCACAAAAGAAGATGTTCCATGGTGCCGACTATGTGTTCATGGCAGACATGTGGAACCCTAAACACTTGAGTGACAGCAGACACTTGTGGGTACCTATTTCTTGGGAAAATGGTGCTCCGGTGTTGAAAAAACAATAAAAAATACGGGCGTTCTGCTTGTTTCTAACTTAATTTTCATATATTTGCAGTTGCTTAGCTGAGGCTACCGGCAACTTTCAACTTAAAATTATTAATAACAACAAACAATATACAACTATCTATGAATTATATATTTAAAAGTATCATGATGACGCTCGTCTTGGCGCTGGTTCCTTTCATGGGAATCTCTGCTAAGAAGAAGGCAGTTCAGCAGAGCGACCGCCAATATTGGTGCTCGCTTGCCTACAAGATGGCTCAGCCTGTTCTGGAGAACATGGCTAAGGGCGAGTTGCAGAAGAACATGCAGACTGAGTTCAGTCCCAGCTTCGACAACCGCAACAAGAAGGTGCTCTATATGGAGTGCTTCGGCAGACTGATGGCTGGCGTGGCTCCTTGGCTCACCCTTCCTGATGATGCTACAGCCGAAGGTAAGCAGCGCAAGCAGTTGCGTGAATGGGCGTTGGCTTCTTATAAGAATGCCGTTGATCCTCAGAATCCTGACTATCTCTGCTGGGGCATCGGCGGTCAGAACCTGGTAGATGCAGCCTATATCGCTGAGAGTTTCCTCCGTGCTTACGATACACTCTGGAAGCCTCTCGATGAGGTGACCAAGCAGCGATACCTGAAGGAGTTTGCCAAGCTCCGCCACATCGACCCTCCTTATACCAACTGGTTGCTCTTCTCTTCAACCATCGAGAGTTTCATGGCGAAGGCGGGTGGCGATTTCGATGAATACCGCGTCAATTCTGCCTGCCGCAAGGTAGAGGAGTGGTATGTAGGTGATGGCTGGTATGCTGACGGTCCTTCGTTTGCATTCGATTATTACAGCAGTTATGTATTCCATCCGATGTATCTGGAAACTCTCCAGGCGATGGTAGATGCCAAGGTGAATTCCCGTCTCGACTATCAGAAGTATTATGACAGAGAGTTGAAGCGTTGTCAGAAGTACAGCATCATTCTCGAAAGATTCATCTCTCCTGAGGGAACCTTCCCTGCATTTGGAAGAAGTATTCCTTACCGTATGGCAACCATGCAGCCTTTGGCTTTGATGGCATGGTATCAGAAACTGCCTAAGGACTTGAGCAACGGACAGGTACGTGCTGCCCTCACCAAGGTGCTTCATCGCATGTTCGACCAGCAGAACAACTTCAATGAGAAGGGCTATCTCTCTATCGGCTTCTGTGGAAACAGCCAGAAGAACGTTGCCGACTGGTACACCAATAATGGTTCTCTCTACATGACAACCCTCGCCTTCATGCCTCTCGGCTTGCCTGCCGACCACCCATTCTGGACAGATGCAGCTCAGCCTTGGACTCAGGTGAAGGCATGGAGCAATCAGCAGTTCCCTAAGGATCATCAGTGGAAGGACGAGATTGTCACCAAGGACAAGTGGTAATTTTATAATGAGAAATTACAAATGACAAATTAGAAATGTTCAAATGCAGTATAGCTGCCGGTCATTTCTCATTTGTAATTTCTCATTTCTCATTATAATAACCATTTCTCATTTCTAATTTCTCATTTGTAATTTTAAAAATGAACAAGATAATAATGATGATGGCTGCTGCAGCCTTAGCTTTGCCTCTGAGCGCAGCACAGCCAGCCAAGAAGACCGCAAAGGTCAAGAAAGTAAATAAGAAAGAAGTGAAGGCTACCAAAAAATGGGACCACGAACAAGTAGTGGAACTCATCAAGAAGGTGAACACCTACTGGCAGACCAATAATAAGGCAGAGGTTCGCGCTTTCTGGGATAATGCTGCTTATCATACAGGCAATATGGAGGTTTACAAGATGCTCAAAGACCAGAAGATGCTCGACTACTCTATCCGCTGGGCTGAACACAACGACTGGACCGGCGCAAGAGAGGCTAATCCTGCCAAATGGAAATACAAACCATACGGCGAGGGGAAAGAGCACGTACTCTTCGGAGACTGGCAGATCTGCTTCCAGACTTACATCGACCTCTATAACATCGAGGCTGCCAAGGGGAATGCAGAAGCTTCTGAATTTATGGTAAAACGCGCCAAAGAGGTAATGCACTATGAGGCTTACTCTGAACCTACAGATTACTGGTGGTGGAGCGATGCCCTCTATATGGTAATGCCAGTAATGACAAAAATGTACAAGTTGACGGGCGATACCAAGTATCTCGACAAGCTTTACGATAACCTCCTCACCACCGATGAGATTATGCTCGACAAGGAGACCAACCTCTACTTCCGTGACGGCAAGTACATCTATCCAAAGCACAAGAGTGCCAACGGAAAGAAAGACTTCTGGGCTCGTGGCGACGGATGGGTTCTTGCCGGTCTGGCTAAGGTGCTCCAGGATATGCCTAAGGACTACAAGCACTACCAGTTCTTCGTAGATAAATTCCAGAAATTAGCTAAGGCTGTGGCAGAAATCCAGCAGCCAGAGGGTTACTGGACCCGTTCTATGATGGATCCGGAACATGCTCCAGGTCCTGAAACCAGCGGTACTGCCTTCTTTACCTATGGTATGCTTTGGGGTGTAAACAACGGATTCTTAGCCAAGAAAGAATACAAGAAGACCATCGAACGCGCCTGGACCTATCTCACAGAGACCGCCGTTCAGGAAGATGGCAAGGTGGGCTACGTACAACCTATCGGCGAGCGTGCCATCCCAGGACAAACCGTTGATGCCAATTCTCAGGCTAACTTCGGAGTGGGCGCTATGCTCCTCGTAGCTTGCGAATACGACAAGTATCTGGCTACGAAATAAACAACATTTCTAATAATATAACCAACCTATAATTATGAGACAAAGACTTTTCATTACATTAGGTATGGTAAGTTTGGCAATGGCAACCTTTGGTATGAAGAAACCAAAGGCTGCCATTAAGCCGTTGAATGCGGCGACAGTCCAACAACCAAGCTATACCGAATGGCACGACCTGCAGGTGAATGCCATCAATCGCTTTCCATTACACACCAACTTCTTCACCTATTCCCCAGAGGATATGGTCTATGAAGAGGGTGGCAAACTGGTGAGCAGAGATTTGGCTCAAGTCAACAAGACCATGAGCAAGAATTATCTGTCATTGGAAGGAACATGGAAGTTCAACTGGGTAGAGAATGCCGACCAGCGCCCTACCGATTTCTACAAGGTTGACCTTGACGACTCCAACTGGAAGCCAATCATCGTACCTGGCAACTGGGAAATGTATGGCTACGGAGTTCCTGAATACGTAAATGTGGGCTTCGGATGGCGCGGACATTTCGACGAGCAACCTCCTGCAGTTCCTACCAAGGACAACCACGTAGGTTCTTACCGCCGCATCATCAATATTCCAGAAAACTGGGATGGCAAGCAGGTAGTAGCCCACTTCGGTAGCGTTACTTCCAACATCTATCTCTACGTAAATGGCAAGTTCGCCGGTTATGCAGAAGACAGTAAGATAGCAGCCGAATTCGACATCACTCCATACTTGAAGAAGGGCAAGAACCTCATCGCTTTCCAGACATTCCGCTGGTGTGACGGTTCATGGGATGAAGACCAGGACTTCTGGCGCCTGAGTGGTGTGGCTCGTGAATGCTATCTCTTCGCTCGTGATGCTAAATTGCAACTGGAAGATGTACGCGTGACTCCAGACCTCGTCAACAACTACAAGGATGGCGTACTCCATATCTCTACCAAGGTTAAGGGAACAGGCAAACTGAACTTCATTCTCTTCGACAAAGAGGGCAAGCAGGTGGCTACAGCTACAGGCTTGGCAAAGAACGGAACAGCCAACATTACGATGAACGTAGAGAATCCACACAAGTGGAATGCAGAGACACCTTATTTATATACCCTTCAGGTTTCCCTCTCAAGTGCGCTGAAGAATGGCAACATGAAATCAGCAAGCATTACTCCTGTAAAGGTAGGTTTCCGCAAGGTGGAAATCAAGAACAAGCAATTCCTCGTGAATGGCCAGCCTGTACTCATCAAGGGTGCCAACCGTCATGAAATCGACCCAGACGGAGGATATGTAGTAAGCTTGGAACGCATGATTCAGGACATCAAGATCATGAAGCGCCTGAACATCAACGCCGTTCGTACCTGCCACTATCCTGATGACCCACGCTGGTATGATCTCTGCGACGAATACGGAATCTACCTCGTAGCAGAAGCCAACCAGGAGAGCCACGGTTTCCAGTATGGCGATGATGCAGCTGCCAAGAAACCGATGTTTGCCAAGCAGATTATGGAGCGCAACCAGCATAATGTCTCTATCTACTTCAATCATCCTTCTGTTGTGACATGGAGTTTGGGTAATGAGACCGTGATGGGCGACAATTTCCTCCAGGCTTACAAGTGGATAAAATCACAGGATCAGAGCCGCCCAGTACAGTATGAGCAGGCTCGCCAGGGAGAAGGCACAGACATCTTCTGCCCAATGTATTATCCTGTAAAGAACTGCGAGAATTACTGCAAGAACCCAAATAGCAAGATGCCGCTCATACAATGCGAGTACAACCATACGATGGGTAACTCTGGCGGTAATCTGAAAGAATACTGGGATCTGGTACGCAAATATCCTATCTTCCAAGGTGGTTTCGACTGGGATTTCGTGGATCAGGGCTTGCATCGCAGCATCATGATTCCGATGAAGGTAAAACCAGAATTGCTGACCAATGAGCAACTCCGACAGATAGAATATACTTATGGTGGCGACTACAACAGTTACGACCCAAGCGACAACAACTTCAACTGCAACGGAATTGTAGGTCCAGACCGCCAGCTCAATCCTCATGCCTACGAGGTGGCTTACCAGTACCAGAACATCTGGGCTACCCTGAAGGATGCGGCTAAGGGCGAAGTGAACGTGTATAACGAAAACTTCTTCCGCGATCTGAGCAACTATGCTTTGGCATGGAGCCTCATCGAAGATGGTGTGGAGACACAGAACGGCACCATCGCCGACATCGACGTAGCCCCTCATCAGACCAAGACCTTCACCCTCCCTTACGACCTCACCAAGGCAAAGGGCAAGGAGATTTTCCTCAACATCGACTTCCGCCTGAAGAAGGCTGAACCGCTGATGGAAGCAGGACAGATTGTTGCCTACAACCAGTTGGTAGTAAAGGAGAAAAAGTGCTGCGGTCATTGTTCAGACAAATTGGCTAAGGCTCAGGACGGCAAGAAGGTAAAGACCAAGTTCACAGACAAGAAGGGCGAACAGGATATTACCGTTTCAACAGCCGACCTGACAGTAAAGGTAAACCGCACTACCGGTCTTATCTCTGAATACACCTATCAGGGCAAGTCATTCCTCGGCGAAGGCGGTACCTTGAAGCCAAACTTCTGGCGTGCTCCTACAGATAATGACATGGGTGCAGGATTCCAGAAGAAATTCAAGGTATGGAAGAACCCTAAGATGGAACTGCGCGGAATTACCGTAGAGAAGAACAAGAAGACCAATACCTATACCATCTGCGCCAACTACAATATGCCAGAGGTAATGGGCAAGCTGGAACTGATCTATCAGATTATGGCAAACACAGGTGCCGTAAAGGTGACCGAGAACTTCATCGCTACAGAAGGCGAGAAAGTAAGCGATCTCTTCCGCTTCGGTATGCTGATGCAGTTGCCATACGAAATGGACAAGAGCCAGTACTACGGCCGTGGCCCTATCGAAAACTACTCCGACCGTGAGGACTGCATGAAGATAGGTATCTACAGCAACGATGCAGACAACCAGTACTTCCCTTACATCCGCCCACAGGAAAGTGGAACCAAGGGCGATATCCGTTGGTGGAAACAGACTGACGCTGCAGGCTTCGGATTCATGGTCAAGAACTGCAAGCCATTCTATGCAAGCGCCCTCCACTTCGATACAGACGAGTTGGATGATGGCGATGAGAAAGATCAGCGCCACAGTTTCAACCTGAAGAAGTCAAAATACACCAACCTCTTCCTCGATGGCGAGCACATGGGTGTAGGCGGCGAGAACTCTTGGGGCGCATGGCCTTTGGAGAAATACCGCATTCATTATGGCGACAAGACTTTCAGTTTTGCCATTATCCCATTGAGCAAATAGGAAAGAACCCGTTAGATTGAGGCTCATCAGACAAAAAATAGAGCTTATGAGCAATAATCCAACATATTTAATCAGAAAATCCACCCCATTTGGAGTGGATTTTCTGTATCTTTGCAAACGCATTAAGCAATACAACTTAATTATTCAATAAGAATATCACAAAATAAGAATAAACCTAAAAATAAACAACGTAAACATGAGAAAAACGAATATCTTCGCTGCCCTTATGCTGGCAGCCATGACTTCGCTCGGTGCTTCAGCACAGCATCAGTTTGCAGTTCAGGCAAACAAGCCTGGAGTAGAAATCCAACCTACCATGTATGGCATCTTCTTCGAGGACATCAACTTTGGTGCAGATGGCGGTCTCTATGCAGAGATGGTAGAAAACCGTTCCTTCGAGTTTCCACAAAGACTGATGGGATGGAACACCTTCGGAAATGTGACTGTAAGTGACGTAAAACCAGCCTTCGACCGCAACCCTCACTATGTTACGCTCGAAGCTTCTGGTGCACGCGAAAAACAGACCGGTCTTGAGAACCGCGGTTTCTTCGGCATGGGCTTGAAAAAGGACATGAAATACGACTTCACGGTCTATGCACGCCTTCATCTTCTGAACGGCAAGCAGACCAAGATTCGTGTAGAACTGGTCAACTCAAACAATAACGTAATTGCCAAACAGAGCATTACCATCACCAACAACAAGTGGCAGAAATATACCACCACCCTTACCTCTCCACAGACAGATGCCAAGGGTCTGATGCGCGTATATCTGGAGAGCGGAGAGAGCGTGGACCTCGATCATATTTCTCTCTTCCCACAGGACAACTGGAATGGACTCCGTGCCGACCTGGTACAAGACCTCTCAGATTTGCATCCAGGTGTATTCCGTTTCCCTGGCGGTTGTATCGTAGAAGGAACAGACCTCGAAACCCGTTACGAATGGAAGAACTCGGTAGGTGCTTCAGAGAACCGTCCACTCAACGAGAACCGCTGGAACTACACCTTCCCTCATCGTCTCTATCCAAACTATTATCAGACATACGGCTTGGGATTCTACGAGTACTTCCTCCTTTCAGAGAAGATAGGAGCCGACCCGCTCCCTATCCTGTCAGTAGGACTGTCTTGCCAGTATCAGAACAGCGACAAGGACAAGAATGCCCATGTAGCCGTAGATCAGCTTCAGAGCTACATCGATGATGCCCTCGACCTGATAGAGTTTGCCAATGGTCCTGTAACCTCCAAGTGGGGTAAGCTCCGTGCAGATATGGGTCATCCAGCGCCATTCAACCTCAAGCAGATAGGTATCGGAAACGAGCAATGGGGACCTCTCTACCCTGAGCGTTTGCAGAAGTTCATCGAGCAGATACGTGCCAAATATCCAAAGATCAAGATCTGTGGATCATCAGGTCCATCAGCCGACGGCAAGGATTTCGACTACGGTTGGGAGCAGATGCGCAAGTTGGGCGTTGACATGGTAGATGAGCACTATTACAAGAGTCCAGACTGGTTCCGCAGTAATGCAGGCCGTTATGACAATTACGACCGCAAGGGTCCTAAGGTGTTTGCCGGTGAGTATGCAGCCCATGCCAAGCATGATCCAAACTCATGGGAGGCAGCCCTCTCAGAAGCAGCCTTCATGACAGGTTTGGAGCGTAATGCAGACGTGGTTTATCAGGCAACCTATGCCCCACTCTTCGCTCATGTAGAAGGCTGGCAATGGCGTCCGGACCTCATCTGGTTTGACAATCTGACTTCCGTACGTTCAGCCAACTATTATGTTCAGCAGCTCTATGGTCTCAACAAGGGAACCCATGTATTGTCACTCACAGAGAATGGCAAGACCGTGAAGGGCGAAAACGGCCTTTATGCAACCGCTTGTTTCGACAAGCATACTAAGAGTTACATCGTCAAGATTGCCAATACTTCTAATGAGGAGAAGGAAATCACAGTCACCTTCAACGGCTTGAAGAAACTCAACGCTGGCAAGGTAACCGTTCTCCATGCTGATGACATTCAGGCAGAGAACAAGATAGACCATAAGAATGCCGTCGTGCCAGTAACCTCAGACGTTCAGGCAAACGGCAACGTCTTGAATGTCAAGATGAAGGCAAACAGCTTTGCTGTTTACAGATTCTAAGACAGTCTATTGTATATGGATTTAAAGTTTTAGTTTTTAAGTTTATATAGTATATTACCATATAAGGTAGAAAGATGACGAATCCCTTGCAGCAGCCATGTTGCAAGGGATTTTTCTTCACTAAAACGATGACTTGTTTTTATTAACGGCTTCTCAATAGGGATAATGCATAGAGAGGTAGTATGGTGACATGCCTTATGGCATCATCGTAACTGTTTGAACAGGTGCAAATATAGTAAAAATACTCAAATCTGAGAAATAAATCGCATTAAAATACTCAAATCCGAGAAATAATCGGCGGTAAAATACTCAAATCCGAGAAATAATATGCATGAATCAATCTTTGTCCCCAAAGTTTTTTTGCAAGGTTTGAATGTTCGAAATGCGTGTGTGATGATAGTAATATCACGATTTCGCTCCTGAAAACCTATATATTTGAGCTTAGAAAGTACGTATTTTTTATAAGTGATTGAGAATGAGATAAGTTTTTATCTCGTAA